>Ga0070739_10002219_pt1 | contig 26667 bp, 17 predicted proteins | sample Coa_R1_7_FD_66445 | JGI IMG/M metagenome (GOLD analysis project Ga0070739, IMG submission 66445) | Surface soil microbial communities from Centralia Pennsylvania, which are recovering from an underground coalmine fire - Coalmine... | ecosystem: Environmental > Terrestrial > Soil > Unclassified ...
TTGCACAGCGTGCCGGCGCTGTCGACGATGTCATCGACGAGGATGCAGCGCCGTCCGGCCACGTCGCCGATAATGTTCATGACCTCGGAAACGCCGGCGCGCTCGCGGCGCTTGTCGACGATGGCGAGATCGACGTCGAGGCGGCGGGCGATCTGGCGGGCGCGAAACACTCCGCCGACATCGGGCGACACGATGACGAGATCCTCGCGACCATGGTGTTCTTGGATGTCCTTCACCAGCACCGGCTCGGCGTAGAGATTGTCGGTCGGGATGTCGAAAAAGCCCTGGATCTGCCCGGCGTGCAGGTCGAGCGTCAGAACCCGGTCGGCACCGGCGGTCGTGATCAGGTTGGCGACCAGCTTCGCCGAGATCGGCGTGCGCGGTCCGGATTTGCGGTCCTGCCGCGCATAGCCGTAATAGGGCAGCACCGCCGTGACCCGCCGGGCCGAGCCGCGCCGCAGGGCGTCGAGCGCGACCAGCAGCTCCATCAGATGGTCGTTCGCCGGGTAGGAGGTCGACTGGACGACGAAAACATCCTCGCCGCGAACGTTTTCCTGGATCTCGACGAAGATCTCCATGTCCGCAAAGCGGCGCACGCTCGCCTTGGTCAGCGGCAAGCCGAGATAGGCCGAGATGGCCTCGGCGAGCGGCCGATTGCTGTTGCAGGTCAGGATCTTCATCGGCTGGACGGCATGGACGGCGCCCGCAGGCCGCGTCCCGGGGCTTCACGCGGCGCGGACTGTAACAAACCCGTCTCGCGCTGACAACGCCGCGCCGTCGTGGGGGTTACGCCGCCGCCCGGCGCCGTCCGCGCAGCGCCAGGAACAAGCCGGCCGCGATGACCGCGGCGCCGCCGACCGCCGCCGCTGCGAGGGGCGGGGAGAGCGTTGCCGGCGGCTGGCGGCAGGTGCGCTCGGGGTAATCGCCCGCCGGGCCGGCGGCGCCCTCGTGCAGCGCCATCTGCAGCACGTCCGCGAGGTGAAGTGCCCGGCGGCCGCTGCCGTGCTCGATCTGGGTGCGGCAGCTGAAGCCGTCGGCGAGGACGACCATATCCTTTCCCGCCTTGCGCACGGCCGGCAGCAATGCGTGCTCTCCGACCTTCATCGAAACATCATAGTGTCCGGTCTCGTAGCCGAACGAGCCGGCGAGGCCGCAGCATCCCGTCTGCGGCGCTTCGACCTCGATACCCATCGCGCCCAGCAGCCGTTTTTCGGCGTCGGTGCCCATGACCGCCTTGTGGTGGCAGTGGGCGTGCATCAGCGCCCGCCGGTTGAGGCGGGGCGGGCGGTAGCTCTTGTCGCGCGCGAGGAGCTCGCTCAGCAGCACGCATTGCCGGCTGAGCCGCAGCGCGTCCTCGTCCTCGGGAAACAGGTTGAGGAGTTCGTCGCGGAAGACGGCGGCGCAGCTCGGTTCGAGCACGACGATCGGGATGCCGCGCTCCAGCGCCGGGCGCAGGGCCGCCATCGTCTCGCGCAATTTGCGCTTGGCGAGGTCGAGCATGCCGTAGTCGTAGAGCGGCCGGCCGCAGCAGAGCGCCTGCTGCGGCACGGTTACGCGGTAGCCGGCGTCTTCCAGCACCTCGACCGCGGCCTGCGCGGTGCGCGGCGTGAAGTGGTTGTTGAACGTGTCCGCCCACAGCACAACCTCGCCGCGCACCCGATTCGGAGGCGTCTTGTGGCGGCGGAACCAGGCCTGGAACGTTTCGGGTGCGAAGGCCGGAATCGGGCGCTCCCTGCAAAATCCCGCCGCCCCCTTGATGATATCGCCGACGATAGGGGCGCGGGTCAGCGCATTGGTCAGCCCCGGCGCCAGCGCCGCGAGACGCGCCCAGCGGAAGATCAGCCCCATGGCATAGGCGGCGCGCGGCCGCACGCGGCCCTGGTAATAGTGGGCGAGGAACTCGGCCTTGTAGGTTGCCATATCGACGTTGACCGGGCAGTCGCCCTTGCAGCCCTTGCACTGCAGGCAGAGGTCGAGCGCCTCGCGCACGTGCTCGTTGCGCCAGCCGTCCTTGAGCGCGTCGCCGCGCAGCATCTCGAACAGCAGATGCGCGCGGCCGCGGGTGGAGTGCATCTCCTCGCGCGTCGCCTGAAAGCTCGGGCACATCGTGTGGCCGCTCGGGCTGCGGCACTTGCCGACGCCGAAGCAGCGCTCGGCCGCATGCGCGAAGCTGGCGTGGTCGTCCGGATACTTGAACCAGGTCTCGACCGGCTTGGTGCGATAATCGGCGCCGAGCCGCAGGTTGCTGTCGAGCGGGTAGGCGTCGATCAGCTTGCCCGGGTTCATCCGCCAATGCGGGTCCCAGATCGTCTTGAACTCGCGGAATGCCTCCACAAGCTCCGGTCCGAACATCTTCGGCAGCAATTCGCCCTTCGCCTGGCCGTCGCCGTGCTCGCCAGAGAGCGAGCCGCCGTAGGACAGGCAAAGATCCGAGGCTTCTTCCATATATCGGCGAAACTGGGCGACGCCGGCGGCGGTCTTGAGGCCGAACGTCATGCGCGCGTGCACGCAGCCGTCGCCGAAATGGCCGAACAGGGTGGCCTTGTAGCCGTATCTCTCGTTGAGCTTCTGGAAGTCGCGCAGGTAGTCGCCGAGGCGCTCCGGCGGCACCGCGGCGTCCTCCCACGATGGCCACGACTCCTCCTCGCCCGGCACCCGGCTGGCGCCGACCCCGTTCTCGCGGATGTGCCAGATCTGGTCCTGCTCCTCCGCCTTCTCGACGAGGCGCATCCCTTGCGCGTGGGTGGTGCCGATGCGTTTCAGCTGCTTGAAGGCTTTTTCGGCCTTGGCGTTGGCTTCGCCCTGCTCCTCGCCGCCGAACTCGACGAGGAGCCAGGCGCGGCCCTCGGGCAGGAGCTTGAGGCCGGGCGGGTTCTGCCCCTTGCGCTGCAGGTTCTCGACGACATGGCCGTCGAAGGCTTCGAGGCCGATCGGGTCGAAGCTCCGCAATTCATGGACGTCGTCGGCGGCGCGGGCGATATCGGGGTAGCCGAGCAGCAGCAGCGCGCGGCGCGACGGCCACGGCATCAGCCGCACCGTCGCGGCCAGAACCAGCGCGCAGGTGCTCTCCGATCCGACCAGCGAGCGGGCGACGTGAAAGCGCTTCTCCGGCAATAAGTCATCGAGGTTATAGCCGGAGACGCGGCGCGGGATGTCGGGATAGCGGCGGCGGATTTCATCGCCATAGCGGTCGCGCAATGCCCGCAGCTTGCGGTAGATCTCGGCGCGCCGGCCGCCGCCGCGCACGATCAGATCGAACTGCTCGTCCGAGGTCTCGCCGACCCGCATGCGCAGCCCGTTATAGGTGAGGATTTCCAGCTCCTCGACGTTGTCGACGGTCTTGCCGCCCATGACGGTATGCACGCCGCAGGAGTTGTTGCCGATATTGCCGCCGATCGTGCAGTACTGGTGCGTCGCCGGGTCGGGCGCGAAGGTCAGCCCGTACTGCATCGCGCGGTGGCGCAGTTCGTCGTTGATGACTCCCGGCTCGACCCGCGCCCGCCGCCCGTCCGGGTCGAGCGCGAGAATGCGGTTCATGTATTTCGAAAAGTCGAGCACGACCGCGACGTTGCAGGTCTGGCCGCTGAGGCTGGTGCCGCAGCCGCGCCCGAGGATCGGTACGCCCCGCTCGCGGCAGGCCGCGACGGTCGCCTCGACGTCGGCGGCGCTCTTGGGGATCACGACGCCGATCGGCACCTGGCGGTAGATCGACAGGTCGGTCGCATAGAGTGCCCGGCTGCCGGTGTCGAACCGCACCTCGCCGGCGACCTCGCGGCGCAGCGTCTCGACCAGCCCCTCGGCCTCGCGGCGCTGCGCCGCCGTCGGTTGCGCCTTGCTGCGCGGCGGCAGCCAGGCGGCCGGCGCGAACGCCTCAGCGGTCGCCATTGTTGTCCCCTTTCTTTTTGCCCTGCCGCTTGCCCACCGGGAGGAGGCCGCCGACCTTGTCGACGATGCGGCCGCCGAACCCCATCGGGCTCTGCGCGAAGGCGAATTCCTCGACGAGGTCGCGGCCGATCGTCAGCCCGATCGGCGCCCGGTTCGGCTCGCCGCGCGCCATCGACTCGACGAGGTGGCGGCGCTGCTCGGCGGTGATCTTCGGCGGCAGCGGCGGCTCCAGCGGATCGACGACCGCCTCGACCAGCACCGGTCCTTCCAGCGACAGCGCCTCGCGCAGCTGGTCGCGGCAGCGCGCCGGGTCCTTGATGCTGATGCCCTGGGCGCCGCACGCCTCGGCCACCCGCACGAAGTCGATCGGGTGGAGATCGACCCCGTATTCCGGGTTGCCGAGATAGATCATCTGCTCCCATTTGATGAGGCCGAGCGTGTTGTTCTTGAGCACGACGACCTTCACCGGCAGGCGGTGCTGCGCCAAGGTCACGAAGTCGCCGAGCATCATGCTGAGCGAGCCGTCGCCGGTGAAGGCGACGACCTGGCGGTCGGGAAAGGCGACCTGCGCGCCGATCGCGTAGGGCAAGGCCGCGGTCATGCTGCACAGGGTGCCGCTGAACGAGAAGCGCTGGTCGCCGCGCAGCTTCATGCGGCCGGCCCAGGTCGTGACCGTGCCGGAATCGCCGCACAGGATCGCGTCGGGTTCCATCAGCTCGGCGAGGTTCCAGGCGACGACCTGCGGCTTCATCGGCGTGTCGAGGCTGGTGCCGCGCTCCTTCATCAGCGCCCACCACTCCCGCATCCCCGCCTGCGCCTGCTCGAGGAAGCTGCGGTCGTCGTTGCGCGGCAGGAAGCGAAGGAGCTCGCGCAAGGTGGCGCGGGCGTCGCCGACGAGGCCGATTTCGACCGGGTAGCGCAGCCCGATATGCTCGGGCTTGTCGTCGATCTGCACCCCGAGCGCCTTGCCCGGCTCGGGCAGGAATTCGATGTACGGGAACGAGCTGCCGACGATCAGCAGCGCCTCGCACTGCTTCAGCGCGTCGGACGATGGGCGGGTGCCGATGACGCCGACGCCGCCGGTGGTGTAGGGGCTGTCGTCAGGGAGAACCTCCTTGCCGAGCGAGGCCTTGACGACCGGCGCGCCAAGCCGCTCGGCGGTCTGTTCCAGTTCGGCGCGGGCGCCGCGGGCGCCCTGTCCGGCGAGGATCGCGATCTTGCGCTTGCCTTCGAACAGCGCTGCGGCGCGCTCGATCAGCTCGCGCTCGGGCACCCGCCGCGGCGGCTGATAGGCGGTCGAAGGATGGCCGGGGACGTTGCGCTTGAAACGGCGCTGCGGCTTTGCCGGCTGCGCCTGGATGTCGATCGGGATGCAGACATGCGCGACGGCGCGGTTCGATAGCGCGGCGCGGCAGGCAAGGTCCATGACGTTCTCGACATGCGCCGCGCCCATCACGCGCTGATTGAAGATCGCCACATCCTGGTACAGGTAGTCCTGGTTCATGTCCTGCAGGTAGTGGGTCCCGATCAGGTCGTGATAGGTCATGCCGGTGAGCGCCAGCACCGGGGCGCCGTCGATCTTGGCGTCGTAGAGGCCGTTGAGGAGATGGATCGCGCCCGGCCCGGACGTCGCGAAGCAGACGCCGAGCCGGCCGGTGAACTTGGCATAGGCGCAGGCCGCCAATGCCGCCGCTTCCTCATGCCGGGTGTGGATGTAGCGCAGCCGGTCCTTGGCCTTGCGGAACGCCTCGACGAGACCGTCGATGCCGTCGCCGGGCAGCCCGAATACCGTATCGACCCCCCATTCGAGCAGCAGATCGACGACGACATCCGAAACCGTCTTGGCCATGCGCCCTCCTCAGTGCAGCTTCCGCCGGCCGGCTCCGCCCGCCGCCAAAGCCACTTAGGAAACAGGACCGACCCCGCTGTGTTCCGCCCTAGACGACGAGCGGAGCCGTCAGCGTGAGTACGGCTTGATGCTCTCGGCGACGGCGTCGGCAACGTGTTCCTTGGTGATGACGCCAAGCACGTCGCCGGGGCGCGGCAGGTGGAAGCCGGGTTGATCACGATGGACGACGAGCGCCATCGGGCTGTTGCGCCGCCACAGCCTTACGATCACGTCGAAGGCGACATCGCCCGCCCGCACGATGGTGAAGTCGTGACGCGCGACATCGCCGATCGTGACATCACCCTCAAGTCCCGAAAGCCCGGTGCGCAGCGCGGTGTTGATCCGCACCACCCCTGCAATGCGGTCGCCGCGCGTTACGACGACGTGCTGCATCGCGCCCCGGTGTTCGGGCCGCGCCAGGAATTCCGCGAGCCTCGTCTCCGCCGGTTCGAGCAGAAATCGCCGCTCCATCACCTCGGCGGCATGGCGCACCAGGAACATGTTGGCGTGCAGCGCCTTCGGGATCGGATGTCCGCGCGGCACCAGCTTGGCGGTGTAGATATTCTCGCGCGACAGGGTGCGCCTGATCCCGAGCGCCGCCGCCACCGCCAGGATCAGCGGCAGCACGATGGCGTAGTCGAGCGTCATCTCGAAAATCATGATGACGGCGGTCATCGCCGCGCCGGTGCCGCCGCCGACCATCGCGGCCATGCCGACCATCGCGTAGGCCGGGACATTCGTCGGCAGGCCGGGGAACAACCAGCCGACGACGCCGGCAAAAGCGGCGCCCAGAGTGGCGCCCATGAACAGCGACGGCGAGAAGATGCCGCCCGACGAGCCGGCGCCGAGGCTGATCGAGGTCGCCGCCAGCTTTGCCGCGAACAGCAGCGCCAGCAGCGGCACCGCCGCCGGCCAGCGCGTCAGGATTGCCTGGATCATCGCGTAGCCGACGCCCTCGACGAAATAATGGCCGTAGGCGCGGTGGAGGCCATAGATCAGCAGGCCCACCAGCAGCATGCCGGCGACGTGCCGGAGATAGCGGCCCGGGATGCGCTCGAAGAGGTCTTCGGCCCAGTGCAGGGTGCGGATGAAGAGAGCGCCGGCAACACCCATCAGGCAGCCGAGCAGCACGTAAAGCGCCAGCGTCGCCGCCCCGGCAGCCGCCGTGTTCGGCACAGCGACGACCGCCGGCACGCTGAAGGCCGGCTTCGAGCCGAACAGCATCCTGCCGATGAAAGTCGCGGTGCCGGTGGAGACCGCGACGGGCAGGAACGTATTGACGCTGACCTCTGGCAACATCAGCTCGATCGCGAACATGACGCCGCCGATCGGCGTGTTGAAGGTGGCCGCGATGCCGGCGCCGGCTCCGGCCGCCACCAAAGTGATCCGCTGCGCCGGGGTGATGCGGATCAGCTGCCCCAAGGTCGAGCCGAGGGCGGAGCCGATCTGGATGATCGGCCCCTCCCGCCCGACGGCCGCGCCGCTGCCGATCGCGAGGGCGGACGCGAGGGACTTGGCGGCGGCGACGATCGGCCGGATCAGCCCGCTGTTGTAATAGATCGCGTCCATGACCTCGGGCACGCCGTGCCCTTTCGCCTCGGGCGCGAACTTGTCGATGATGAAGGTGACGCCGAGGGCGCCGACGGCGGGTACCAGGATGACCCAGGCGCCCCACGGGTTGAACGGGGTGAACAGGCTTGCGTCGTAGTCGAAGCTGAGGCGCTGCAGGAAGAACAGGTTGTGGACGAGGCCGATCAGCTCGCGGAAGACGTAGGCGCCGATCCCGGTGACGATGCCGACGGCGAGCGCCAGCAGCGACATGCGCAGCACGCCGAAGCGCTGCGGCCCGACATGCCATCCGGGCACGGAGACGGCGGGCCGTCTCGGCTTGTTCGACGGTGTGGGGCGGGCTTGTGAAGGCGGCAGTGTGTCAACCACGATGCAAGGCTCAACGGTCTACCGAAGCGGGCGATCCTGCCGCTCGCTTTTGCAAGCCGGGCGCCGGAACGGCAAGCAGGGCAAGCCGTTCGACCGGCGCATGCTTGAACGCGCGGCACGAACCCATCCTCCCCCGCCGCGGATCCGGCCGTGATGGTCCCGGCTTGGCTGCACGGACTCTCGATCGGCAGCCTCCTCCTCGGCGGCGTTTGTGCGGCGGTGGTGGCTGCGGACGAAATCCGCCGGCCGCAGCGTATGTGGATCATGAACGTCGTCTGGCCGCTGACGGCGCTGTTCGGCTCGCTGCTCGTGCTTTGCCAGTACCGGATGTGCGGACGCGGGGCCACCGCGCAGCAAGTGGCGGCCGGACAGCGCGGCGAGGAGCTGTCGGGCCGAGACCGCAACCCGTTTCACGCGACGGTGGCGAACGGCACGCTGCATTGCGGCGCCGGCTGCACCTTGGGCGACATCTGCGCCGAGTGGCTCGCAGTCTGGGTGCCGGCGGTGCCGGTCTCGTTCGGCTGGCACAGCCTGTTCGTGACAAAGATGTTCGCCGTCTGGATCCTCGACTACATCTTCGCCTACGCGTTCGGCATCGTCTTTCAGTATTTCACGATCGCGCCCATGCGTGGCCTGTCGGTCGGCGCCGGCCTCGTCGCGGCGGTCAAGGCGGATACGTTATCGCTGACGGCGTGGCAGGTGGGCATGTACACCTTCATGGCCATAGCCTACGTCGCCGTCTTCCGCGCGGCCCTCCGCACCGACCTCAACGCCGCGATGCCCGAGTTCTGGTTCATGATGCAGATCGCCATGCGGTGCGGCTTCGTGACAAGCTACCCGGTCAACTGGTGGCTGATCCGGACCGGGATTAAAGAGCGGATGAAGGTGCAATAGGCGTCGCCCATTCTGACGGCGCCGATACGCTTTCGAGCGGCGCCGGACCTAAGCAAGACGAAAGAGGAAGTTAGCCGCCTCCTTGGCGGGCGAGCCGTTCGTGCAGAGCGTGCCGCGCCGCGTGCAGGTTCTCCTCGAGCGCTTTCAGAAGCTCCAGCGCGAGGCTGACGCCCTTGGCGTCGCCGGCGGCTTCAAGGCGGCCGACGATTTCCATCTGGCGGTAAACGCATTCTTCGCTGTCCCGTACGCGGCGCTCGGCTTCGGCGACTTCGGCGGCGGTGCCGCTCTCGGCGGTCGGCTCGGCAGGGGGCGCCGGCGTCGGCTCCTCCGGTTCCGTCCCGTGCGCCGCCCGCAGCGCCATGTCTTCGAATTCTTGCGCCCACAGACGGAGTTGCGCCCGCGCCGCCTCGGTGCGCGCCCGAATCGCCAATTCGCCGTATTGCTGCGCCATATTGCGCAGGAATTCTGGGCTCATGACCGCAAATTCCCGCCACGCCCCCGGTGGTAGGCCGATGTCGCTCTAGGCCCGCACCACCGTATGCGTCAACCCAATGTTTCAAAAAAAGTCACAAATCCTACAAAGTCTTACAAGCTTATCCACAGATGTTACAATACCCGCAATCGACGCCATACCGTTGCCATGGAGGGCGCCGGCCGCCTCAGCCTTATTGGCGGCTGCAGGCGGCGCCGCCGAGGACGCAAAATTTGGCGCAGTGCGGGTGATTGAGCGGGACCGGTACGCACGCTCCGACGAGATCGGGGCCGAGGTCGAACGCCTTCTGATACGGCAACAAGGTGCAGGCAACGACGCTCGGCCTCGGCTCGCCCTTGCGCTTCACGATCATTCGCGCCGTCGCGCACATGACGCTGTCGGGCGATTTGCCGAGAATAGGCCAGCAGGCGGTCGTGATCTCCGGGACGTCCACCGTGGCGTCCATCTCCGGAAAGATCATCAGGGCCATGGGATCGTCGGCGTCGATCCCAGCTCCGAGCTCGGTGAAGAGACGGGCGAAGCCCCGCCGCAGCGCTGCCTCCGGCTCGCCGGAGAGATAACGGCTTGCGACATGCACCGTAAACCGGTTCTGCGCGAGCCAGAGAAGGCCCTCGATCGTCAGCCGCCAGCTGCCGCGGCCGCGTTCAGCCTCGTGCACCGGCGCACCGTAATGGTCGATCGAGACGCGCACGGTGAGCCGGTCGCCGTAGCGGTCGCGCAGGCGCAGCAGTTCCGTTTTGCGATGGTGCATCGGCTTCATCGCGTTGGTCAGGACGATCGTGCGGAAACCGCGCGCCATCGCCTCGTCGAGCATCGCCGGCAATTCGCGGTTCAGGAAAGGCTCGCCGCCGGTGAAGCCGATAAGGTCTGTCGGCAGATTCTCCCGTTCGATCTCGTCGAGATAGGCCGCGACCTCGCCGGCGTTGAGATAGGCGAGCCGGTCGTTGGTCGGCGACGACTCGATATAGCAGTTGGCGCAGGTCAGGTTGCACAAGGTGCCGGTGTTGAACCACAGCGTTTCCAACGCTTTGAGAGCGACCTGGGCGCGCGGCTCGCCGGCCGCGGTAATGGCGGGATCACGGAACTTGCGCGGATCGAGGCGCGGCGCACCCTCTGCCAGCGGCTGAACCATCCTGTCCTCTATCCGGCGTTGTCGTCGCGCCAAAAGCTACTACGACGACAGCGGCGCGTCGCGATGATCGACATGAGCCGGGCAAGTTGTCGCCCGGTCGTCGCTTTGCCGCATTACACGGCTGTTAATGCCGCTCCGCCACGCTCGGCTGGTTCTGTTGCACGCAGGTGCAGCTCTCGCTAGGGTTTGTTTTTGACGGGGGCGGTTTGAACGCCATGCACGAATCGATTCCGCGCCATATCCGCCTGACCTCGCACCCGGCGGGAGCGGCGCCAGGGCGATTGCCGCTGTGTTGGGGCGCCGCCACCTCGGCCGAGCGCGGCCCGGTCGTCGCCAGCCCCGCCGAGCCGCGCCACCGCAATGCGATCGGCTCCTATTCGGGCGCCTATGCTGTCTATCGCGCGCTGGCGGTGGCGACCGGGGCGCTGGCGCGCGAGCACCGCCCTGACCTGACCGATACCGCGCCGGCAGCCTTGATCGCGCCCCGGCCGCAATGGGCGGACCGGTCCCGCATCGTTTCGCTCGACCCTTACGGCCATCTCGTCGGCGAGGCCTTCGCGGCAGAGATCGCCCAGGGAATCGACGTGCGTCCGACGATCGCGATTACCAAGGCGCATATCGACCTGCCCGAGGTGCGCGCCCGTCTCCGGGACAGCGGGCTGCGGCCGGACGGCCGGGTCTTGCTCGATAGTGGCGAGATCCGCGTCACGAAGGCGGCGATCGACCCGGTTTGGCACCTGTCCGGCATCGCCGCCCGCTTCGGCGTTTCGGAATCGGTGCTGCGCCGTACCCTGTTCGAGGAAACCGGCGGCATGTTCCCCGAGCTCGTGACCCGGCCGGATGTGGAAGTGTTCCTGCCGCCGATCGGCGGCACCACGGTCTATCTGTTCGGCGACGTCTCCCGCCTCGCCGACCCCGGCGCCGAAATCGCCTGCCGCGTCCACGACGAGTGCAACGGCTCTGACGTGTTCGGCTCCGACATCTGCACCTGCCGGCCCTATCTCGTGCACGGGGTTGAGGTGTGCGTGGAGACGGCGCAGCGCGGCGGCGTCGGCATCGTCGTCTACAACCGCAAGGAGGGCCGCGCCCTCGGCGAGGTCACCAAGTTCCTCGTCTATAACGCGCGCAAGCGGCAGGAGGGCGGCGATCGCGCCGACACCTATTTCCGCCGCACCGAATGCGTGGCGGGGGTGCAGGACATGCGCTTCCAGGAGCTGATGCCGGACGTGTTCCACTGGCTCGGGGTCAGCCGCATCGACCGCTGGGTGTCGATGTCGAACATGAAGCACGGCGCGCTCTTGGCGCAGGGGATCGCGATCGGCGAGCAGGTCGCGATCCCGCCGTCGCTGGTGCCGCCGGACGCCGCGGTCGAGCTCGCCGCCAAGCGCGCCGCCGGCTATTTCGCGCCGGAGGGCGCACCGACCGCCGCCGAGCTCGCCCGCGCCGCCGGCCGCCGCCTCGACGAGTGAGCGGGGACACCGCCGACATTGCGTATTTGCTGAGCGCTGCCGCGGTGCGCGAGCGCTGCGGCATCGTCTATACCGCTGCGGAGCGGGGCGAGACGCGGCACTTCCGGCTGGCGCTGGAGCGGCTGGAAGCGGTGGCGGCGCGGGTGGCCGAGGTCACGCGCCGGCGTTATCCGGCGCTCGACGTGCCGTTTCACAGTCGCTGGCGGCATTTCACGGCGGGCGGCATCGATCGCGCTGCCCTTGTCGCGCCGGGCGCCGATGCGGCGGAGATGGCGCGGGCGCGGATCGACCTGGCGATCGTATCGGTACTGCTGGATGCCGGCGCGGGCGCCGGCTGGCGCTATCGCGAGGCGGAAACGGGGCAGAGTTTCGGCCGCTCCGAGGGCTTGGCTGTCGCCAGCCTCAGGGCCATGCACCAAGGGCTGTTCTCAGCCGACCCGGCACGGCCGTGGCGCGCGGACGCGGCGGCATTGGCACGGCTGACGCCGTCAGCGCTGGCGGCTGCTTTCCAGCATCGGGAGGGCAATCTCCTCGCGGGGCTGGATGGACGCGCCGAATTGCTTTGCCGGCTCGGCGCGACCGCGGCGGCGGCGCCGGAATTGTTCGGGCGGCCGGCGCGGCTCGGCCGTCTCTACGATTACTGGCTGCCGCGGCGCGACGCGCTGCCGGCGGCTGAAATCCTGGCGACGCTGCTGCGCGCTTTCGGACCGATCTGGCCGGGCCGGCTTTGCCGCAACGGCGTACCGCTCGGCGACTGCTGGCCGCATTCCGCGGTTCCTGGCGACGGCTTGGTGCCCTTCCACAAACTCAGTCAATGGCTCGCCTATTCGCTGATCGAGCCGCTGCAATGGGCGGGGTTCACCATCACCGACATCGACGGCCTGACCGGCCTCGCCGAGTACCGCAACGGCGGGCTGTTCGTCGATACCGGAGTCATCGTGCCGCGCGACGAAACCGTGTTGCACCGGACGCTCGGTCCCGCCGAGGAAGCCGTCGTCGAATGGCGGGCGCTGACCGTGGCGCTGCTCGACCGGATGGCGCCGCTGGTGCGCCAGCGCCTCGGCAACACGGCGGCGGAATTTCCGCTCGCGAAGATTCTGGAAGGCGGCAGCTGGGCCGCCGGCCGCGAAATCTCGGCGCACCGCCGGCGCGACGGCGGCCCGCCGCTCACCGTCGCCAGCGACGGCACCCTGTTCTAGGAATTGGGTTTCGAGGAGTGAAGGCGATGCCGCCGAACCTTGTCGTCGTCGATCATCCGCTCGTCCAGCACAAGCTGTCGATCATGCGCGACAGCGGCACCACGACGTTGGAGTTCCGCCGCCTGATGCGCGAGGTCGGCGCGCTGCTCGCCTACGAGGCGACGCGCGACCTGCCGCTCGAACCGGTGGAGGTGGAAACGCCGCTGGAGCGGGCCCGGGTGCCGGTGCTGGCCGGCAAGAAACTCTGCCTCGTGTCGATCCTGCGGGCCGGCAACGGGCTGCTCGACGGCATGATCGACCTGATCCCGGCGGCGCGAATCGGCCATATCGGCATCTACCGCGAACCGCGCACGCTCCAGGCCGTCGAATATTATCTGAAGCTGCCCGAGGACCTCCCGGAACGCGACGTGATCCTGGTCGATCCGATGCTCGCGACCGGCAACTCCGCCGTCGCCGCCATCGCCCGGCTGACCGAACTCAAGGCGCGCTCGATCAAGCTCGTCTGCCTGGTCGCGGCTCCGGAAGGGGTCGCCAACGTCGCCGGCGTCTTTCCCGAGACGGCGATCTTCGTCGCCGCCGTCGATCGCGGCCTCGACGAGCACGGCTATATTCTGCCCGGGCTCGGAGATGCCGGCGACCGGCTCTTCGGCACGCGCTAGAATAGCGCGGCATGCGCCGCGCCAACGTCTATACGATCCCGGCCGAGCGGCCGTTCCTCGCGACATTGGCCGACGGGCTGTTGGCGCTGGCAGGCGACGACCCGCTGCGGCTGTCGCGCGTTACGGTGTTGCTGCCGACGCGGCGCGCCGTCCGCGGGCTGCGCGAGGCGTTCTTGCGGGCGGGCCGGCACGACGCGGCGGCCGGGACGCCGCTGCTGCTGCCGCGCATGCGGCCGGTCGGAGATCTCGACGGTGATGACATCGAACTCGCCGCGCTCGGCGCGTGCGAGGACAGACTGGACATCCCGCCGGCGCTGCCGGAATTGCGGCGCCGCCTGCTGCTGACGCAACTCGTGCTCAAACTGGGCGAGCGGCGCGGCGGCACAGAACTGTCGCCGGGGCAGGCCGCGGCGCTCGCCGCGGCGCTGGCGCAGCTTCTCGATACGGTGGCGACCGAAGGCGCGAGCTTCGACCGGCTGCCGGACCTCGTCCCCGACGACCTTGCCGAGCACTGGCAGACCGTGCTCGGGTTTCTGCAGATCCTGCCGCGGGCGTGGCCGGACATGCTGGCGGCCGAGGGCGCCATCGACGCGGCCGATCGGCGCAACCGCCTGCTGCGGCGCCAGGCGGAATTGTGGCGGAATTCGCCGCCGGCCGAGGCGGTCGTGGCGGCCGGTCTCAGCGGCGGCATCCCGGCCCTGTCGGAGCTGCTGCGGGTGGTCGCTCGCCTCGACCGCGGCGCCGTGGTTCTCGCCGGCCTCGACCGAAGCTGCGATCCAGCCATCTGGCAGAAGATCGAGGAGGACGAGGCGCACCCGCAACACCTGCTGGCGGCGCTGCTCCGCGACCTCGAACTCGCTCCGGATGACATTCGCGACTGGCCTCCTTCCCGCCATCTACAACTTACCCGTCGCCCCGGCGAAAGCGGGGGCCCAGCGGCAGATCGTGGGAATGACGGGGAGAGAGAACCGCCTGCAGACGCCCGCGAGCGGCGGCTGCGGCTGGTCGCCGAGGCGCTGAAGCCGGCGGCGCTGACGGATGCGTGGCGCGCGCTGCCGCCGGAACCGGCGGAGACGCTGGCCGGCGTCAGCCGCCACGATTGCGCCAACCCGCACGAAGAGGCGCTGACCATCGCGCTGCTGCTGCGCCGTCAGCTGGAAACCCCGGGGGCGACCGCGGCGCTCGTCACCCCCGACCGCGAGCTGGCGCGGCGGGTTGCGGCGGAACTGCGCCGCTGGGACATCGAGATCGACGACTCGGGCGGCGTGCCGCTGTCGCGAACGCCGCCGGGGACGTTTCTGCGCCTGGTCCTGGAACTGGCGGAAACGGAACTCGCCCCCGCCCCGCTGCTGGCGGCGCTGAAGCACCCGCTCGCGGCCGGCGGTCTGGCGCCGGAAATGTTTCGCGACCTCGCGCGGCGGCTCGAACGCAAGCTGCGCGGGCCGCGCCCGGCGCCCGGCTTCGCCGGTCTCGACGACAGCCTCAAGGAAGCCGATGCCGGACTGCTCCGCTTCGTCGAGCGGCTCCGGCGCTGCCTCGGCGAGTTGGCCGAGCGCCTCGCCGCCGAAGCCGCGCCCTTGCCGGCGCTCGTCGCCGCGCATGTCGAAGCGGCCGAACGCCTCGCGGCGAGCGACGAGGAGAGCGGCGCGGCCCGGCTGTGGCGCGAGGCGGCGGGCGAGGCGGCGGCGCGGTTTTGCCACGAGCTGATCGAGGCGGCGCAGGATTTTCCGGCGCTGCCGGGGCGCCACTACCCGGCGCTGTTCGACGCCCTCGTCGCTGGTTTCGCGGTGCGTCCCGCCTACGGCACGCATCCGCGCCTCGCGATCTGGGGGCTGCTCGAAGCGCGCCTGCAGCAGGCCGATCTGATGGTCCTCGGCGGTCTTAACGAGGGCACGTGGCCGGGTTTGCCGGCCATCGACCCGTGGATGTCGCGGCAGATGCGGCGCGAGTTCGAGATCGCCGTGCCCGAGCGGGCGATCGGGCTGGCGGCGCACGATTTCGTGCAGGCCCTCGGCGCGCCCGAGGTGGCGCTGACTCGCGCGGCGCGGCGCGAGGGTGCGCCGACGGTGCCGTCGCGCTGGCTCCTGCGGCTGGACACGGTGCTGCGCGCGGTCGGGCTCGACGGCGCGCTCAGTTCGGCGCCGGAAGTGGAGGCCGCCGCGGCGTTGCTCGACGAGCCGCCGCGGGTGCTGCCGCGCAAGATCCCTGCGCCCTGCCCGCCGCTTACGGCGCGGCCCCGCAAGCTGTCGGTGACGCAGATCGAGACCTGGCTGCGCGACCCATACGCGATCTACGCCCGCCACATCCTGAACCTGAAGGCGCTCGACGAGCTCGACGAGGATCCGGGACGGTCCGACATGGGTACGGGCGTGCACAAGGCGCTGGACGAATTCGTGCGGCGCCATCCGCACGCGCTAAGCGCGGACGCGGAGGAGGAATTGCTTCGCATCGGGCGGGAGCAGTTCGGGACGATCTTGTCGCGGCCAGCCGTCTGGGCTTTCTGGTGGCCGCGCTTCGAGCGGATCGCGCGCTGGTTCGTCGCCGAGGAACGGGAATGGCGCGCGCACCTCGTCGAGAGCCTGAGCGAGCAGAAAGGCGAGCTGAGCCTCGCGGTGCCGGCCGGACCATTCACGATTTCCGCCGTCGCCGACCGCATCGACCGGCTCGCCGAGGGCGGCCTCGTTCTCGTCGATTACAAGACGGGGTCCCTGCCGACGACGAAGGAGGTCGATGCGGCCTATGCCGTGCAGCTGCCGCTGGAGGGAGCCATCCTGCGTGACGGCTCGTTCGGCGGGGTCAGCGGCATGCCGGCGGCGCTGGAATATTGGCGCGTCACCGGCGGTGATCCGCCGGGCAGAAGACATCCGCTCGCCAACGGCGACCCAGAGGCGCTGATCGACCGGGCGTTGCGCCGGGTGGAGGCGCTGGTTAAGCATTTCGACGACCCGAGAACGCCGTATCTGCCTACCCCCGCGCCGGAACGCGCGCCGCGCTATTCCGAATACCGCCATCTCGAACGGCTCGGCGAGATCGAGCCGGAGGGCGAGGAATGAGCGACGCCGCCGAGCGTCGGCGGCTGCGCGCGGTTGATCCCGACGCATCCGTATGGGTTGCCGCTTCCGCCGGCACCGGCAAGACGACGATCCTGACCGACCGGCTGCTGAGCCTGATGCTCGACGGCACCGACCCGGGCCGCATTCTGTGTCTGACCTTCACCAGAGCCGCTGCCGCCGAGATGTCGATCCGCCTCAACCGGCGGCTGTCGGAATGGGCGACCCTGCCGCCGGGGGCGCTGGCGCAGCAACTCGTCGGCCTGACCGGGCGGCAGCCGGATGCGGCGGCAATGGCGCGGGCGCGCCAGCTCTTTGCCAGCGTGCTCGATACGCCCGGCGGGACGAAGATCCAGACGATCCACGCCTTCTGCCAGTCGCTGCTGCGCCGTTTTCCGCTGGAAGCCGGGGTCGCGCCGGAATTCGTCGTCATGGACGAGCGCAGCGCCGCCGAGGCGCTGGCGGAGGCCGGCAAGAGCCTGCTCGCGGCGGTACGCGATGGCGCCGATCCCGGGCTTGCCGAGGCGCTCACCGTCGTCGCGCGCTATGCGCCGGAGGAGCATTTCGCCAAGTTGATGGGCGCCCTTGTCGGTGAGCGGGGAAAGCTGCGCCGCGCCCTTGTCGAGGGCGAGGAGGCGCTGCGGCTGCGGTTGGCGGCGGCGTTGTCGCTGCCGGCCGACGCAACGGCCGACAGCCTCTGCGCCGCCTTCTGCGCGCCCGATGCCTGCGGCGAATCTGGGCTGCGCGGCGCCCTGGAGGCACTGTTGGCAGGGTCGGACAAGGATCGGGCGCGCGGGCGGATCATCGAAGCCTGGTGTGCCGACCCCGCTGGCCGGCAGGCGATGCTGGAGGCCTATTTACCGGCCTTTCTCACGAAGGACGGGGAAATCCTCGACACGCTGATCACCAAGAATGCGGCGGCGAAGGCCGCCGTCGATGCGCGCAGCATCCTCGAGGCCGAGGCCGCGCGCGTGGTGCGTTTCCGCGAAGCCCGCGCCGGCGCCGTCGTGCTTGCCGCGAGCTGCGCCCTGGCGCGGCTCGGCGCGGCGCTGCTCGATGCGTACGAGGAGCGCAAGGCCCGCCAAGGGCTGCTCGATTACGACGATCTCGTCGAACAGGCGCTGGCGCTGCTGCGTCGGCCAGGCCTCGCGCCGTGGGTGCTGTACAAGCTCGACGGCGGCCTCGACCATATCCTGATCGACGAGGCCCAGGACACCAACCCCGAGCAGTGGGCGATCGTCGCCGCGCTCGCCGAGGAATTCTTCGCCGGCGAGGAGGCGCGCCGCCGAACGGTGTTCGCGGTCGGCGACGTGAAGCAGTCGATCTACAGCTTCCAGCGCGCGGACCCGCAGGCCTTTCTGCGCATGCGCGAGCACTTCCAGCAGCGCGTCGATGCGGCGCGGCGGCGCTGGGAGATTGTGCCGCTGGACATTTCCTTCCGCGCGGCGGAGCCGCTGTTGCAGGCGATCGACGCGGTGTTCGGCAGCCCCGCCGCGGCCGACGGCGTGGCGCTCGACCACGAAGCGATCCGCCACGTCGCCCACCGGCTCGGCCATGCCGGCCTCGTCGAGTTGTGGCCGCCGGTCATGCCCGATCCGGAGGAGCCGCTCGACGCGACGTCGCTGCCGGTCGAAATCCGGCGGGCGACGGCGCCGCGGACGAAGCTCGCCCGCGCCATCGCCGAGCGCATCGCGCGCTGGCTCGCCGAAGGCGAGCGGCTGCCGGCGCGCGGCCGCGCGCTGCGGGCCGGCGACATCATGGTGCTGGTGCGGCGGCGCAACGAGTTCGTGACCGACCTGCTGCGCGAGCTGAAGCAGCGCGGCATCCCCGTCGCCGGCGCCGACCGACTGGTGCTGACGGCGCAGCTCGCGGTACAGGATCTCGTCGCTCTCGGCCGGTTCCTGCTGCTGCCCGACGACGACTTGACCCTGGCGACGGTGCTGAAGGGGCCGCTGTTCAACCTTTCCGAGGAGATGCTGTTCGACCTCGCCTACGGCCGCGGCGAGAAAGTGAGCTTGTGGAGCCGGCTGCGGCGTCGTTCAGGGGAAGACCTGCTGCTGCACGAGACGAGCGAGCGTCTCTCGGCGCTGCTCCGCCGCGCCGATTTCGTGCCGCCCTACGAGCTCTATGCCGAGATTCTCGGCGCCGGCGGCGGCCGCCGGGCGATGCTGGAGCGGCTCGGGCCGGAGGCGGCCGATCCGATCGAGGAATTTCTCGCGCTGGCGCTTGCCTACGAGCGCGAACACGCACCCTCGCTGCAGGGCTTTCTGCGCTGGCTCGTCGCGCGCGAGACCGAGGTGAAGCGCGACTTCGCCGAGCGTCAGCGCGACGAACTGCGCATCATGACCGTGCACGGCGCCAAGGGGCTGGAGGCGCCGGTCGTGTTCCTGCCCGACACGATGGCGTTGCCCGACCCCCGCGCCTCGCTGCTGTGGACCGAGAGCCACGACCTGCCGCTGTGGCGGCCGCGCGCCGAGTTCGCCGCGCCGGCCTTCGCCGCGGAACGCGCCGCCCTCTGCCGCCGGCAGCTCCAGGAATACCGTCGGCTGCTCTACGTTGCGCTGACCCGCGCTGAGGACCGGCTCTACGTGTGCGGCTGGCAGGCGCGCAACATGAACCAGAAGGAGCCGAACTGGCACGCCTTGTGCCGCAGCGGTTGGGCCGGCACCGCGGCGCCGTTCGCATTCGACTCGTCGGCGTGGATCGGCGGCGACGGCTGGGGCGGCGAGGGGCTGCGCATCGAAGGCGCGCAACACGCCGCCGTCAAGCCCGAGGGGAGCGCGGGGCGGCAGCCGCACAGGGGAGCGCTGCCGCGTTGGGCGATGGACATGCCGCCGCCGGAGCCCGACCCGCCGAAGCCGCTGCTGCCGTCGCGGCCGAGCGGCGAGGAGCCTGCGGCGGTGTCGCCGCTCAAGACCGCCGGCCGCGACCGCTTCAAGCGCGGCCTTCTCGTGCACCGCCTGTTGCAAAGCCTGCCGGAATTGCCCGAGGCCGAGCGGGAGACCGCCGCCCGTCGCTTTCTCGCCCGGCCGCTCCACGCCCTCGCCTGGGAAGAGCGCGACGAAATCTGCCGCGAGACGCTGGCGGTGCTGCAGCACCCCGATTTCGCCGCATTGTGGGGGCCTGGGTCGCAGGCGGAGGTGCCGCTGGTCGGGCTGATCGGCGGGCATGCCTTGTCCGGGCAGATCGACCGTCTCGTCGTCACCGACGACGCGGTGCTGATCGTCGATTTCAAGACCCTGCGCCCGCCGCCGCAGCGCGAATCGGACGTCCCCGCGGTCTACCTCCGCCAGCTCGCGATCTATCGTGAAGCGCTCGGCCGCATCTACCGCGGGCGCGACATACGCTGCGCGCTCTTGTGGACCGACGGCCCCTGCCTCATGCCCATCGCCGAGGACACGCTCGGCCGGCTGTCGCCTTGACCTTGGATTTCGGCCACCCCTAATGTCCCGGCGTCAGTCTTGAGGAGAACGCGATGAAGCCGAGCCCCGTCACCGACGCCAGCTTTGAAGCAGATGTGCTGCGCGCGCCGCAGCCGGTGCTGGTGGACTTCTGGGCGGAGTGGTGCGGGCCGTGCAAGGCGATCGCGCCGTTTCTCGACGACCTCGCGGCCGACAAGGCCGGCAAGCTGACCGTGGCCAAGCTCAACATCGACGAGAACCCGGACACCGCGCGCAAATACAGCGTCCGCGGCATCCCGACGATGCTGCTGTTCAAGAACGGCCAGGTCGCCGCCACCAAGATCGGCGCCCTGCCCAAGAGCAAGCTCTACGAGTGGCTCGACTCGGTCTTGTAACTGTAAGTCTTCGTCATGCCCGGACTTGATTCGGGCATCTCTTCGGCCGCACGAGATGGCTGGATCAAGTCCGGCCATGACGGAGAGGCTGGATCGTCGCCCTTGGAGCAGGTTCCGGCCAGCTTGAATCGTCATTCCCGCGAAAGCGGGAATCCGGGCCTACGCTCCTTCGGCCGCCCCTGGACCCCCGCGTTCGCGGGGCTGACGGGAGAGTGCAATTGGGAGCGGAACCTGCTCCAGCCATTGGCGCAGGCTGGCTCGGGCTGGTCGCGCTGCTACTTCCCGAACCAGTCGGTGATGTCGAAAAATACCGCTTGCGGGCAGTTGGGGCCGCTGAGCTGGATGCTGTCGTAGCGGCGGCCGTTGGCGCCGAGCAGCGCCTGCCGGCCTGGCCTGCAACCGGGAAAGTGCTCGCGGATATAGGCGTATTCGGCGCCGACGCCCTCGTTCTCGTGCTGCACTCCCAGCAGCACAATCGCGGTCTCGACCGACATGCCGGGCGCAGGCGGTTGCGCCTGCGCCGCAGCGTCCGCCAGCAGCAGGACGGCCGTCGCGGCGGCAAGCGCCGGCCGCCGCCACGTCGCGGGCATCAGCGGTCGATGCCGCCCATGCACAGGTATTTGACCTCGAGAAACTCCTCGATGCCGTATTTCGACCCCTCGCGGCCGATGCCGCTCTCCTTCATGCCGCCGAACGGCGCGATCTCGGTCGAGATGATGCCCTCGTTGATGCCGACGATGCCGTATTCGAGCGCCTCCGCGACCCGCCAGATGCGGCCGATGTCGCGGCTGTAGAAATAGGCGGCGAGACCGAATTCGGTATCGTTGGCCATCTTCACCGCTTCGTCCTCCCGCTTGAAGCGGTAGAGGGGCGCCACCGGCCCGAACGTCTCTTCGCGGGTGATGACCATGTCGGTCGTCACGTCGGTCAATACCGTCGGCTCAAAGAAGCTGCCGCCGAGCGCGTGGCGGTGCCCGCCGAGCGCGACCTTGGCGCCTTTTTTCAGCGCGTCCTCGATGTGGCTCTCGACCTTCTCGACCGCCTTCATGTCGATCAGCGGCCCGATCACCGCGCCCGGCTCGAAGCCGTCGGCGACCTTCATCGCGCCGGCGACCTCGGAGAGGCGCTTCGTGAAGGCTTCGTAGACGCCGTCCTGCACGAGAAGGCGGTTGGCGCAGACGCAGGTCTGGCCGGCGTTGCGGTATTTCGAGGCGATCGCGCCCTTCACCGCCATTTCGATGTCGGCGTCGTCGAACACGATGAACGGCGCGTTGCCGCCGAGTTCGAGCGACACCTTCTTCACGGTGCCGGCGCACTGCTCCATCAGGAGCTTGCCAATCTCGGTCGAGCCGGTGAAGGTCAGCTTGCGCACGGTCGGGTTCGAGGTCATCTCGCCGCCGATCTCCTTGGCGCCGCCGGTGACGCACGAGAAGACGCCCTTCGGCACCCCCGCCCGCTCGGCCAGTTCGCACAGCGCCAGCGCCGAGTAGGGGGTCGAGGTCGCCGGCTTCACCACCATCGTGCAGCCGGCGGCGAGCGCCGGTCCCGCCTTGCGCGTGATCATCGCCGAGGGGAAGTTCCACGGCGTGATCGCGGCGCAGACCCCGATCGGCTCCTTGGTCACGACGATGCGCTTATCGGCCGCGTGCGCCGGGATCGTGTCGCCGTAGATGCGCTTCCCTTCCTCGCCGAACCACTCGATGAAGGCGGCGGCGTAGGCGATCTCGCCTTTCGACTCGCTGAGCGGCTTGCCCTGCTCCGCCGTCATCAGCGTGGCGAGGTCGTCCTGGTTCGCCATCATCAGGTCGTACCATTTGCGCAGGATGTGGGCGCGCTCCTTCGCGGTCTTGGCGCGCCACGCCGGCAGCGCCTTGTCGGCCGCCTCGATCGCGCGCCGCGTCTCCTCCGCCCCCATCTTCGGCACGGTGCCGAGCTTTTGGCCGGTGGCGGGGTTGGTGACCGGGATCGTCTCGGCATTGCCGGCCCCGACCCAGGCGCCGTCGATATAGCACTCCTGCCGGAACAGCTTCGCATCCCTGAGCTGCATCCCATCCTCCCTGGACCCTTTGTCTTGAGCCGATAGTTGATAGGTACGACCCACCCCGGGCTTTCACAAGGCGCGCGGCCGCCGCCACAGCGCCGGCGAGCGGAAGGCATAGACGAACAACCCGCCGATGATCAGCGGCGCCCAGCAAAGCATTCCGGCGAGGTTGTAGATCGGGATGCGGTAGTTGGGCGCCAGGTCGTAGGGATGGAACGCCGACATCCACAGGAAATAGCCTGCGCGAGCCAGAAAATAGCCGCCGCCGAGCACGATCTTGCCGGTCTCGATCACGAACAGCACCTGCCAGAAGCCGGCCGTGATTATCCGAGCGTTGCGCAGGTAGCCGTATATACCCAATAGCGCCAGCAGGTCGGCGGCGGTGCTGCCCAGCACGATTGCCGCAAAGAGGCCATCGCGGGAGCTGTAGGCGCCTTCCCTCGCGAGCGCGGCGGTGCCGGCGGCGAGCCAGGCCGCGAGCGCGCCGAAATAGATCCACAAGACCGGCGCGCGCACCACCCGCCAGCCGTCCGCGAGAACTGGCGGCAGCCGCGGCCCGCCGCGCTGTGCCGGAGGCTGCGGCGCCCTTGCAACCGTATCGACGCCGCGTCGCCTCAATTCGGCCGCGGCTATCGCCTGCGCGTCGTCGGCCAGCCCGCTGCCGTGCACGAGCGCGCGCAACGCGTTGTCGTTCAGCAGGGCATACTGCGCCGCAAGGTCGTCCGCTGTGGGCATCGGGAGCGCAAAATTCGTTCGCTGCGCGTCCTTATGCCCCTGCTCGGGATGGTTGCGCCAGTTGCGCTGCTACTCCACCGTGACGCTCTTCGCCAGGTTGCGCGGCTGGTCCACGTCGGTGCCCTTGGCGACGGCGGTGTGGTAGGCGAGCAGTTGCACCGGGATCGCGTAGAGCAGCGGCGCGACGAACGGGTCGCAGGCCGGGATCGCGATGCCGAACGCGAGGCGGTCCTTGAGACGCGCCACCCCGGCGGCGTCGGAAATCATTACCACCCGGCCGCCGCGCGCCATGACCTCCTCGACGTTCGACAATGTCTTCTCGAACAAGTCGTCGGGCGGCGCCAGCACGATGACCGGCACGTTGTCGTCGATCAGCGCGATCGGGCCGTGCTTCATCTCGCCGGCGGCGTAGCCCTCGGCGTGGATGTATGAAATCTCCTTGAGCTTCAAGGCGCCTTCGAGCGCGATCGGGTAGGAGCTGCCGCGGCCGAGATAGAGCACGTCGCGGGCGAGCGCGATATCGGCTGCGATTTCCTGGATGCGCTCGTCGTGGTTCAGCACCTCGGCGGCGCGTGACGGGATCTCGACGAGGTGCGCCGCCAATGCCGCTTCGCCGGCGGCGTCGACCGTGCCGCGGGCGCGCGCCAGCGCCACCGTCAGCGCCGCCAATACCGCGAGCTGCGTCGTGAACGCCTTGGTCGAGGCGACGCCGATCTCCGGCCCGGCCCGCGTCGGCAATACGACATCGGCCTCGCGCGCGATCGAGCTCTCCGGCTGGTTCACGACGGCGATGATCTTCTGCCGCTGCTCGCGGCAGTAGCGCAGCGCCGCGAGGGTGTCGGCGGTCTCTCCGGACTGCGAGATGATGACCGCGGCGCCGTCCGCCGGCATGTCCGGCGCGCGGTAGCGGAACTCGGAGGCGATGTCGGCCTCCACCGGGATGCGGGTGATCCGTTCGAGCCAGTATTTGGCGACGAGGCCGGCGAAATAGGCGGTGCCGCAGGCGACGATCGTGATCTTGCCGATGCCGCCGAGCGGCCAAGGCAGGTCCGGCAGGTGCAGCGTGCGGCTCGTCGGGTGCAGCAGCGCGTGCAACGTGTCGCCGATCACCGCCGGCTGCTCGAAAATCTCCTTCTGCATGAAGTGGCGGTAATTGCCCTTGCCGATCAGGGCGCCGGAGCTGGCGGTGTCGTAGACGCGGCGCTCGACCGGATTTCCTGCCGCGTCGAGGATGGTCACGGCGCGCGAAGTGACGATCGCCCAGTCGCCCTCTTCGAGATAGCTGATACGGCGGGTCAGCGGCGCCAGCGCCAGCGAATCGGAGCCGATGAACATCTCGCCGTCGCCGTACCCCACCGCGAGCGGCGGCCCACGGCGGGCGCAGATCAGCAGGTCGTGCTCGCCGGCGAACAGGAACACGAGGGCGAAGGCCCCTTCCAGCCGCGGCAACGTGCGCGCCACCGCCTGGCCGGGAGTGAGCCCCTGTGAGAGGTGGTGCGTCGCCAGGATCGCAACCGCCTCGGTATCGGTGTCGGTCTGAAAGGCGTAGCCGAGGGTGGTCAGCTCCTGCCGCAATGCCTGATAGTTTTCGATGATGCCGTTATGGACGACCGCCACCCGCTCGGTCGCGATGGGATGAGCGTTCTTCTCGATCGGCAGGCCGTGCGTCGCCCAGCGCGTATGGCCGATGCCGATCGCGCCGCCGACGGGTTCGCGCTCGATGCGCCGCGCGAGATTGTCGAGCTTGCCCTCGGCGCGGCGCCGCTCGATGCGGCCGTCGATCAGGGTCGCCACCCCGGCCGAATCGTAGCCGCGATATTCGAGCCGCCGCAGTCCTTCGAGGAGCCGCGGCGCCACCGCATCAGAGGAAATGATTCCGACTATTCCGCACATGAGAGCCTGCCGTTCGGGTGGGTCGGCGCATCCTCCGGTGATGCTGGCGCCGCTTGTCGCGGCTAGCCCTTGTTGCGCAGCCGCGCCCGGATCTGCTCGGCGCGGCCCGGCTTGTCGACCTGCTCGCCGCGGCCGAGGGTCAGCGCGTCCGGCGGCACGTCGCGGGTCACGACGCTGCCGGCCGCGACGATCGCGCCGGCGCCGACCGTCACCGGCGCCACCAGCGCCGTGTTGGAGCCGATGAACGCGTTGTCGCCGATCATCGTGCGCCACTTGTTGAAGCCGTCGTAATTGCAGGTGATCGTGCCGGCGCCGATGTTGCTGCCGGAGCCGATTTCGCTGTCGCCGAGGTAGGTGAGATGGTTGGCCTTGGCCCCGCGGCCGAGGCGGGCGGCCTTGACCTCGACGAAATTGCCGACATGCACGTCGCTCTCCAGGACCGCGCCCGGCCGCAGCCGCGCGAACGGCCCGACGATCGCGCCCGGCCCGATTTCGGCGCCCTCGATGTGCGAGAACGCGCGGATGCGCGCGCCGTCCGCGGCGGTGACGCCACGCCCGAAGATCACGTTCGGCTCGACGACGACATCGCGGCCCAGCCGGGTGTCGGCAGAGAGAAACACGGTGTTCGGTGCGATCAGCGTGGCGCCCTCCGCCATGGCGCGGCGGCGCAGCCGCGTCTGCATGACGGCCTCCGCGGCGGCCAGTTCGGTGCGGCTGTTGACGCCGGCGAGCTCCTCGGCCGGCAGTTCGGCGACGCGGCAGTCGAGGCCGCGGGAGCGCGCGATGCCGACGATGTCCGTCAGGTAGAACTCGCCCTTCGCGTTGCCGCAGCCAATCGCCTCGACGAGGTCGAAGACGAGCCGCCCGTCGATCGCCATGATGCCGCCGTTGACGAGGCCGATCGCGCGTTGTTCCGGGGTCGCGTCGTTGGCTTCGACAATGGCTTCGAGTCCCTGCGGGCCGACGACGAGGCGGCCGTAGGGGCCAGGATCGGCGGGCCGCATGCCGGCGACGGCGACCGCCGCCGCCGGTTCCGCGCGGCGCTCCTCAAGAAGCCGCGCCAACGTCTCACTCTGCAACAGCGGCGTGTCGCCAAACAGCACGAGCACATCGGTTATCGGCCCCGTCGGCGCCAGTTTCTCGATCAGCGCGGGGCGCGCGGCGCGCACCGCGTCGCCGGTGCCGAGCGGCGCCGGCTGCACGGCGGTGCGCAGCGGTGCGACCGCGCGCGCCACGGAGGCCATGTCGGGTCCGACGACGACCACGGTCTCCGCCGGTTCGAGCGGCGCCAGGGCCGATAGCGCATGCGCGATCATCGGCTGGCCGGCGATTTCGTGCATGACCTTGGGCAGCGCCGAGTTCATCCGGGTGCCGGCGCCGGCGGCGAGAACGATGGCGGCAAACGAAGCAGGCTGTTGCATCGGCGGGCGATTAATTTCTGCGGCAAATCTGCCAGTCGGCTAAAAATGGCATGGCTGGGTCAACCCTCCAATACACAGTTTGTTGCCGACTATGACCGCAACCGGTGAGACTTTGCCGCAATGGCCGGTTTTTTACTCCTGTTCGACCTCGACGGCACGCTGATCGACAGCGTC
>Ga0070739_10002220_pt1 | contig 26662 bp, 26 predicted proteins | sample Coa_R1_7_FD_66445 | JGI IMG/M metagenome (GOLD analysis project Ga0070739, IMG submission 66445) | Surface soil microbial communities from Centralia Pennsylvania, which are recovering from an underground coalmine fire - Coalmine... | ecosystem: Environmental > Terrestrial > Soil > Unclassified ...
GCGAGCCGACCGAGGGCGATGTCCGACTCGTCCCGCTCGACGGCGCCGAGGAACGACGCGGAGATCCCGGACTGTGCCGCGAGCGTTCGCACCGAGAGCCCCCGCTGCCGGCGCAGCCGCCGGATGACGGCCCCCACCTGCGGCGCGAACGCCGGCGAGTCGCCGTCTGCCCCCGGACGCGAGACCGCCTTCTCGCTCATCGAGCGAGCATACTCGGCCGCTTGCGTTCGGACGAAATATCGGTCAGGGTTGCAACATTCTGAGCCGTGGTCGCGGCTCGAGCGGACGCGAAGGAGGGCGAATGCGGAAGAGGATGACGGTGAAGCTGTCGCTGGCGGTGCTCGCGCTGGCAGCCGCGACCGCGGCGGTCGCGGCCGGCGTCTCCACGGCGACACCCAGCCGCGCGGCGAGCGAGCGCGCGGCGACGAAGTGCTCGTTCACGCTGAAGCTGGGCGACATCCTGCCGTTCACCGGCTCGCTGTCGCCGTACGGGGCAAACCTCGACCAGGCGGTGAAGCTGGCCGTCAACCTCCAGAACGCCGCCCTGAAGAAGCTCGGGCTGTCGAAGCAGATCAAGGTCCAGCTCGTCGACTCCGAGGACGGCCAGTCGCAGGCCGCCGCATCGGTCGAGGCCGCGAAGAAGGAGGTCGGCGAGCACGTCGACGTGATCATCGGCGAGATGGCCTCCAGCGCCACGATCCCGATGGCGCAGTCGGTGACGATCCCGAACCACGTCGTCCTCATCTCGCCGACGTCGAGCGCGCCGCAGATCACGTCGCTCAAGGACAACGGCTACGTCTGGCGGACGTATCCGTCCGACACGCTCCAGGGGAAGGTGCTGGCACAGGCGGCGATCGACCGCTTCGGCAAGGGCGCCACCATCAATGTCGGCGCGAGGAACGACGCGTTCGGCACCGCGCTGAAGCAGCTGTTCGTCAGCAGGTTCCAGAAGCTCGGCGGCAAGATCGGCGTCAACATCTCCTGGAACCCGGATCAGCCGACGTTCGACACCGAGGCGCAGCAGCTCGTCTCCGGGAACCCGAAGGGCTGGGTGATCATCGACTTCCCGGAGACGTTCCAGAAGTTCGCGCCCGCGCTCGTCCGCACCGGGAAGTGGGATGCCTCGCGCACGCTCATGACCGAGGCGCTGCGCGACGCGCAGACGCTCGACTCGATCGGGAGCCCGGTCGTTGGCCTCAGCGGAACGGCGGCCAGCTCGGCCGGCGGTCCCGCGGGCGTCGCCTTCCACAACCTCTGGAACAACGACGTGCACGGCGCGAAGCCGTACACCGGGTTCGAGGGAACGTCGTTCGACGCCGCCAACGTCGCCTTCCTGGCGGCTCTGCGCGGCTGCTCGGCCGCTCCGGCGAAGATCAAGAACAATCTCGTCGCGATCTCCGGCCCTCCGGGGACGAAGGTCACGTTCCTGCAGATGGCGAAGGCGATCCGGCTGCTGCTCGCGCACAAGAAGGTCAACTACGAGGGTGCGTTCAGCCCGGTCGACTTCGACAAGAACGGCGACATCAGCTCGGCCGTCTTCGAGATCTGGCAGTACAAGGGCAAGGGCCAGATCGTGACGCTGAAGACGGTCACCTTCAGGGGCGCATGAGGACAACCGTGAGAGACGGCGGCGGCTTCGAGGAGGCCGCCGCCTACTCACGGGCGGTCCGGCTCGGCAACCACGTCGCGGTGAGCGGAACCGCGGCGCTGGAGAACGGGAGCGTGCTGCACCCGGGAGACCTCTACCGGCAGACGAAGACGGCGCTGGCGAAGGCGCTCGACGCAGCCGCCGAGCTGGGAGCGGGCAAGGACGACGTGCTCCGGACCCGGCTCCTGCTCGCGGCGGGCAGCGACTGGCAGGAAGCGGTGCGGGCGCATCGAGAGGTGTTCGTGGGGACGGATCCCGCGAACACCTCCTACTTCGTCGGCGGATTCATCCCCGAGGGAGCGCTCGTCGAGGTGGAGATCGACGCGGTGCTGTGCGACCCGCCGAAGGAGCTGCGCGAGCCGCCGAGATAGAGGTCGACGACGCGCGGATCGTGCAGCAGCTCGCTGCCTCGACCCGTGTAGGCGTTCCTGCCCATGTCGAGGACGTAGCCGACGTCGGCGAGAGCGAGCGCGCGTCTCGCGTTCTGCTCGACCATCACGATTCCGATCCCCAGCTCGCGGATCTCGTGCAGCTTGTCGAAGACGAGGTCGATCGCGAGCGGCGACAGTCCCGCCGACGGCTCGTCGAGCAGCAGCAGGCGCGGGCGCGAGACCAGCGCCCGCGCGATCGCCACCAGCTTGCGTTGCCCGCCGGAGAGCGAGCCGGCCGGCTGCCTGCGCCGCTCCGCCAGCAGCGGGAACAGCGCGATCACCTCGTCGACGCCGCGCCTGCGCTGGTCGCGGGGGAGCACGAGCGACCCGACCTTGAGGTTCTCGGCGATCGTCAGCGTCGGGAAGACGTTGTCGAGCTGCGGGACGAGGTTCATGCCGAGCCGGGTCAGCCGGTCGGGGCGGCGGCCGGTCACGTCCTCTCCCTCGACCCGCACCGCTCCCGCCCGCGGCCGCAGCAGCCCGTAGATCGCCTTCAGGAGCGTCGATTTGCCCGCCCCGTTCGGGCCGATGATCGCGACGATGCTGCGCGCCTCGGCCTGCAGCGAGACCCCGTGCAGGATCAGCGCGTCGTCGTAGCCCGCCTCCAGCGACCGCACCTCGAGCAGCGGGGTCATCAGGCGGGCACCGCGGCGCCGTGTGCCGTTCCCAGGTACGCGTCGACCACCGCCTCGTCGCTGCGCACGGCATCGGGGCTCCCGGCGGCGATCAGCTTGCCCTCGTTCATCACGACCACGCGATCGGCGGCGCGCATGACGAAGTCGAGATCGTGCTCGACGATCAGGAAGGTGATGCCGAGCTGCTCTCGCAGCGCGAGGACGTGCTCGAGGAGCTGTCCCCGCAGCACCGGATTCACGCCCGCCATCGGCTCGTCGAGCAGGACGAGCGCCGGCTCGAGCATCAGGACGCGCGCGAGGTCGAGGAGCTTCCGCTGGCCGCCGGAGAGGGTGCCCGCGTAGGCCTGCGCATGTGCCGACAGGCCGACGAGGTCGAGCAGCTCGGCGGCACGCGCCTGCAGCGCCCGCTCGCGGGCCCGTGCCGCGGCCGGACGCAACACGAGCCGCGGCAGATGCTCGCCTGGATGATCCGCGGCGGCCAGCAGCACGTTGTCGACCACGCTCATGCGGCGGAACGTGCGCGCGGTCTGGAACGTGCGTGCGAGCCCGGCGCGGGCGATCCGGTGCGGCGGGCGGCGCTCGATCCGCCGCCCGCGGAAGATGATGCGGCCCGCGTCGGCGCGCGTCGCGCCTGCGACGCAGTTGAAGAGCGTCGACTTGCCCGCGCCGTTCGGACCGATCAGCGCGGTGATCGAGCGGGCCTCCACGGAGAAGGACACGCCGTCCACCGCGCGGACGCCGCCGAACGCCTTTGCAACCGCGTCGAGCTCGAGCAGCGCCGTCACTCGAGCACCATCTCCTGCTTCCGTCCGAGCAGGCCCTGCGGCCTGAAGACGACGAGCGCGAGGATGACGAGGCCGATGATGATCAGCCGCAGGTACGCGCGCTGGTCCGATCCGAACCACGTGAACGGCGCGAAGTCGAGGAACCTCGTGCCGGCGAAGATGAACCCGAACACGCCGGCGCCGATCGGCACCGCCCACACGCGGCCGAGGCCGCCCAGCAGCAGGATCATCCAGGCGAAGAACGTCAGCAGCGGCTCGAAGTCGTCGGGGCTGAAGAAGGAGAACTCCCAGGCGTAGAAGAGGCCGGCGATCCCCGCGAGCGCGGCCCCGATCGCGAGCGCCTGGAGCTTGTACGAGAAGACGTTCTTGCCGAGCGAGGCGGCCGCGTCTTCGTCCTCGCGGATCGACTTGAGCACGCGCCCCCACGGCGTCCGGACCGCGAGCGCCGTCAGCGCGAGCAACGCGACGGCGACCAGCCAGACGATCACGAGCATCGTCGCGTCCGAGGACGAGAAGCCGAGCCACCCCTGCACGCGCGACTGGAACGAGCTCCACTGCGTGTTGTACTGCGCCGCCGTGCCGACCTTGCCGAGCGCGATCGTCCCCTGCGAGCCGCCCGTCAAGGCGTCCTCGTTCGTCGCGACGTACCGGATGATCTCGCTGAACGCGATCGTCACGATCGCGAAGTAGTCGGAGCGCAGGCGGACGCTCGGCAGGCCGAGCACGAGGCCTCCGACCGCGGCGGCCGCGATGCCGAGCGGCGCGGCGAGCCACGTGCTCCAGCCCTCTTTCACGACGAGGATCGCCATCGTGTACGCCCCGATCGCCATGAACGCGACCTGGCCGAAGTTCAGGAGCCCGGTGAAGCCGAACTGGATCTGGAGCCCGAGCGCGAGGATCGTGTAGATCCCCGCGACGACGCCGACGAACGCCCAGAAGTCGCCGCTGAACAGCGTGCTCACGCGACCCGCGCCCGTCCGAAGAAGCCCTGCGGCCTGACGAGGAGCGCCAGCGCGAGCACGGCGAAGGCGACCACCGGCTTGTAGGTGGGGTTGACGCCGCCCGCGAAGCCGGACCAGGTCGAGAGCTCCTCGGCGACGCCGAGCGCGAGGCCGCCGGCGAGCGCGCCGTAGGCGCTGCCGATCCCGCCGAGCACGACGGCCGCGAAGACCGGCAGCAGCAGCTCGAAGCCGAAGTTCGGGTCGAACGAGTACTCGACCAGCCCGGCGAGCACGCCGGCGAGGCCTGCCAGCAGCCCGGAGACGATCCAGGCGAGCTGCGTCGCGCGCGTCACGTCGACGCCCGCGATCGCCGCGAGCGTTCGGTCGTCGGCCATCGCACGCAGCGTCTGTCCGGCGGTCGTTCGTGCGAGGAAGAGCGCGACGAGGACGATCGTCGCGCCGGCCGTCGCGATCGCGATCACCTGCGCCTCGGACAGTCTCACGCTTCCGAGCACGAACACGCGGTACGGGTTGACGTGGTACGCCTCCGGCTGGGGGCCCGCGCCGAGCAGGAGCCCCTGACGGAGCAGCAGCGAGAGCGCGATCGACGCGAGGAAGAGGCTCATGAAGCCCGCCCGCCGTGCGCGCAGCGGCTTCCAGAGGACGACGTCGAGGACGAGGCAGAGGACGGCGGTTGCCGCCATCCCGGCCAGCGCCGACACGACCATCGACTGGTGCAGCGGGCCGTTGCAGCCGTAGGCGATCAGCGCGCCGAACGCCATCATGTCGCCGTACGCGAAGTTGACCAGTCGCAGGAGCGCGTAGACGAGCGAGACGCCGAGCGCCGCAATCGCGTAGATCGAGCCTTCGACCAGCCCGTTCGCGAGGAGCTGCAGGAAGTCGCTCAAACCAGTTGCGGCTCGGGAACGGCGCGGCCTTCCGCGAAGCGGGCGAGGTCGAGGACGTCGAGCGTCTCGTCGCGCGACTGCTCGACCGCGTCGGCGATGATCCGCGCGACGGCCGGCGCGATCATGAAGCCGTGACCGCTGAAGCCCGCCGCGACGTACAGACCGGGAAGCCCGTCGGCGGGACCGAGGATCGGCTGGTGGTCGGGCGTTACGTCGTACGTGCCGCGCACGAGCAGAGCGTACGAGACGTAAAGGAGACGTGGCAGGAGCGCCTCGACCGCCGCGCGGATGCGTGGGCGCGCGTGCGCCCGCACCTCGGCCTCGTCGCCCGCTGCGGTGAGGTCGCTCGCAAGCACACGCCCGTCCGCGAGCTGCTTCGCGGCGAAGCCGAGCTCGGGCGCGACGACCAGCGGCTCCAGCAGCCGCTCGCGCTCCGGCGGGCTCAGGAAGAGGTACCGGTCCTCTGCGCTGATCGGCAGGTCGACGCCGAGCGGCCCGAGCAGCCCGACCGCGTCGACGCCGGACGCGACGACGACCGTGTCGACGTCGAGTCGTCCGGTTGAGCTCTCGACGCGCCAGCCACCGTCGAGCGGCGTGAGCTGCTCGGCCGTGCAGAGCCTGATCTCGAGCCCGCGTGCGAACGCCTCGACGACGGCCTGCGGACGGTCGAAGTAGCCGTCCTCCTCGCACCAGGCGCCGCCGGCGATCCCGTCTTCCTCCAGTCCCGGCACGAGCTCGGCCGCCTCCGCGGGGGAGACGATGCGCGAGGGAACGCCTTCCTCGTTCTGCAGCCGGACGTTTCGCTCGAGCCGCCCGAGCGTCGCCGGCCCGCGCGCCACGAAGAGATAGCCGGATCGGCGCAGCTCGAGCGGCTGCGGCGAGCCGAGGCGCTCCGCCGCGTCTCGCCAGAACGCGACCGACTCGCGCGCGAGCCGGCAGGCGACGCGCGTCCCCCACTGCTGGCGAACGCCGCCCGGCTGGACCCCGGACGCGCCCGCCGCGATCCCGGATCGCTCGAGGACGACCACGCGGCGTCCGCGCGCGGTCAGCTCGCGCGCGACCGCGAGGCCCGTGATCCCCGCCCCGACGACCGCGATCTCCGGCGACGATCCGCCGACCACAATCTTGCAACACTGACCGAAATATCGGTTCGCCGCAAGGAACCCGTCCGCCGCGCTCACGCTCCGTGATCGGTGTGGCTCTGCTCCTCGATCGCCGCGGCGACGGCGGACGGGTTGGCGAGCATCGAGAGGTGACCGGCATGTGTGATCAGGGTGAGCGGGACGTGCAGCGCCGCGGCGGTCGCCCGGCCGCTGCTCCGTGAGTCGACGTCGTCCTCGGTGCCCCAGACGACCCCCCGCGGGACGGCGAGCGTGTGCAGGCGGGCGCGCGTGACCCCGGGGATGCCGTTGCGCACCAGCTGCTTCAGGCCGTCGGCGGTGCCCTGGACACGAAAGGGGCGCTCGAACACCTGGAGGAGCGCGTGGCTGAAGTGCGGATGCGGCCGGCCCCAGGCGTTGGCGAGCACGCGGGAGACGAGCCAGTCGGAGCCGGTCGCGAGCCGGAAGAGGGCAGGGTAGAACGGGTAGACGAGCAGGTCGGCCAGCCAGCCGTGGCCGCCGCCGAACGGCAGGGCGTCCCCGTCGAGGAGCACGATCCCCGCGACCGAGCGCGGTCGTGCGAGCGCTTCTGCGGCGGCGACGCCGGCGCCGAGCGAGTGCCCGACGAGCAGCGGCCGGCGGATGGCGAGCCGGCGCTCGAAGCCCTCGAGGAGCGTCAACCAGCCGGCCATCGTGTAGGGGCCGTGTCGCTGCGTGTAGCCGAACGGCGGCAGGTCGAGCGCGTAGACGCGGTGGCCGCGGGCGGCGAGCAGCGGCGCGACCGCGTGCCAGACCCAGGTCGGCTCGGCTGCTCCGCCGAGCAACACGATCGGGCTGCCCTCGCGTCCCCAGCGCCGATAGGCGACCAGCGTGCGGCCGACACGGACGAAGGGGCCACGGTAGAGCGCGGTGGCGGGCCGCGACTCGCCGTTCGTCGCCAGGTCGAACCCGACCGCCGCCAGGGTCAGCGCGACGAGCAGACAGACGAGCGCGATCCCTACTCGCCGCGACCAGCGCCTCACGCCCTGCATCGAAGCAGCCTGCCGGGACGGTTCAGGGCGCGGGCTCGCCGTCGTAGGCGATGCCGCTCCGGCTGCTCGTCCGCACGGGGGTGGACCCGCGCCAGTCGAGCTCGAGCAGATAGCGCGAGTTGGAGAGCGCCGGCACGAAGGCGACCACCCGGAGCGTCTTCGTCGCGATCACGTCTCCGTCGTCCGCGACCCAGAGATAGCGGCCGTCCAGGCTGTGCTGGAGCCAACCTGCGCGGCCGCAGTCGCCGCCGCAGGGCGACTCCGTCCCGCGCATCGACCGCGTCAGCCGGATGTCTGCCACGTGTCGTGGTGGTTGCTCCGGGACGTGCGACACGTCGAAGACGTGGACGTACGCGTTGGGGACGTCGATCACCGCGAGCTGCCGTCCGTCGGGCGTCAGCGAGATGCCGTGGCTGGGCGTGCCGAGCGACCGGTGCCACGGGAACCGGATCGGCACCGTGTACAGCACACGGCCGGTGCGGAGGCTCGACACCTGGAAGCCGAGGAAGCCCGTCGCCGTCGTGTACGCGAGCCCACGTCGCTCGTCGACCGTGAACGGCCGGACGCCCGGCACGAGCGGACCGACGCGCCTCAGCACCCGGTTCGTGCGCGTCGAGGCGACCACGAGGTAGCGCGAGTTGCGCGGGCCGAGGTAGACGAAGCGCCCGTCGGGCGAGACGATCGTGTTGTGCGGACCGGGTGCGGCGTGGATCCTCGCCGCGATCGATCCGTTCGACGCGCGCACGACGTACCAGATGTCGCCCATCGTCTTCTCGCCCTCCGGGACGTACAGCGTGCGCCCGTCGCGGCTGATCGCGAGGCTGTCGGTGCCGGTCGGGAAGCGGCGCTGCCAGAGGACGCGGTCGCGCCGCAGGTCGAACGCGAGCAGGCCGCCGCGGCCGCTCGCGCCGCCGTTGCCGCCGACGCTCGCGTAGAGCGTCGCCGTTCCCGGATCGACGGCGACCCCGCGCAGCGAGTGAAGCGCCTCGACGTCGACACGCTCGACGAGCCTGAACGGCGGTCGCGCCTGGAAGACGTCGATCTGCCGGTCGGGGAAGACGTACTCGTAGCGGTGGAACCCGGGCGTGCCGGGCGCGGCGGCCGTCCGCAGGACGACGCGAACCGGTGCGGCGCGGCCGCCGCAGCCGCCGAGGAACGCGGCTCCGAGCAGGATCGCGAACCAGCGCGGAGCCCACACCGTGTTCAGTAGGGTCCCGCGATCCGGAAGCGATTCGCGATCGTCCTCGCGCTCGTCGCGGCGCTCGTCGCCGCAGGCACGTCCGCGGACGGCGCCGGTGGGCCCACGCTGACGTTCTCGGTGTTCGCGCACGTCGCGCCGAGGCTGAACGGCATCGTCTGGACCGGGAGCCGCTTCTTCTACGTCGAGAACACCGCGAGCACCGTCTGGTCGGCGCCGGCGCAGGGGTCGCCGCTGACGCGGTTCGCCTCCATGCCGAAGCTGGTCGAGGAGACGCGCTGCGTGCTCTCGCCCGGCACGCACGGCTTCCCGCGCGGTGTCCTCTTCTGCCATTCGCCGGATCACAAGATCTACGAGATCGACGGGACCGGCAAGGTTCGCCTCTTCGCGCGGCTACCGGCGCCGTACCCGCCGGCGGGCGACGGCGCGCTCGCCTTCGACACCGTCGGACGCTTCGGCTTCCGTCTCGTCGGCGCGACGGGACGCTCCGGCGCGGTGAGGCCCGCGGGCGGCTCCGTCTTCGCGGTGGGGGCCGGCGGACGCGTGCAGCGGGTCGGCGGCTACCACGGGCCGGGCGGTGCCGACGAGCTCGCGATCGCCCCCGCGAGCTTCGGCACGGCGGCGGGAGATGCGCTGCTGACGGTCGACGCCGGACGCCGTCCCGGTGCGCTCGTCGCCGTCTCGCCGAGCGGGCGAGCGCGCGTCCTCGCGCGTTTCTCCGACGGCCCGAATCCGGTCGTCGTGCTCGGCGGCGCGGGGCAGCGGCGTCCGGGCTCGCCCGCGCCGGGGCTCTACCTCACCGACGACACGTCCCAGGCTGTCTACTACGCGACCGACGCGCAGCTGGCGCGGTATCGGGGCGACGTGCTGGTCGGGGGCGAGGCGACCGCGCGCTTCTGGATCGTCGCTCCTCACGGCACCGGCTACACCGCGACGCGCGTGCGCTCCAACCTCGAGGGGAAGACACGGAGTCTCGAGGCGATGATCGCGATGGGATAGACGGGCTCACTGCGCGAGCACGTCGCCGTGCGTGACCTCGTGGTGGCCCGAGGTCGCATGGAGCGCCGCGTTGAGCCGGCCGAGGTCCGAGACGAGCCGTGCGGGCGCGGCCGACCTCGGGATGCTGCGGATCGCGTCGCGCACGAGGTCGGCGCGCCGCTCGGCCCAGCGTCGGCCGCGCGGCGTCGCCTCGACCAGGATGCCGCGCCGGTCGTCGGGATCCGGGCGGCGCCGAACGAGTCGCGCTTCCTCGAGTGCGCCGATCGCGCGCGTCACGGTCGCGGGTGTGGTGTCCATCCGCCGCGCCAGGACGTTCGGCCGGACAGGGCCGCACGCGACGATGTCGATCAGCGCGAGCCGCTGCGTCGCGGTCATCGGCTCGTCGGCGTCGCGCGCGTGCCGCGCGATGCGCAGGACGAGCCCGTACAGCTCGCTGATCTCCTGCAGGAGCGCCTCCGCGCGATCCGGATCGAGCACGGTTGGAACTGGACCCCGGGTCGCGTCGTCCCGTCAGTCGTGCTCAGCCACGGACGGTCACCGGCCCGAATCCCGTCGAGACGCGCTCGGAGACGGCCGAGGGCCACACGTTCGCCGCGACCTTGCCGCCGGGCCTCGCCGGCCGCTGCGAGAAGGCGACCGCGTCGTTCTCCCAGAAGGTGAGCTGCGTCCCCGCGGCGAGCTTCGGCAGCACGAGCGTGAACCGGCCCTTCGCGTCGGGCCAGGTCCCCGACAGGGGCTTGATCACGCCCCGCGGCCCCTTCACCCCGATCAGGATCCCGCGGTAGAAGGCGCCTGCCTCCGGCGTGGGCGTCGGCAGCGACAGCGCGCCGCTCGCCGGCAGCTTGAAGTCGATCGTCGAGCTGCTGAGCGGCTTGAAACGGACCGTGGCGAGGGCGCCGGCGCTGTAGTTCCTGTGCCCCGACGCCACCTGCACGCTGAGCGGCACCGGGTCGTCGCCCGCCTCGTCGGAGGCGGAGAAGAACGAGACGAAATGGCCCTGCGCGTTCGACGGCAGCGAGAAGGTCCAGAAGTCGCGATCCGTCGTGCGGGTGACCACCGTCGCGCCGGCGACCGGGTTGCCGGACGCGTTGGTGATCGTGCCGTCGAGCCGGTAGCTGAGCAGCACCACTGCGGGTGCCGCGACCCCGTCCGCCCGGACTGCGCGGCCGGTGACGAGAACGGTGCCGTTCTTCTGCCGGCGCGCCTGCGCGTCCGCGATCCGGTAGCCGACGGAGATCCCACCGCTCGCGCCGCGCAGCGCGGCCTGCTGCGCCGCCGTCAGCGCGTGCCCGCCGACCGTCGCATGCGACGCGTCGACGACGTGCACCGGATGGCGAACCGCGAGGGTCTCGTCGACGACCGCGCTGAACGATCCGCTCGCGCCGGTCGCGCTCGGCAGGACGTACCGGTCGACGGAGACGCGCGCGCCCCGCACCGGCTGCCCGTGCAGGAGGACGCGACCCGTCACCGTCGCCTGGTTCGAGCTCGACGCCTGCCAGAGGCGCAGGGCGACGGGAGCGCTGTCGACCTGGATCCTGGCGCCGCCGGTGGCCGAGGGCGTCGAGCGGCGAGCGGTGTGCAGCGGAGGGGAGGAGGTGATCGGGAACGACTGGCGGGCGGAGGAGGTGGTGCGCACCTGTCCCGAGGGAAGCGAGAAGACCTGGAGCTGCGACGCGGTGCCGCCGTTCGACGACGTCGGCGTCCCGCCAACGGTGATCGCGACGTACTCGTTGCCGCCGGCGGAGAAGATCGTCGGTCCGCTGGCGATCGGGTTGCCGGTCTTGAACGTCCACAGCACCTTGCCGGACTTGAGCGAGAACGCGCGCAGCACGCCGTCGCCGCCGCCGGCGAAGCCGAGCCCGCTCGCGGTCACCGTGACGCCGCCCCGTTCAGGCTCCGGCGTGTCGAACTTCCAGACGCGCTTGCCGCTCGACACGTCGATCGCGCTGATCGAGCCGTGGTCGTGCCAGTTCGGCAGCGTCGTGCCGAAGTTGCCGTTTTGCAGGCCGAGGTACACGTCGCCGAGGAGCAGCTTCCGCTTCTTCTGCGTCGGTGTCAGCTTCTGCTGGATCAGCACGGCCGCCGTCTCCGCGGCCGCGTTGAACACGTAGTTCGTCTTCGGGTCGTACGCGGCGGGCGAGTAGTTCAGGCCGCCCAGCGAGGACGGGAACACCGTCACCGGCTGGCCGGGCCGGAGCGGCGGGTGCTCGATCCGGTCGATCACCTTCACGCGCTCGTGGAACGGCTGACCGGTCCTCGCGTCGAACGCGAACCAGACGCCCTCCATCGTCGCGACCGAGACGATCCGGTGTGTCTTGCCGCCGACCTTGCCGGTGTAGACGAGCGGCGGCTGCGACACGTCGTACGCCCACTGGTTGCCGGCGATGAGCTGCTGCCACCAGCGCATCTTCCCGGTGGTCAGGTCGACGGCGATCAGGCTGTCGGTGCGCGGGTTCGTCCCGGGCCGGAGCGCCGGGAAGTAGAGCGGCGTCGCCGAGCCCGTGCCGAAGTAGACGGTGTTGGACGTCGGGTCGACGGTCACGGGCGTCCAGACGGCGCCGCCGCCGACGACGCGCGACGCGCGACGCCACGACTGCAGGTCGGGAGGCACGGTCCAGAACGGCTCCGGCCACGCGGGCTTCAGGTCGGGCGTGTATGCCATCACGAAGCCGCGCACGCCGTACTCCGAGCCGGCCGCGCCGACGAGCACGCGGTTGTTCGCGCAGACGGGCGCGCTCGTCTCGGAGTAGCCGTAGTTGGAGGACGCGTTCGGGATGTCCTGGCTCATCGCCGTCTCCGCGAGCACCTTGCCGTTGCTCGGGTCGAGCGCGACGATCTTCATGTCGAGCTGGGTGATGAAGAGCCGGTTGTCGCAGTAGGCGAGGCCGCGGTTGGCGACGATGCCGAAGTTCTTGAAGACCGCGCTGTTGGGCGGCTTGTACTGCCAGAGGACCTTGCCCGTCGTCCCCTGGAGCGCGAAGACGTTGTCGTCGTTCGTCGTCAGGTAGAGCTTGCCGCCGATCGCGAGCGGGTACGACTGCTGGCCTTTCTTGATGTCGGGGTCGACCTTCGTGAAGTCGACGAGGTAGTCGCGCTTGAGCTGCGACACGTTCGAGGGCGTGATCTGCGTGAGCGGGCTGTCGCGGTTGTTGTCGACGGTGCGCCCGAACGAGAGCCAGTCGCCCGCGGGCACGCCCGACGGGGCCGACGCAAGCGGGCGTGAAGCGGCACCCGTCGCCAGCACGACGAACGCGAGAGCTGCTGCGAGGGCGACCGTCCTGATCACGCCGAGGCACCGGTCGTCATGGGCGCGATCATACGCCTTGAACGTTTCGCCGCGAAACGATCTCCGAAGAGCCGCAGCGTGACGAAGGCGAGCGCCAGGACGGCGGCGGCGGCTCCGAGCCAGGGAGCGAGCGCGTACGCCGACGCCCGGGTGCTCGCACCCGTCGTCGGCCCTCGCTCCGCCGCCGCGCGGACGGCGTCGGCAGCCGCCGTCACCTGTGACGAGCCGAATGCGCGCCCGCCGGTCGCCTCGGCGAGCTGCGCGACCTTGGCCGCCGCGGCGGGGTCGGGCACGTAGCCGGCCTCGGGCACGCCGTCCGCGCCGTACACGTGCTCGCCGCTGCCGCCGACGCGCACGACCACGAGGCGGCAACGCACGGCGCGGAGCGCCGACGCCACGGCCTGCGGCGCATAGGACCGGCTCTCGCCGTCGGTGACGAGCACGCAGGTGCGCCAGTCGGCGCGCTTGTCGAAGTAGCCCGCACCGGGGAGAGCGGTCAGCGAGCCGAAGGTCGTCGCCCTGATGCTCGTCTCCTGCGGCGGCGGTTCCTCGAGGCCGACCGACGAGCGAAGCGTCGCCCCGAAGACCGAGCCGTCGGGGGTAGGGAACAGGTACGGGAGCACGCGGTCGGTCATGCCCGCGAGGCCGCTCGGCACGTCGGCCGTCGCCGCGTGGATCCGTCGGACGACGTCGCGTGCGCGGGCGAGTCGCGTGGGCGCGTTCAGGCTCGCCGCGGCGGCCATCGAGCGCGACACGTCGATCACGTAGAGGATCTCCGACCGCGACCGGATCGACTGGTGCCGCGGCGTCCGCAGCACGGGCTGCGCTGCGGCGGCGCCCGCGCAGAGGCACGCCGCCGTCGCGAGGGCTGCGGGAGGGAGCAACGCGCGCCGGGACGCGGGCCGAAGCCCGAGCGTCCGCGCGACGCGGGCGCTGCGGCGGTCCGCGGCGACGAGCGCGGCGACCACCACGAGCGCCGCCAGCGCCGCGAGCGCGCCCGGCGGGGTCAGGAAGGTGAGCCCGGCGCCGAGCATCAATAGCCCCGTCCGGGCACGCCGGCGCCCGCGCCCTTGCGGCCGCGCCCGCGCGAGCCGGCTCCCGTCCCCGCGCCGTGACGCGTCGAGGTGGCGCGCGTGCGCCGCAGCAGGAGCTCGAGGTTGTACTTCGCGTCGGCGTTCGCCGGGTCGCGCTCGACCGACGCCGTGAACGCGGCCTGCGCGCGATCGTCCGCGGTGACGCCGCCGACGACCTGTCCCGCCCTGGCGACGAGCACGCCGAGCAGGTCGTTCGCCTGAGACGAGGCCGCACGGGAACCGCCGGCGGCCACGTCGGAGAGCCGCACCTCCGCGCCGGCACGCACGATGCTCTGGGTGACGCCGTTGTCGAAGCCCCGGGGCGTCGTCCGCGCGATCTCGTACGAGCGGACGGCCCGCCGCAGGTCGAGGTCGCCGTCCAGGTGCAGGATCGCCCGCACCGGATCGCCCGGCAGCCACGTGGAGGGCGACCAGTCGGCCCGCCGCGGCTGCCGCGCGAGCAACCCGTCCCCGTGGGAGAGCGCGGCACGCCACGCGAGCGTGTCGTGGGCGGCCGCCGCGACCACCGCCGCCGCGGCGAGGAGGAGCAGCGCGAGCGCGAGCCTGAGCCGTCTCACGCGGGCGCCCACCTGAGGCGGTTCGTGACGAGCACGAGCAGCGCCAGTGCCGCAGCCAGCAACGGGGCGAGCACGATCAGGCGCACAGGCGCGTGCGCCGGCAACGGCGCCTGCTGGTTCGTCTTCAGCGGGACGTCGACGAGGCTGCCGCCGTGCGGCAGCAGGCGCTCCATGTACGCGGCGTCCTGCGCCGACGGGTTGAGCGCGGCGACGGAGATCGGCACGCCGAGCTTGCGATACGCGAGCGCGACGCTCGTCATGCTCTCCAGGTCGCTCGTGTCGTCGTCGAGGTCGCTGACGAGGATCACCCGCGGCTTGCGGACGCCATCCTGCCGGATCACGTTCAGCGCGAGGCGTAGGCCCGTCGAGATTCGCGTCCCCGAGCTGAACGTGTCCGTCCACGGGTTGGGCGGCGGCTGCGGCTGCAGGCCCGGCTGCGTCTGCGGGCGGACGACGAAGAAGCGCTCGAACGACGCGAGCTGCGTCGCCGGCGTCCCCGGCGGCAGGAGCTGGTAGGCGGTGTCGGAGAACGCGATCAGGCCGACCTTGCCGCCGCTCCTGCGCAGGCCGTCGAGCGTCGTCGCGATGCGCGCGAACGTGTCCCACGAGATGCTGGCGGACAGGTCGAGCACGACGATCGTGCTGGTGCCGGGCCGCAGCAGCGGGTCGGTGTGCGCGGTCGTGCGCGGTGCGGCGAGGAAGACGAGCACGGCGAGGACGACCGCGGCCGCCGCCGCTCCCAGCTGCAGGGCGCGGCCGAGGCGCAGCGCGCGGGCGAAGGCCGCGAAGTCGACGAGGTCGATCCACCTCATCGCAGACCTCCCGCGGCCGACTCGACGCTGCGCGCGAGCGACTCGACGTCGGCCGGCCCGGGCGGTGGTGGAGCCCAGGCGACCCGTGTCGCGGCCGTGGCGGGCTCGTCCCCGACCTCGCCCGCGGCGGCGACCGCGACGAGGTCCGCGGCCCTCCGCCGGTCGGGAACGGGACGTGCCGCCGACTCGCGCAGGAGGCGAAGGGCGAGCTCGAGGTCGACGGCGCGGCCGATCCCCGACGTCGCCGCGCGGCTCGGGCGTCGCAGCGCGAGGACGGCGAGCGCGAGGCCCGCGCCCGCCAGCACGGCGGCGAGCGCGATCGCAGCTCCGGCGACGAGTCCGAACGGCGCGGCGGAGCGCGCCACCTGCGTCTGCTCGCGGTAGCGGGCCGCCGCCGCCGCGACGGACGACTGCGGCACATGGGGCACCACCGTGACGACGAGGGCCGGTCCGACGGCGGCCGCGGAGCCGAGCGAGGCGCGCGGCGGCGGGAGGACGACCCGGCGCGGCTTCGCGCCGGGCGCGCAGCTCCGGTCGACACACGCGAGCGTCTCCACGAGGCGCACGCGGCCGCCGGACCGCGAGAGGTGCGGCGACCCGAGCTCGACGAAGGGCCCGCTGTCGGCGAGGATCCTGAGGTCGCCTCCGCCGCGTGCGGTCGCGTCGATCGTGAGCGTGAACGGATCGCCGACGCCCACGCTCGACGGCGCGAGCGACGCGCGCACGGTCGGGCCGCCGGAGGCTGCGCCGGCCGCCGGCGCGGCGGCGAGCGCCGCGAGCGCAGCGACGACGGCGGCTTTCACAGGCGTCCGTACCGCCGGAGGCGACGGCGCCGCTCGGCCCATCGCGCGAATCGGGCGGCGACGGCGCCCGGCTCGGCCGCACCGACGAGCACCGGATCGAAGCCGAGCCGCGAGAAGCGCTCGAGCAGCGCCTGCAGCCGCTGCTCGTTCGCCCGCGCGCGCTCGCGTGCCTCGCGGCGGGAGATCAGGAGGTCGGCCGTCGTGCCGGTCGCCGGATCGCGAATCGGCAGCACGACGCCCCCGACGTCGGGGAAGCTCTGCTCCCACGTCGGGTCCTGCACGATCACCGGCACGACGTCCCAGCCGAGGTTGCGCAGGTGCAGCCAGGCGGCGGCCGGCACGGCGACGAGGAAGTCCGAGACGACGAAGACGAAGCTGCCGGGACGAAGCTCGGCGGCGCGACGGGAGAGAGCCGCCAGCCCGAGGCGCAGCGACTGCTCCGTCGCGGCGCCGGCCTCGCCGAGCCGCGGCGCGCGACCTCTCCCGCCGCCCGCCCGCACCCACGCCGCGCCGCCGCGGACGCCGTCGACGTAGAGGGTGTCCGCGCGCTCGGCGGCGGCGCTCGCCGCGATCAGCGCGACCGCCGTCTCGGCCGCGTGTCGCTTGTCGAGCCACGGTGACGGCGCGACGTTGATCGCCATCGCCGGCCGGCGGTCGCAGACGATCGCGACGGCCGGCGCCTCGTCGGCGTAGAACTCGCGGACGACGAACTCGTCGCCGCCGCGGGCGGACGAGAGGCGGGCGGACGCGGGCCAGTGGATGTGCGCTCTCGGATCGCCCGGCCGGTACGGGCGTGTGCCGGCGAGCTCGTCGCCCTCGCCGCGGCGGGAGCTGCGCCGGTGTCCGAACGACGCGCCGATCAAGCGGCGCCGAGGCACGAGCTCGAACGGCCTCGACGTCGAGGCGCTCATGCGTGGGCGCTACGCGCCTCCTCGGCCCAGTCCGGCCGAGGCCGCGGGGAACGCTCGAGGCAGAGGGCGAGCACGCGCCTGACGGCGTCGTCGCGCGAGATGTCCTCGTCGACGAGCAGCATCGGGTCGAGGATCAGCCGGTGCCCGATCACCGGGACGAACAGCTCCTCGACGTCCTCGGGCGTGACGAAGTTGCGGCCGTGCAGGAGCGCCCAGGCGCGGGCGCACCGCTCGAGCGCGAGGCTCCCGCGCACCGACGAGCCGACCTGGACGAGGTCGAGCTCGCGCGTCGCCCGCACGAGGTCGACGATCCAGCGCTTCAACAGCTCGTCGACGTAGACGTCCATCACGCCCGTCTCGACGACCGCGAGGTCATCCAGCGTCACCACCGGCTCGAGCCGCGTCAACGGATGGGCGTACCGCTGCTCGTCCAGGATCCGTACCTCGTCCTTCGCGTCGGGGTACCCGAGGCTCGTGCGGAGGAGGAACCGGTCGAGCTGCGCCTCCGGGAGCGGGAACGTCCCCTCCTGCTCGATCGGGTTCTCCGTCGCGATCATCAGGAACGGCTCGGGTAGCAGCCGCGTCTGGCCGTCGACGGTCACCTGCCCTTCCGCCATCGCCTCCAGCAGCGCCGACTGGGCCTTCGGCAGCGCGCGGTTGATCTCGTCGACCAGCAGGACGTTCGCGAACACCGGGCCTGCCTGGAACTCGAACGTCCGCGTCTGAGGGTTCCAGATCGAGAGGCCCGTGACGTCCGTCGGCTGCAGGTCGGGCGTGCACTGGATGCGGTTCGTCGAGGCACCGGCGATCGAGCCCCCGATCGCGCGCGCCAGAACCGTCTTCGCGGTGCCGGGGACGTCCTCGAGCAGCACGTGACCGCCGCAGACCAGCGCGCTGAGCACGAGCCTGACGGCCTCGTCCTTGCCGAGGACGACCGTCTCGACGTTCAGGCGGAGGCGCTCGACGACCTCGCTCGCGCCGCCCGGCTCCGCTGTCGACCGAGCCTCGGTCACGTGCGGATCCTAGAAAGAGCGGCGGCGCGGGGCATGAAGCTCTCCCGCGCCGCCGCAAGCCTGCTCAGTGCTGCCTCCCTAGTGGACGATCAGCGTGCCGGCCATGCCGAGCTCGGCATGCCGCGGGACGTCGCACAGGTAGGGGTACTTGCCCTTCTTCTTGAAGGTCACGGTGATGGTGGTCGTCTTGCCGCCGGGGATGATCTTCGACGCCTTCACGCCCTGGATGTCGAAGTTGTGGGCGGCTGCGCCCTTGTTGACGAGCTTGAACTCGTACTTGACGCCGTGCTTGTAGCGAACCTTCGGCTTGAAGGCGAAGTGGAAGTCCGTCGCCGTGACGGTGATGACCTTCGGCTTCTTCGTGGTGTGCGTGGACGCGGCGCCGTAGCCCGCGAACACCCCACCGACGATCACTGCGAGCGCGCCGAGCAATGCGATGCGCTTCTTCATGAATCCGGCTCCTCCTCGGTAATCCTTGCGTGACGCAACGACAGGACTTCCCGGACGGTAGCACCGGAAGGCGGGGCCGGGGATCGCTCCCCGGCCCCACGCTTCCCGACGCCTATGACGGCAGTCCGAACACGTAGAGATCGGAGCCGTACTTCGGCTTCGTCGTGCCGAAGCCGGAGGCGATGCTGTTGCCGCCGGCGAACACGGCGACGTACTGCTTGCCGTTGACGCTGTAGCTCATCGGCGGCGCCGCGATGCTCTGGTGCAGCTTCGGCGACGACCAGAGGAGCTTCCCCGTCGTGTCGGCGTAGGCCTGCAGCTCTCCGCTGTTCCGGCCCACGAAGACGAGGCCGCCCTGCGTGGACATGACGCCGCTGTAGCAGAGGTCACCGGCCGGGAACGCCACCCGCCACACACGCGTGTTCGAGTGCATGTTCATGGCGACGACGGTGCCGATCACCTTCTTGCCCGGGCTTCCGGGCGGCGAGCTCAGACCGTCGATCTGGAAGAAGTTCCCGAGCGGCTGGAGCGAGTTGCGCTTCACCTGCGGGAGTGCCTTCCATGCGCCCGACGAGTCCTTCGAGCAGACGTACATGTCGCCGGTCTTCGGGCTGTAGCTCGACGCCGGCCAGTCGGTGCCGCCCAGCGCGGTCGGCGCGAACGCCGTGTAGTGGGTCAGCGTGTACGGCGTGAAGATGCAGCCGACGCTCACCTTCTTGCCGTCCGGCGCCTTCCACTTCTTCCACGCCTGCGGTGCACACTGGGCTGCGAACGGCTGGCCCTTCGGAATGGGCTGCGTCGGCCACGTGTGCATCGGGGCGTACTGCGGCACCTTCTTCTCGGTGATACCGAGCACGGGCTTGCCCGTCTGGCGGTCGAGCTCGTAGATCCAGCCCGTCTTGCCCATGCTCGCGAGCACGTGACGCATCTGGCCGTTGATCTGGAGGTCGAACAGGACGAGCGGGTTCGCCGCCGTGTCGTAGTCCCAGATGTCGTGGTGGACTTCCTGGAAGTACCAGGCGAGCTTGCCGTTGCCCGTGTGGAGCGCCACCACCGACTCGGTGAAGAGCTCCTTGCCGGGGCCGCGGTCGAGCCCGTTGTACGGGATCGGGTTACCGACGCCGACGTAGACGAGGCCGAGCGACGGGTCGACGGTCAGCGGGGCCCAGACGGCGCCGCCGCCGTGGAAGTCCTTCTTCGACCACGTGCCCGCGCCGAACTCGTTGCCGCGCGGGATCACGTTGAAGGTCCACTTGATCTTCCCGGTGGTGGCGTTGAGCGCGACGACCTTGCACGGCGCGCCGGCGTCGCCGCCCGAGGTGCCGATGTAGAGCGTGCCGTTGGCGTACGTCGGCGGCTGCGTGAAGGTGAAACCGAGCTTGAAGCTGCCGACGGTCGTCCGCCAGTTCGCGCGGCCGGTCGCCTGGTCGAGCCCCACGATCGTCCCGTCGGCCTCCGCCATGTAGACCCTGCCGTCGCCGATGGCGACGCCGCGGCTGGTCGGCAGGAACGGCGCGAAGCCCTTCGGGAACTTCGGCTTGTAGTACCAGAGCCGCTCGCCGGTGGCGGCGTCGAACGCGTAGACGTCACCCTTCGCGTCCGGGACGTACAGGGTGCCGCCGTACTCGACCGGCTCCATCTCGGCGGAGAGGCCCGCGAACTTGGCCTTCGTGCCGGGAATGATCACTCGTGTGTGCCAGGCCAGCTTCAGCTGCCTGACGTTCGACTGGTTGATCGTCGACAGTGACGAGAACTGCCGGTTCCAGATGTCGCCACGTGCCGTCAGCCAGTCGTTCGACGGCTCGGCCGTCAACTGGGCGTCCGTGAACGCTGGAATCGGAGTGATGGCTCGGCTCGACGCCGACGCGGAGCGGAGCCCGATGACTCCCGCGACCACGGCGACGAGCGCCAAGCCGCCAATGAGCAGCGCGAACAGGGCGCGCCTGCGCTTCATCTCCACCTCCTGGAGCTGCTGTCTGGGCATCTCGGGCCGGTCGCATCCCTGGGGAAGACTGCGGCCGGTTGGGAGAACTTACTCCATTTGACCTCCGGCACGTCAAGTCGGATCATTGCGTCGTGCAAAGTTCTCCGGTCACGGCGGAAGAGCAGTTCTCTGAGCTACCGTGACGTCCGTCAAGCTTCCGTCGACGAGGAGGCCGTAGATGAAGCGGCTCGTAGCTCTCTTTTCGATCGTTGCCGCGGTGGTGGCGATCGCCGCGCCGGCCGTCTCGGCCCGAACGCAGACGACGGCCCCGGGTTACAACTTCAAGATCCACGTCTCGATCAAGAAGGGCGGCCAGGTCGTGATGAGCAGCCTGTACTCGAAGCGCGGCTGGCTGCTCCATTTCATCGTCACGAACAAGGACTCGAAGCCGCACAGGTTCGACGTCGGCGGACGCGGCCCCGCGAAGGCGATCCGGCCCGGCAAGACCGTCAAGTTCGGCGCCTACAGCGACCAGCGCGGCCAGTTCCCGTTCCACGTCGACGGCCGGATCCGCGGCTACTTCAACGTCGTCTGAGCCGCCGCTGGGCCGCCGGGATGGTCGCCGTCTCGTCGCTGGCGCTCGGTGCCGCCGCTGCCGGCAGCGCGGCTGACTGGCCGCAGCCCAACGCGAACCTGCGCGGCACGCGGGCCGTCGCACGCACGCCGATCTCGTCGCGGACCGTCGGGCAGCTTCGCGTCCGCTGGCGCTTCGCGCTGCCGCCCGGATCCCCGTTCGGATCGTTCGCCTCGACGCCGATCGTCGTCGGCGACACTGTCTACGTGCAGACGCTGAGCTCGTCGGTGTACGCGCTCGACGCCGCCAGCGGGCACGTTCGCTGGCGCTTCCTCGCCAAGGCGCCGAACGACGGGCCCAACGGGCTCGCCGCGGGCGCGACCCGGGTCTTCGGCGCCACCGACACGAGCGTCTTCGCGCTCGACCGCAGGACGGGACGCCGCCTCTGGGCGAAGCGGATCGAGAATCGCTACGAGCAGTTCGTCGACATCGCGCCGCTCGCAGCGGACGGGCTCGTCTTCACGTCCACCGTCGGCGTTCCGCCCGGCGGTCGCGGCGCGCTCTACGCGCTCGACCAGCGCACCGGCCGGATCCGCTGGCGCTTCCAGACGGTACGCGACCGCTGGCGCGATCCGGCGGCGGGCGGCGGCGGCGCCTGGTACACGCCCTCGCTCGGGCCCGACGGTCGGCTGTACGTCGGCATCTCGAACCCCGGCCCGTGGGGCGGCACGAGGACGAAGCCGAACGGCGGCGCGTACCCCGGGCCGGTGCCGTACACGGACGCGCTCGTCGTCCTGCAGGCGCGCACGGGCCGGCTCCTCTGGTACGACCAGGTGCGAAAGCACGACGTCCGCGACTACGACTTCGAGGCCTCGCCGATCGTCGTCGGGCGGCGGGTGTTCGGCGCGGGGAAGGGCGGGCGCGTCGTCGCGTGGGATCGGGTGACGCGCGGGCGGCTGTGGTCGCAGGCGGTGGGGACGCATCTGCACGACCTCGGGACGCTGCCGGCGGCCTGGACGACCGTCTGTCCCGGTCTCTGGGGCGGCGTCGAGACGCCGATGGCGTACGCGGACGGACGCCTCTTCGTTCCGGTCGTCGAGCGCTGCATGCGCGAGAGCGCCGTGCACACGCGCGCGCCCTCCGACGCCTCGACGGGCAAGGGCGAGCTGACCGCGCTCTCGGCGGCGACCGGGCGCAAGCTCTGGACCGCGCGCTTCGGCTCGCCCGCGATGGGCTGCGCGACCGTGGCCCGCGACGTCGTGTTCGCACCCACGCTCGACGGCCACCTCTACGGGCTCGCCGCCGCCAGCGGCCGAGTGCTCTGGCGGACGCAGACGCGTGCCGGGATCATCGGCTGCCCGGCCGTCGCCGGCAACCTGTTGCTCGTGGGCGCGGGTGCGCCCACCGGGAGCTCGGAGGCGCGCGAGCTCGTCGCCTACGCGCTGCCGGGGAACGGGGTCGTGAGGTGAGCGCGACGCAGCCGCCGCCGAGGGATGCGGCCGCCGTGGCGGGCCGCCTGCTCGCGAACGTCGAGACGGTCGTGCAGGGCAAGACGCACGAGATCAAGCTCGTCATCGCCGCGATGGCGTGCCGCGGGCATGTGCTCTTCGAGGACGTGCCGGGCACCGCGAAGACCGTGCTGGCGAGAGCGCTCGCCGGCTCGATCGAGACTGCGTCCTCGGCGCGCATCCAGTGCACGCCCGACCTGCAGCCGACGGACATCACCGGTCTCTCGGTCTACAACCAGCAGACGCGCGAGTTCGAGTTCCGGCCGGGCCCCGTGTTCGCGAGCGTGCTGCTCGTCGACGAGATCAACCGGGCGATGCCGAAGACGCAGTCGGCGCTGCTCGAGGCGATGGCCGAGGGGCAGGTGACCGTCGACGGGGCAACGCGGCTCCTCCCGGACCCGTTCCTCGTGCTCGCGACGGAGAATCCGATCGAGCAGGAGGGCACGTTCCCGCTCCCCGAGGCGCAGCTCGACCGCTTCTTCCTGAAGACCGAGCTCGGCTATCCGACGGTCGAGCAGGAGATGGCGATCGTCCGCCGTCAACGGGTGCACCACCCGCTCGTCGACCTCGCGCCCGTGGTGACGGTCGAGGAGATCCGGACGCTCGAGGATGCGCTCGAGCACGTCTACACCGACGAGCTCCTCCTCCGCTGGGTGATCGAGCTCGTCGCCGCGACGCGCAGGCTGCCCGGGGTCGCGCTCGGGGCGTCCGTCCGCGCGAGCCTCGCGCTGGAGCGGATGGCGCGCGCGTGGGCGCTGCTGCACGAGCGCGACTACGTCACGGCCGAGGACGTCGACACGCTCTTCCTGCCGGTGATCGGCCACCGCATCGTCTTCACGCCGGCGTTCGTCGCCGAGCACCGGCTGGAGGGACGCGAGGGTGCGTTGCAGTCGTTCCGGCAGCGCGTCTTCGAGGAGGTGCCGCGTCCCGAGCCGTCGGACGAGCGCGAGCTGCGCGTCCTCTCCGGCAGTCGGTCGTAGGGGCTGTTCGGGAGGTGGGCACGGTGGATGACACGCGGCACGTGACGCGAGACGAGGACGCAGGGAGTCCCGATATGCGGGCATGTCGGGACGACCGAGGGCGCAGGATCGGGGCGCGTGACGCCTGTCAGGCGCCATGTTCGACTTCCCGAACAGCCCCCTAAGTGCTCGCCGAGGCACGTTCGTAGTGCTCGAGGAAGCGCTCGACAGCATCCCGCTCTACCCACGGCGGCGGCTCCTCGGCACACCGTCCGGCGGCTCGATCAGCGTCCGGCGCGGGGGGAGATCCGACGCGATCAGCTCGAGGCCGTACCGGCCCGGCGACCAGGTGCAGATGATCGACTGGAAGGCGTCGGCGCGGCTGTCGTCGGCGCGGAACGACGACGAGTTCATCGTGCGCGAGCGTCGCGCGGAGGAGACGCCGGCCGTCGTGCTGGTGGTCGACCGGCGCCCCGGGATGGCCCTCTATCCGCGCGACCTGCCGTGGCTGCACAAGCCGGACGCGATCCGACGGATCGCGCACCTCCTGATCAGGAGCGCGGTTCACCAGCGAGCGCTCGTCGGCTACCTCGACATCGCGTCGCACCCGGGGGAGACCGATGCCGGCACGCCGTTCTGGCGTGCGCCGCGGGCCGAGGCCGGCGCCTGGAGCGCGACCGTGCACGACGACGTCGACGCGTCGCTCTCGGACGCGTTCGACGCGCCGCAGGACGGGCTCGAGCGTGCGTTCGAGTTCCTCGCCACGCGGCGGTCGGCCGTGCCGCTCGGGAGCTTCGTCTTCGTCGTCTCCGACTTCATCGTCCTGCCGCCGATCGACGCCTGGACGCAGCTGGTCGGACGCGGCTGGGACGTCGTGCCGGTGATCGTCCAGGATCCGGTCTGGGAGCAGAGCTTTCCGCCGATCGACGGCGTGCTCGTCACGCTCGCCGACGCCGCGGGCGGCCAGGCGCGCCGCGTGCGCCTCGGCGCCCGCGACGTGACGCAGCGCCGGCGCGAGAACACGCAGCGCCTCGAGGCGCTCCAGGCACACTTCGCACGGCTCGGGCTGGACGCGGTGCTGGTGGGCTCCGCGGATCCCGAGCAGCTCGCCGAAGTGTTCCTCGAATGGGCGCGCCTCCGTCTCGAGCGCGGGTCGGCCCGGTGAGGGCGCGCGTCACGCGCGGAGTCGCCGTCGCCGCCGCCGTCGCGGTCGTCGCGGTCGCGGCTGTCGCCGTGGTCGCCGTCGGCGTCGCCCGATGGTGGCAGGGCGGGGGAGGGACGTACGCGCCACGTCGTGTGCTCGTGCACACGTCGGTGACTCCCACGCGGTCCCTGTTCGGCCAGCCGCTCACGGCGACGGTGCGGGTCGTCGTCGATCCTGCGCGTGTCGATCCGGGCTCGGTTGCCGTGACGACCCGCTTTGCACCGTTCGCCGTGCGCGACGAGCGCGACGACGTCCGCCACGTCGGACGCGCCGACGTGCTCAGCTTCGCGTACACGCTGCAGTGCCTCTCCGCCGGCTGTCTGCCGCGTCCGGCGACGGGGCGGTCGAAGGGGGCGGCGACGGCGTTCCAGCTGCACGTGGCGCGCGTGACTGCCCGCCGCCGCGACGGCCGCGCGATCTCGGTCGCCGCACGCTGGCCGGTCTTCGGCGTGCAGTCGCGGCTGACGGCGCAGGACATCGCCTATTCGCAGCCGCAGATCGAGGCGCCGCTGTCTGCTCCCGCCGTCACCTGGCGTGCGAGCCCCGCGCTCCTCGCCGCGCTCGCATCCGCGCTCGCCGCGCTGCTCGTCGTCGGCGCGGGCGGCCTGTTGGCGAGCGCGGCACTGCGCGACGGCCGGCCGCTGCGGGCGCTGCGGATCCCGCGGAACCTGACGCCGGTCGAGCGTGCGCTGCGGCTCGCGGAGTTCGCGGCGCGCCGCGGAGAGACCGACGAGAGCAGACGGGCGCTCGAGCGCCTGGCGATCGAGCTCCGCCGCCGCGGCGAGACGCGGCACGCCGCGGAGGCCGAGCGGCTGGCCTGGTCGCAGCTGCGGCCGACGGAGTCGACGGTGGCCGAGCTGGCGGGCGAGGTGAGGTCGAACGGTGCTCGCTGAGGCGCTTGCGCGTCTGCGTCGGCGCGTACGGGGCGCGGTCGACACGCCGATTCCGGTCTCGGACGCGACCTTCCTGCCCGCGGCCGCCCGGCGCACGCGCGCCGTCCGGGCCGTGCTCGGACTGCTGCTCGTGGCGGCGGTCGCCGCCGCGTTCGTCTCGGCGCCGAGGAATCCGGGCCGCCGCTACTTTCCCGCGAAGGCGGCGGGCGTCGTCGTGCTCGACGTCTCGTCCAGCATCGTCCCCGCGACGTACTGGCGCATCGAGGCGGCGCTGGACCAGATCGCGGGCTCCAGGGGCAGGCTCGGGCTCGTCCTCTTCTCCGACGTCGCGTACGAGGCCTTGCCGACCGGCAGCCCCGCGAGCGACCTGAAGCCGTTCCTCCGCTTCTTCGCGCCTCCCGGCAAGGGGAGCGACGTCTACCTCGCGAACAGCCCGTGGCAGCAGTGGTTCTCGGCCGGGACGCGCATCTCGCAGGGCCTCTTCCTCGCCGAGCACATGCTGAAGGTGGAGCACGCGCGGAACGGCGCGGTGCTGCTGATCAGCGACCTGGCCGACGATCCGACGGACGGCGAGGCCCTGAAGAACGCGGTCATCTCGCTCGAGCAGGACGAATACCCGCTCGAGATCGTCGCGCTCAACCCGACGCTCGACAACGCGCTCTACTTCAAGAACCTGCTCGGCAACCAGGTGATCTACCAGAAGGCGAGCCTTCCCACGGGTGCGCAGGCGCGGGGGAAGGTCGTCGTCACGAGCGGGTTCTCGACGAAGCTCGCGGTTCTCGCGTTCGTGCTGGTCGGGCTCCTCGCCGTCAACGAATGGTGGGCGGAGCCGTTCCGGTTCAGGCGGAGGACGGCGTGAGCTGGAGGGTCGCAGCCGCGGTGCCGATGCTCGCCGCCGCCGCGGTCCTCGTGCTCTTCGCGCGGGACGCCCTGCACTGGCAGCGGGCGATGCGCGACGCGGACGCGCGCGCCGCGCTCGGCTACGTCCCGCCGCGCGC
>Ga0070739_10002223_pt1 | contig 26637 bp, 19 predicted proteins | sample Coa_R1_7_FD_66445 | JGI IMG/M metagenome (GOLD analysis project Ga0070739, IMG submission 66445) | Surface soil microbial communities from Centralia Pennsylvania, which are recovering from an underground coalmine fire - Coalmine... | ecosystem: Environmental > Terrestrial > Soil > Unclassified ...
GCGGTGCCGCCGCACGTGACCGCCATGCTCATGAAAGAGATTCCCGCATCGGAACGGCCAGTCGAAATTCTTGGGGAGCTTTCGTCCACTTCGGCGGTGACAGTCGCGCTTGGCTATCAACGCGCCGAGTTGCGCCTGCCTTCGGGCTTCGGCTTTCTGGTTCCTCGCAGCGAAGGCAAGCGCATCATGGCTTGCACCTTCGTGCATAACAAGTTTGAGAATCGCGCGCCGGAGAATTTGGCATTGCTCAGAGTCTTCCTCGGGGGCGCACGCGATCCTGACGCTCTCGACCTTGCCGAGGATGAACTCATCGCGCTCGTTCGGCGTGAGCTGCGTGAAATTTTGAAGATCGACGCGGAGCCGCGATTTGCTCGCGTGTACAAATGGCGCAACGCCATGCCGCAGTACGAAGTCGGACACCTAATGCGCGTAGCCAGTCTGGAAATGCATATGCAGCGCTTCCCCGGCCTGCATCTTGCCGGCAATGCGTATCACGGAATCGGCATTCCCGATTGCGTCCGCATCGGCCGCTCGGCTGCCGACGCCATTATCAGGAGAATGCGGTCACAGTTAGTGACGTACTCGTAGTTGCCAGTTTTCATCTGTCATTCCGAACGCCCACTTCCCTACCGCCTTCGAACACGTTTCCTTGAGAGCGGTTCTCACCACGGAGCCACAGAGCACACGGAGAGGGGGCCTGCGGCCGCCCTCGGCCGGGTGTCAGTTCATGAGTTCGTACTCGATGGTAAAAGTGAAAAACTGCGCTTCTGGTCTCGGAACCAAAACCCGCGCGAGGGCGCGCGTCGGTCCGTCAAAGCAACGGTGCCTCAATATTGGGCCAGCAGATTCGGCCATTCTCAATGTTTTCTTCGTGCTCTCCGTGTCTCCGTGGTGATAAATGCAGTTAAGCGCACGGCTGTCTGTAGGGATTCCTCTTTCCCGCTTACGCGAACTGCGGGTGAGCCAGCCGCGGCGGACTCGGAATGGTGGGAACAAGCAATATCATTTTTTCGGGAGCCATAATGCAAACCTTTGAACGCCCCCAACTCGAATCCGGCTTTCTCGTTGCCGGAGAATGGGTCAGCGCAGGCGATCGCGTCGAAATCAACTCGCCCTACACCGGCAAATCGATCGGAAACACATGGCTCGGAACGAAGAAAGATCTCGAAAGCGCGATTTCCTCTGCTGAGAACTCCAGCGCCGAGTTGGGGCAGATTCCTGCCTACAAACGCAAAGACGTGCTGCTTGCTGTAGCAGCGAAGATTCGCGAGCACAGAGAGATGTTCGTCCGCCTCATGGTTCTCGAGGCAGGCAAGCCGGTGAAAGCCGCGCGCGCGGAAGTCGATCGCGCTGTGTTGACCTTTACCACCGCCGCCGAAGAAGCGGTGAGGATCTACGGCGAGTACATGCCGCTCGACTTCATTCCTGCCACGGAAGGGCGGTGGGGAATTGTGCGACGATTTCCTGTCGGCCCAATCGCAGCCATTACTCCGTTTAATTTTCCGCTGAATCTTGTCGCCCACAAGCTGGCTCCGGCGATGGCCGTCGGCTGTCCTGTTGTGCTCAAGCCGGCTCCGCAGACGCCATTCTGCGCGCTCCTGCTCGGCAAACTCATTCTCGAATCCGGATGGCCGGCTTCGGCGCTCAGCATTTTGCCATTAAGCAATGAAGACGCTGCATTACTCGTCGCGGATGAACGCCTCAAGCTGCTCAGCTTCACCGGTAGTGCCAAAGTGGGATGGCAGCTCAAGCGCGATGCGGGCAAGAAGCGCGTCGTTCTGGAGCTCGGCGGCAACGCTGCAGTGATCGTCCACAGCGATGCCGATGTCGAGCAGGCGGTCGCACGCTGCACCTCCGGCGCGTTCACCTATGCAGGACAAAGCTGTATCTCAGTGCAGCGCATTCTCGTGCATGCCGAAATCTTCGACGAGTTCACCGCGAAGATGGTCGAGGCTGCGGGGAAATTGCGTGTTGGCGATCCGTCGGACGAATCGACGGATGTTGGACCGATGATTCGCGCCAGCGATGTCGAGCGCGTGCAGCAGTGGATCAAGGAAGCAGTTTCTTCAGGCGCGAAGGTTCTTTGTGGCGGAACCGCGAAGGGCTCACTAATTGCACCCACGCTGCTCTCGGCTACAACCCCACAGATGAGAGTCAATTGTGAAGAGATCTTCGCACCGGTGGCAACGATCGAACCATACAAAGATTTCGAAGACGCACTTGGCCGCGCAAACCATTCCCAATACGGGCTTCAGGCCGGACTCTTTGCCCATGATTCCCGGCTGATCTTCCGCGCGTTTGAGCAGCTTGAAGTCGGCGGCCTGATTGTGGGCGACGTTCCGACTTTCCGCGTCGATCCCATGCCGTATGGCGGTGTAAAGGATTCGGGTCTTGGACGTGAGGGGATTCGCTACGCCCTTGAGGCGATGACGGAGAGAAGGCTGTTAGTGATGGCTGCCAAAGAAAGCTAGGGAATCTCCGTAAGCGCCCGCTGTACCGGTTTGGGCAGGGATACCGGAATAAAGTAGCCCTTGGGATAAAGGTAGTCCTCTCCGGATTCATCGACTATTCTCAGAAGCCCGTGCGCTGCGGCTTCTTTGTCGGTAACGACGCGATACACCTTGCGCACCTCCAGCGAAGCCGGATACTCGGTATTGTTGATGCAAATCGCAAAGCCAGCCTTAGCTTGAGGGCGGCTCGTAGAGGAAACGCTTGATTTTGAATTCTTTCTTGCCAATGCCGTGCGCTTCACACCAATGGAGCTCCACTACTGCTTGGGTATTGTCGGAAAGTTGAATGGTCGCGATTCCCTTGAGCTTTTTCCATTTCCCGCCCATAGGCTTTTCTGAGTCGCCGTAATTCTCGAATACGCTTTCCCACAGCGATGACTTCGATCGAGCGGATTGCGCCAACAATCGTGAAGTCAGCCACGTCATCTTTCCGTTGTTCACATTCTCGTCTCAATTCATGCAGCGCTCAAGCAAAAATGGCGGAAAGGGAACGTCGTCACTCCGCAGAATGTTTTTGTATGCTGTTATGGCGCGGGACGGTGCTTGTCGAATGGAATCTGTAATTAGTGCTAGAGGCCGAGTGACGATTCCCAAAGCTATCCGCGATCACCTTCGGTTGAAGCCAGGAGATCGCGTGAAGTTCTTCCTGCATCCCGATGGTAGTGCAGTTATGTTGCCGATGCTTCCAGCTACAGAGTTGCGCGGAATCTTGAGACGCAGAAGCCGTCAGGCTATTTCTCTCGAGCACATGGAGAAAGGAATTGCCGATCGTGCCACTCGCAAAGTACGAGGCAGGCGGCGTTAATCGGTTCCCTCTCGACATTCTCCTTGTTTCTCGGCGCCGAAGAACTCAACGGCCACTCGCAGTCTTTCCTCTTCTGGTTCGCCAGCTAAAAAATTCCCGCAAAAAATTTTGTCAACTCCTTTGCAGAAAATTCTCGCCTGTTATAATTCTCCGTTTTATTCCTGATTGTTGCTGCTGTCATAAACGTTCAACCGGTGCACTCCTATAAAGCTGACGCGATGTGCGCGGCTCGTGCCCCTTACATAAAAGTCAGGACACGTTTCGATGCCACAAGTTTTTAACCGAGGTGCCAACGGGCTTGCACGCATGAGCCTCGTCATTCTTGGGCTCGTCGTCACCAGCCTGGCGCTCACCTTGAACGAATTGCAGCGCTCGCCTTATGTCACCCGCGAGGGCGAACGACTCGAGCAGCCGGTGCCTTTCAGCCATCAGCACCATGTCGCCGGCCTCGGACTCGACTGCCGCTACTGTCACACGTCGGTGGAAAATTCCAATTTCGCGGGAATTCCACCAACTAAAACGTGCATGAATTGCCACTCCGAGATCTGGACCAACGCCGACATCCTCGAACCTGTTCGCGCCAGCTACCGCAACAGCACTCCGATCTGGTGGACGAAGCTGCACGATTTGCCCGACTACGTTTATTTCAGTCACGAGATTCACATTAATAAGGGAATCGGCTGCGCCTCGTGCCATGGGCCGATCGACGAGATGCCGCTCACCTATCAGCACGCCAGTCTGCAGATGGAGTGGTGTCTCGATTGCCATCGCAATCCGGCGAAGAACATTCGTCCGGTAGGCGACCCGATTTTCAATATGGGCTGGAAGGGCCCGAGCAGCGCGAGTCCGGTGTACTGCGAGGATGGCACAGGGAACTGTTCCCTGAATGGTCCTTATTACCAGACCACCGGCCAGCCGATGCAGCACTGGAAAAAGTTCGAAGATCAGATGTCGCTGGGCAAGTATCTGGTGGCGCAGTATCACGTGCGCACGCCAAACGAAATTCAAAGTTGCGACACCTGCCACCGATAACAGAACCGCCTGCGGTAGCGGGCGGCGCAGTTCAGAGCGGGCGAGCAGTTGAGATCAGAACCACCTGCAGTAGCGGGTGGCGCAGTTGAGAGATCGGACGAGCACGACGGCCTTAGGGCCACGAAACTGGCTTAGAGAGAGACATGGAGAATCACCCCGAGTTGGTGCAGATTAAGACCTCGCCAACGCCGCATAAAACCAAGTTGACGCTGCAGCAAGTACGCGAGCGGCTCTCTGCCTCGACGGGCAAAAAATATTGGCGGAGCCTGGAAGAGCTGATCGACGAGCCTGGCTTCGAAGAGCTTCTCGAAAACGAATTTCCCGCCGGCGTTGCCGAGCTGAGCCGCGCCGAAGACGGCCTCTCGCGCCGCAATTTCCTGAAGCTCGCAGGCGCGTCGATGGCTCTCGCCGGACTCTCTGCCTGCACGCGCCAGCCGGCGGAAGCAATCGTTCCCTACATTCGCCAGCCCGAAGATCTCATTCCGGGAATTCCAAAATTCTTCGCCACTACCATGCCGTTTCCAACCGGCGGCATTCCGCTACTGGTCAAGAGCAACGAATTTCGTCCGACCAAGATCGAAGGCAATCCGCAGCACCCGGCATCGAACGGGGCGACCGACGTCTTCGCGCAAGCTTCGGTCCTCGATCTCTACGATCCGGATCGCTCGCAGAATTCCAGCTATCGCGGTGAACAGCGCAACTGGGGAGACTTCGCGCAGGCAATCCTGGAATACAAGGTAAAAGCCGCAGCTTCCGGTGGCGCAGGTTTGCGCTTCCTGAGCGAGACGGTGATCTCGCCGACGCTGGCCTCGCAGATTCAGACCGTTCTTAAGAAATTCCCGAATGCGAAGTGGTATCAGTGGGATCCGGTCAACCGCGACTCGGCACGCGCAGCTTCGCAGACGCTCTTTGGCCAATACGTCGAGCCGATTTACAAATTCGAAGCTGCGAATGTCGTGCTCTCGCTCGACGCCGACTTCCTGAATACTTCAGCGTTCCCGGGTTTTGTCGCCTACGCGCGCGCCTTTACTAGCCGCCGCAAGATGGCTGCAGACGTGCCCATGAATCGGCTGTATGCAGTCGAGAGCTTCCATACGACTGCCGGCGCGCTCTCGGATAATCGTCTGCCGCTGCGCGCCTCCGACATCATCCCCTTTGCCGCTGCGCTGGCGAGTGCGCTGGGCGTCGGCGGAGTCTCGGCTCCCGGGCAGGAGTGGACTCAGGATCAGCAGAAGTTTCTCGCTGCTCTGGCAAAGGATCTAAAAGCCAACGCCGGAGCATCGATCGTGCTCCCCTGCGAGCAGCAGCCGCCGGAGTTGCACATTCTGGCTGCGCAAATCAATCAGGCGCTTGGAAACATCGGCAAGACGATCGTTTATACCGATCCGGTTGAGCTTGTTCCTTCAGATCAGCTCGGAGGACTCAAGCAGCTTGTCGCCGACATGAATGCCGGCAAGGTCGATCTGCTTGTGATTCTCGAAGGCAATCCGGCCTACAACACGCCCGTGGACCTCGGCTTCGAGCTGGCGATGCCGAAGGTGAAGGAAATCGTTCACCTCTGCAATTACCGGAATGAAACCACGCGGATGTCGCAGTGGCACATCCATGGCGCGCACTATCTGGAAATGTGGAGCGATGCGCGCGCCTACGACGGCACGTCGTCCATTGTTCAGCCGCTGATCGCGCCTCTCTACGGTGGACGCAGCGCTCATGAAGTGGTCGCGCTCTTCACCGACACGCCCGAGCTCACGCCATACGACGCAGTACGCGCCTACTGGAAGCAAAACGGGAAAGCCGCAGGCGACTTCGAAGCCAACTGGCGCAAGTGGCTGCACGACGGCATCATTCCCAATACGGCATCGCCCGTGAAGTCGCTCACGCTGCGCGGCGGAGCGCCGGCGGTCAAGCCGCTCGACAAAAACGCGATCGAAGTTGTCTTCCGTCCTGATCCGACGATCTACGACGGGCGCTACAACAACAATGCCTGGCTGCAGGAGTGCCCGAAGCCGCTGATCCGCCTGGAGTGGGACAACGCCGCCATGATGAGCATCGATACGGCGGCGAAACACGGCTGGAATCAGGAAGACATTCTCCGCATCACCGTCGATGGCCGCACCATTGAGGCGCCAGTGCTGGTTGTCTATGGCATGCCCGATAACAGCATCACGCTGCATCTGGGCTACGGGCGTTCATTCTCGGGCCGCGTCGGCAATGGCTTCGGATTCAATGCCTACGAGATTCGCGGCGTGAATGCTCCCTGGATCGCAGCGGCTGAGAAAGTCGAGAGCAGCGGCGGCAGCTACAAGCTTGCGGTCGTGCAAAATTTCACGCTCATCGATCCGCACGGCGATCCCAATTTGATGAATCGTTCTGTACAGGGCGCGGAAGCCGTTCGCCGCGACATCATCCGCGTTGCCTCCTACGACGAGTACAAGAAGAATCCCGACTTCGCGCACGGCGACAAGTTCGAAGAGGCGCCGGAAGAGAACGACTCGCTGTATCCCGGATACGACTACACCAAGGGATACCAGTGGGGCATGGCGGTTGACATGAACTCCTGTGTCGGCTGCAACTCGTGCGTGATTGCCTGCCAGGCGGAGAATAATTCTCCCGTTGTGGGAAAAGAGCAGGTGAAGATCGGACGCGACATGAAGTGGCTGCGCATCGACGCCTATTACGCCGGCGACCTGCTCAATCCGCGCGCTTTCATGCAGCCGATGATGTGCCAGCACTGCGAGAATGCGCCCTGCGAGCCGGTATGCCCGGTTGGCGCAACGGTGCATTCACCGGAAGGCCTGAACGTGATGGTCTATAACCGCTGCGTCGGCACGCGCTACTGCTCGAACAACTGTCCATATAAGGTTCGCCGCTTCAACTTCATGCTCTTCTCCGACTACACCACGCCGAGCCTCAAGCCGCTGCGTAACCCCGATGTAACCGTTCGTAGCCGTGGCGTGATGGAGAAGTGTACATTCTGCCTGCAGCGTATTAACGCTGCCCGCATTCAGGCGGAAGTCGAGGAGACGCGGCTGCAGGAGACCGATCCCAAAGCGGAACGTAAGATTCGCGATGGCGAAGTCGTGACAGCGTGCCAGCAGGCGTGCCCGACGGATGCGATTGTCTTCGGCAACATCAACGATCCCAACAGCCGCGTGACGAAGATTAAAGCGCAGCCGCGCAACTATGGCGTGCTGACGCAGATCAACACGCGCCCGCGCACGTCCTACATCGCGAACGTGGTGAATCCCAATATGGAAATCGGTGATCGCACTGACATGCCAGGCAAAACCTATATCGGAGCGGAGTCGTAATGGCGACCAAGGGCCTCACCGATCTGCCGCCGGCTCGTCGGCCATATCTGGTCGATCCGCCGGTTATCGCCCCCGGGCACACCTTCACGTCGGTGACCGAGAAGGTAATGCGCACCGTCCTCACGCCGCATACGCCCATCGGCTGGATCTTCGGCGTGCTCATGGCGTTCGGAGTTGTGCAAATTCTGATGGTCGCCGCCGGATACCTCTTCTACAAGGGCGTCGGCATCTGGGGCATTACGATCCCATCGGCGTGGGGCTTCGCCATCGTCAACTTCGTATGGTGGATCGGTATCGGCCACGCCGGAACCCTGATCTCCGCCATCTTGCTGCTGCTGAAACAGAGCTGGCGCACGTCGATCAACCGCGCCGCTGAAGCCATGACGCTCTTCGCCGTCATGTGCGCGGGCATGTTCCCGATTCTGCACACTGGCCGCCCGTGGCTTGCAGCTTATTGGCTCTTCCCGTTGCCGCTCACGATGGGAGTCTGGCCGCAGTTCCGCAGCCCGCTGATCTGGGACGTGTTCGCGGTATCAACGTACTTCACTGTATCGCTGCTGTTCTGGTTCACCGGACTCATTCCCGATATCGCCACGCTGCGCGACAACGCCAAGCATCGCGTGACGCGCATCATCTATGGCGTGCTCTGCATGGGCTGGCGTGGATCGGCGCGGCACTGGCACCGCTATGAAACCGCATACTTGCTCTTAGCCGGCCTATCGACGCCGCTGGTGCTCTCCGTCCACACCGTGGTGAGCTGGGATTTTGCCATCGCCGTGCTTCCTGGTTGGCACACGACCATCTTCCCGCCATACTTCGTCGCCGGCGCCATTTACTCCGGGTTCGCGATGGTGCTTACGCTGCTGATTCCGATCCGCGCAGCCTATGGCATGAAGGACTTCATCACCATGCGTCACCTGCAGAACATGGCCAAGGTGATGCTCGCTACTGGATTGATCGTCGCTTACGGATACTTCTTTGAAGCGTTCATGGCGTGGTACAGCGGCGACGTCTTCGAGATGTTCCAGTTCAAGAACCGCGCGACCGGACCGCTGGGCGCGTTCTACTGGATGCTGATCACGTGCAACATCGTCCTGCCGCAGTCGCTGTGGTTCCGCAAGGTGCGCAGCTCGCCGGTGATCCTGTGGATCGTATCCATTATCGTAAACATCGGCATGTGGCTGGAGCGCTTCGTGATCGTGGTAATCAGCCTGCATCGCGACTTTCTGCCGTCATCCTGGGGAACGTACAAGGCCACGCGATGGGACTATGCGACCTTCCTGGGTACGCTCGGATTCTTTACGTTTGCGTTCCTGCTATTCATTCGCGTGCTACCGATGATTTCCATTTTTGAGCTGCGAGCCTTGCTCCCGCAGTCGAGGCTGCAGCCGCTTCTCGAGGAGAATCTGCAATGATCCGCGAGGGCATCTACGGACTGATGGCCGAGTACGACAACGTTCCCGATTTGGTAAGCGCGTCGGAGAAGGCGTACAAGGCCGGGTATCGCCGCATGGACAGCTACTCGCCATTCCCGATCGAACCCGCCGCCGAGGCCATCGGCTTCCACAAGAATCGCGTGGCTCTGGTTGTGCTGATCGGCGGATTGCTGGGCGGTACGGGAGGCTATTCGCTGGCCTACTGGATTTCCGTGCTGGCGTATCCGATCAATGTCGGCGGAAAACCGTGGCACTCGTGGCCGGCATTCATTCCTCCGACCTTCGAGTGTACGGTGCTTGGCGCTTCGCTAGCAGCGTTCGTAGGCATGCTGGCGATGAATGGATTGCCGATGCCCTATCATCCGGTTTTCAACGCGCCGAACTTCGCGCTGGCCAGTAAGGACAAGTTCTTTCTCTGCATCGAAGCCGCCGATCCGCAGTTCGACCTTACGAAGACCCGGCAATTCCTGGAGCAGACGAATCCGCGCGTGGTCACGGAGGTGCCGAATTGAGCCTCGGCCCCGAGATGCGGAATAAAAACATGCGCAATAAGCTGAAGCTTGGCGCACGACTGACGCTGCTGACTGCCGCAGCGCTGGCCACCGGTGCCTGCCGCCAGGACATGCACAACCAGCCCAAGTACATCACCTATCGCAGCAGCGAGTTCTTTCGCGACGGCCTCTCGGAACGCATGCCCGTTCCGGGAACAGTAGCGCGCGGCGACCTACATGCTGACACGTACTTCTATACCGGCAAAGTCGGCACCAAGGAAGGCGATCAGTTCCCCTTCCCGATCACCCAACAAGTGATGGAGCGCGGACGCGAGCGCTATGACATCTACTGCTCCCCCTGCCACTCGCGCGTAGGTGACGGCAACGGCATGATCGTGAAGCGTGGATACCGCCAGGCGGCCAACTTCCACCAGCAGCGCTATTTGCAGCAGCCCGTAGGACATTACTTCGACGTGATCAGCCACGGCTGGGGCGCAATGCCCGACTATGCCGCGCAGATTGAACCTGCCGATCGCTGGGCCATTGCGGCTTATATCCGTGCGCTGCAGTACTCCCAAAGTGGAACCATGGCCGATGTGCCTGCCGACCAGCGCGGAAAGCTGCAGGACGCCTCGCAGATCACCATCGAAGGCGTGCCGCTCAACCAGGCGCTGGCTTCAGGCGGAAAGGGTAGCAGCGAGGAGATCTCTCCGACGGGAGCGAATCCCATTCCGGCCATGAACAAGGAGATCGGGGGCGCGTCGCGTCCCGAGCAGCAGGCTCCGCCGAAGGAAGAAGGGACACAGAAGAAGTGAGTATGGACGCTCACCTGAAAACAATTCCCCAGGACCGCATGGCGCCGGCGTGGCTGCTCGATCGCTATCAGGCGCGCGCACTCGTGGTCGGCGGAATCGGTTACATCGCGTTGATCATCGGCGCCTTCATCGGTCCCGACGCGCTCGATCACGCGCTGCGCGCATACCTGGCCGGAATCGTCCTTTGGGTCGGGGCCAGCCTGGGATGCATGGCGCTGCTGATGACCAACCATCTCTCAGCAGGAAAATGGGGACTCATCATCCGCCGCGTGCTCGAAGCCGGCGCCGGACAGTTTCCGCTGATGTGGATCCTGTCCATTCCCATTGTCCTCGGAATGCGTCATCTCTTTCCCTGGACCGGGCCGCGTTTTTCGCAGCTCTCCTGGGATGCGCAGAAGATCATCATTCACAAGCAGCACCTGATGCTGAATGAACCGTTCTTCGTCATCCGCTGGGCGCTGTACTTCATCATCTGGTGGTGGTTCTCGGCGACGCTGCGCCGCTGGTCGATCCAGCGCGACGAAAATCCTCTTGCTCGCGACTGGCAGCGGATTCTTGAGAACGTGAGCGGACTCGGCATCGTGGTGTACTCGCTCAGCATGAGCTTCGCCATGATCGACTGGGTCATGTCGCTCGACGCTACCTGGTTCTCGACCATCTTTGGCCTGATCTTTCTCGCCGGGCAGGGACTCACTTCGCTTTCGATCTGCATTATCACCATCCTGCTTCTGTCGCAGGAAGAGCCGATGCGCTCGATGCTGCGCAAGACCGAGCTGCATGATCTAGGCAAGCTGATGCTCGCCTTCACCATGCTCTACGCGTATCTCTCGTTCTCGCAGTGGCTGATCACCTGGTCGGGAAACCTTCCGCAGGAGATCAACTTCTACCTGAACCGCATGAATGGCGGATGGCTGAATCTGTCGCGCTTCCTCATCCTGTTTGAATTCGCCGTCCCGTTCGCGCTGCTGCTGTCGCGCCGCTTGAAGAAGCAGCCCGGATTCATGGTGCCGCTGTGCGCGGGATTCATCGTGATCCGGATGATTGACCTCTACTGGCACGTGGAGCCGAGCTTCCAGGCCCGCCAATCGCAGTGGACATTTAACTGGATGTATCTGGCAGCAACCGCCGGCATCGGCGGCGTCTGGACATTCTTCTTTATTCGCAGCCTGAAGTCGCGGCCGATTCTTGTCGCTTACGATCCGCAGATGGAAGAGCTACTGGAGCATGAGCATGCAACCGCCTAAGCCGATGCAGCCGCAAGGCGTGGAGCGGCACCTCGATGATCCGCGCATTCGTCACGAGCGCACCGACATCAGCGTGACCGGCGTGGTGGCATTCATCATCACGCTCATGTTCTCCGGCGCGGTGATCTTTACCGTGCTCTGGGCGGTCTTCCACTTCGCCAACAACTACGCGAAAGCGCAGGACGAAAAAGATCTTCGCGATCCCTGGGTGCGAAACGAAGAAACCCAGGTGGACCAGGAGGCAGCGAAGCTGCGCACGCGCCAGAACCGCTCGCAGGAGCCGGGCTCGATGGAGATGGGAGACTCGGAGTCGCGCGTTCGTGTGTCGCGCATGCCGCAGCCGCGGCTGCAGACAGACGATGTCCGCGACCTCGCGGTGATGCGCGAGGCCGAAGACGTTTACTTGAACGAATATTTCGTGATCGACAAGAACTCCGGAAAGGTGAACATTCCGATTCAGGCGGCGATGAACGCCGTCGTGCAAAAGGGATTGCCTGCGATGCAGCCGCAGCCCGGAGTACCGTTGCCTCCCGCAGCGGAGAGCACGGGAATCGTAAGGCCCTCGATCGGCAGCTCGCACGCGAAACAGCGTGGTTCGCCGATTCGGGAACGATAAAGTTTAGAAGGGATGTGGGTTGTGAGTAGTGCGGTGGTACAAGTTAAATCGGACCAGAAAGGGAAGAACGTGTTGAAATCTGTCATCCTGAAGCGCTTCTTTTGCGCGAAGGATCTCCGGAAATATTTCGGACTGAAACGCCGCGTCGTGGCTCCTTCACGAGAACTCTCGCCGAAGAGCCTGGCAAGTGCATTTAAGTCCGAAGCATCGCGGGAGATTCTTCGGCCAAAAGCCGGCCTCAGAATGACAGTCTCTAAACTTGCATTCCAGGCAATCGGCATCGCCTTCATGTTTGCCGCAGCCTGCACCCTCCCCCTGCACGCCCAGGGCGCGAATGCCGGACTAGAGCAATCCACCGGACCTACTTCTACTCAGCGTCCCTCGATCCTTTCCAAAGTGGGAATCGACCAGCACCTCAACGATCAGCTTCCGCTCGATCTCCACTTCCGCGACGAGACCGGCAAAGATGTCCGCCTCGGCGACTACTTCGGGAAGCAGCGTCCAGTCATCCTCTCGCTCGTCTATTACCGATGCCCGATGCTCTGCGGCGAAGTGCTGAACGGCATGACCAGCGCGCTCAGCATCGTGAGTTTCGATTTGGGAAAAGATTACGACATCGTCACCGTCAGCATCGATCCCCGGGAGAAGCCTGAAGACGCCGCCAAGATCAAGCAGGTATATCTCCGCCGCTATAACCGGCATTCGCCCACTGCGGCGCAGGGTTGGCACTTCCTTACCGGCCAGCAAGATCAGATCGAGAAACTCGCGGCCGCCGTCGGCTTCCGCTATGTGTACGATCCGCGAATCGATCAATACGCCCACGCGAGCGGCATTCAGGTGGTCACGCCCGAGGGCAAGCTGTCGCAGTACTACTACGGAATTGAGTACTCCCCCAAAGATTTGCGCCTGGGACTGATTCAGGCCTCGCAGAACCATATTGGGACAGTCGTTGACGCCCTGGTTCTCTATTGCTATCACTACGATCCGGCGACGGGCCACTACGGCGCGATCGTGATGCGCATCGTGCGGCTCTCCGGCATCGCGACCGTGCTGCTGCTCGGAGGATTCATTTTCATTATGGTCAGACGCGACATCCGCGCCGGGAAACTTGACTCAGGAAGGGCTGCCTAGCTCATGCTGCCTCGCTACTTTCCGTTGTTCCCGGAATCGGCATCGACCCTATCGACGCGGGTAGATCTGCTCTACTTCTTTATTCTCGCTGTCACCATCTTCTTTACTACGCTGGTCGCGCTGCTGATCTGCGTCTTCGCCGTCAAATACCGCAAAGACAAGCACCCTGTTCCGGTACAGATTCACGGCTCCATTCCGCTGGAAATTTTCTGGACGCTCGTGCCTCTGGGAATTGCCATGATCATCTTCGCCTGGGGCGCGGTGCTGTTCTTCCAGGAGCGTCGTCCGCCCAAGTCGGCGATGACCATCTACGGCGTCGGCAAGCAATGGATGTGGAAGTTCGAGCATCCCGGCGGGCAGCGCGAGATCAACAACCTGCATGTACCGGTGGGATATCCGGTGCGCATGACCCTGATCTCGCAGGACGTGATCCACGACTTCTTTGTGCCCGTTTTCCGGACGCAAATGGACGTCCTCCCCGGGCGCTACACGCAAGTCTGGTTCGAGGCCACCAAGCCGGGCACTTATCATCTCTTCTGCAATCAATACTGCGGGACCAACCACTCGCAAATGGTGGGTGAAGTGACCGCCATGCCTTACGACGACTATCAGCAATGGCTGCGCGGGGCAGGCGCGTTCGGCTCGCTTGCTACTGAGGGGCAGAAAGTATTCGCGTCGATGGGCTGTCCGACGTGCCACACTGGCGCCGACAACGCGCGCGGTCCGAACCTTTACAACATCTACGGACACCTTGCGCGCCTGTCTGACGGCAGCGCGGTTACAGTTGATGAAGCCTACATTCGCGAGTCGGTCCTGAATCCCAGCGCGAAGATCGTTTACGGTTTCCAGAACATCATGCCCACCTTCCAGGGGCAGTTGAACGAAGATGAGATGATTCAGCTCATCGAGTACATAAAGTCGCTTACTTATAACGGACAATTACTACAGCTACAAACCAACACGCAGCAGGAGCCGCCGGTAAACCTCGACAAGATTCAGAAGGGTATCGACGTTACCAAACCGGGAACCAACACGATCCCAATGCCGCGCACCAGCGCTGTGCCAGTTACGGAACCGGCCGTTGAGCCGACTCCGAACGAGCCTGCGCCGCGCGGAGCGGTCGTGCCCGGACGCTCGAACGCTCCGGCGAAGCCAAATGCCGCACCCAAAGGCGCGGCGCCCCAAGGGGAGCAGCAATGAGTACCGCAACCATAGCGCCGGCAGCGCTGGAGATGCCGACCGATACTTACTTGAACTCCAGCTATGGCATTAAGTCATGGTTCCTGACCAAGGACCACAAGCGCATCGCGCTGCTTTATCTGGTCTCGATCACGCTCTTCTTCCTCTTCGGCGGGACCATGGCCGTGCTCATGCGCCTGGAACTGCTCACGCCCGCGGGTGACCTGTTCCAATCCGATACTTATAACAAGCTGTTCACCATGCACGGCATCGTTATGGTGTTTTTCTTCCTGGTGCCGTCGATTCCCGCGACCCTCGGCAACTTCGTGCTGCCGATGATGATCGGAGCGCGCGACCTCGCCTTCCCTAAGATCAACCTGGCGAGCTGGTACATCTTCATGATCGGCGCCTGCTTCACCTTCTCCGCCATCATCAGCGGCGGCGTCGATACCGGCTGGACCTTCTACACCCCGCTCAGCACGCAATACCTGAATACGCACGTGATAGCCGCGGCGCTGGGCATCATGATCGCCGGCTTTGCCTCGATCTTTACCGGACTGAACTTCATCGTCACCACGCACCGCATGCGCGCGCCCGGCATGACGTGGTTCCGTCTGCCGCTCTTCGTGTGGTCGCAGTACGCGGTCAGCATCGTGATGGTGCTGGCAACCCCGGTACTCGCAATCACTTTGATCCTCGTCGCCCTGGAGCGCGGGTTCCATATTGGGATTTTCAACCCGCAGCTCGGCGGCGATCCTGTGCTCTTCCAGCACATGTTCTGGTTCTACTCGCACCCGGCGGTGTACATCATGATCCTGCCCGGGTTCGGCGTGATCAGCGAAGTCATCCCGTGCTTCTCGCGCAAGCGCATCTTCGGGTATAGCGCGGTCGCCTTCTCCAGCATGGCAATCGGAGTCTTCGGATTCCTGGTGTGGGCGCATCACATGTTCGTCGCCGGAATCTCGACCTACTCCGCGCTGGTCTTCTCGCTGCTGACGTTCATCATCGCGATTCCTTCGGCGATCAAGGTCTTCAACTGGACTGCGACGATGTACAAAGGCTCGATCCACTTTGATACGCCGATGCTCTACGCCATCGCCTTCATCGGCCTGTTCACCATCGGCGGACTGACCGGCTTGTTCCTCGCGGCGCTCGGTATTGACGTACACGTCACCGCGACGTACTTTGTCGTCGCGCATTTCCATTACGTGATGGTCGGAGGCATGCTCGTCGCGTATCTTGCGGGCCTGCATTTCTGGTGGCCGAAGATGACCGGCCGCATGTATCCCGAACCGCCGGCGAAGCTCTCAGCGCTGATCACCTTCATCGGATTCAACCTCACGTTCTTCCCGCAGTTTGTGCTCGGCTACATGGGCATGCCGCGGCGATATCACGTGTATCCGCCGGAGTTCCAGGTGCTGAACGTGCTCTCGACCGCCGGCGCATCAGTACTGGCCGTGGGCTTGCTGATGCCGATGTTCTACATGCTGTGGTCGCTGAAATATGGCGAGATCGCGGGCAATAATCCGTATCGCGCGACCGGCCTCGAGTGGCAGACAACGTCCCCTCCCCCGACGCACAACTTCCACGAGACGCCGATCGTCACCCGCGAAGCCTACGATTACGAAAGCCTGACCGAGGAGGTCGAAGTTGTCGGATAGCACAATCGCCGCCGACCAGCTCCATCATCACCACGAGCCCGAGCTGGTAGAACAATTCGATACCCTTGAGCAGCAGAAGGACGCTTCCCAATTCGGGATGTGGGTCTTCCTCATCACCGAAATCATGTTCTTCGGCGGACTCTTCGCCGCGTACCTGATCTACCGCAACCTGTATAACCCGGCCTTCGTCATCGCCAGTTCGTCGATCGCCATCAGTTGGGGCGCCGCGAATACGGCAATCCTCATCTGCTCCAGCTTGACCATGGCCATGGCCGTCCACAGCGCCGCCGTTGGCGCGCGCAAACTGCTGATCTTCTTCCTGGTCTTCACCTTGATCCTGGGTTGTATCTTTTTGGGAATCAAGGGCAAGGAGTACCACGATAAGTGGGTCGAGCACCACGTGCCCGGCGCTCACTTTGACTTCAACTATGAACGCGCGGAGAAGGGAGAAGTCGTAGCTCCGCCCGACGTGGCGTCGCAGACGTCAATCTTCTTTTCGTTGTACTTCGCGATGACCGGCATGCACGCGCTGCACATGATCATCGGCGCGGGTATTCTCATTGCGCTGATTTGGAAGGCGTACCGCGGCGCGTATCCGCCGCACCATTACACCATGATCGAAAACTTCGGCCTGTACTGGCACTTCGTGGATATCATCTGGATATTCCTGTTCCCGTTGTTGTACCTGGTCAGCCGAAGTCCGGTGCATTAGGAAAAATACGACACGAATCACACGGAAAACACGACACGGATCGCACGGATCTTACGGATTACACGGATAAAGAGAGAGTTTCAGGAGTGGTTGCTTCGGAAATAATCGCAAACGCTAAATCAGCCTCGAAGAGCTGAACATCTCGGATGCAACGTGGCGAATCCTCCAAAACGATGTATCCGTGAAATCCGTAGCATCCGTGCAATCCGTGTCATGTGTTGCTTTTAGAATTTAGTCGAAGAGGAACAAAGGAATGGCAGAGCACGGCGGCGAGCACATCGTTTCACCCAAGATTTACGTCATCATCTGGATCACGCTGCTCTTTTTCACCGGTCTCACCACCTGGGTGGCGTTCCAGGACTTCGGCATCTTCAATCCCATCATCGCCCTGCTGATCGCCTTCACCAAAGCCAGCCTTGTAGTCCTCTTCTTTATGCACGTCAAATACTCGAACCGGATGATTGCCCTGGTCGTTGGTTGTGGACTTTTCTTCCTATCGATTCTGATCGTCTTAAGCTGCTCGGATTACATAACGCGGCGATTCAGTTAGCATTCGGAATCCGCGACTACCTTGAATATCGAACACCTCCTCCTGGCACGTTCTGTTGTCACCGGGCTCTTCAGGCCGCGGAAAAATGCCTAGAAGCCGGTCTAAGGAAGGGCATCGGCTTCAGCCGTGCCGTTTGCGGACCCGGCCAGTCTTGCGCTTTAGCGCCTGAAGTAATTCGTTCCTTGGAAGAAGAAAAAAGGTTGATGTCGCTTGGCTGAAGCCGAACCATAATGGGAACTACTTCGCTCGCACGGGTGCATCCGCGACCTCCTAACTCCAAAGAGTTTTCGGTAGCTTGTTCTTGTCGCAGCCAAGTTTGTGAAGGCAAAACGCGCGAGAGATGCTGGATCTAAGCGTATTCGCAACTACTTGCCCAGACAGTAACTTAGCGCCAAATCGCGCGACGCTTGACGCTCGTCGGCGCGGCTGCAAATACGATCAAAGCTCCACTTTTTTGTATGAATGCAGCCGCATGTTCCATTTTTGGAATGCGGTTTCAAGATGTTGGTCCCTATTGCTATGAAAACGTTATGGAATGGACTTGGAATGGGATGTGCAGGTCAAATAGAGAAGAGTATCGGTATCGTGTTTCGTACCGCTGTTTATTTTTTTGGAGCGCCAAAAATGAAGAATGTCGTTGCAATTGTTGTGATCTCCCTCATGTGTCTTCTTCTCCCAAACCCCGCAACCTCCCAGGCCATCAGTGGCGATCTGGTAGGGGTGGTAAAGGATTCAACGGGTGCTGTCGTGCCCAACGCGACGGTGCAAGCCACCAATGTCGCCACCGGAGTTCAGCTTCATACGCAGACCAACGCAGATGGCGAGTATCGATTAATTAACTTGCCTGTTGGGAGGTACGATCTTCAGGTTACGTCCAACGGATTGTCCGGCGGCATTAAGTCCGTCCCGGTAGAACTCAACAAGCGTGCGACAGCGAATATCACACTGCAGGTCGCGCAGGCTACCACCACGGTAGAAGTCACTGCTCAAGCGGCGACTATCGATACCACCACCCCACAGATCCAAACAACTTTCGAGACGAAAGAGGCTCAGGATATTCCAACCGCTTCCGTCGGTCTTGGTGTATTAAACCTTTCCCTCTTGAACGCTGGGGTTGCCAGCAGCGGTGGCATCGGAGCCGGCACGGGACCTGCTGTTAGCGGTCAGCGCCCCCGCAACAACAATTTCACTATTGAAGGCGTGGACAACAATAACAAATCGGTGACCGGGCCGCTTGTGACCGTGCCCAATGATGCAGTCGCCAATTTTACTGTTCTGCAAAATCAATTTAGTCCCGAGTACGGTCACTCTTCCGGTGGACAATTCAACACAGTCATCCAAAGCGGCACCAATCATGTCCACGGACGCGTGTATGAGTATTTCCAGAATCGAAATTTAAATGCCGATGATGCTTTCGTCGTGCGCGGCACGAACGGGCACAATCCTCGCTACGACAATAACCGCTTCGGTGGCCAGATTGGCGGACCGATTGTTAAGGATAAGCTGTTCTTTTTTGGGAACGCGGAATATAACCCAATTGGTCAAGCGACTACCTCGACGGCGTGCTCGCCAACAGCGGCGGGATTCAGCACGTTGGGAAGCATCGGCGGTCTGTCGGCCAACAACCTCGCGATCCTACAGAAGTATCTGCCAGCTGCGACAAGCTCCGACCCGAGCTGCCCCAACTCAGTGACGGTAGGCGGAACGACGGTTGCCACTGGATTCCTGCCGATTTCCGGCAGCCAATACAACAATACTTTCACCACTGCCGACAGCGTAGATTTGAATCTCTCCCAGACCGACCAACTGCGCTTCCGGTACATCTATTCGAAGAACGATGGGCTCGATGTCGCAGCCCAATTGCCCGCCTTCTGGATACCCAGTCCTTCTCGGTATCACGTGTTTACATTCGCCGAGTACCACAACTTCGGCCCGAACGTGAGCAACGAGTTCAGACTCGGTTATAACCGCTACTCCAACTTCACTGAAGTTCCTTCCATCACGGCGCCTGGTCTTTCAGTGTTTCCGAACCTGACGATCGATGAGTTCAACGGCGTAAACATCGGGCCGGATCCGAATGGTCCGCAGTTCACAATTCAGAACACGTATCAGGCAGTCGAAAACCTCACTTGGATCAAGGGAAAGCACAACGTCAAACTTGGCGTTGAGGGCCGCAAGTATATAAGCCCCTCGCATTTCATCCAGCGGGAGCGTGGTGATTATTACTGGCTCACTTTAGATGACTTTCTTCACGACGTTTCGCCAACCGATTTCGGCGAGCGCAGCACCGGACACTTCAACTATCCGGGAGATCAGAGTGCTATCTATGCTTACGGGGCAGACACGATCCGCATTACTCCCGGGCTGTCAGTTGATCTTGGATTACGCTATGAATTCACTTCTGTTCCGTTCGGAGAGCGCCTGCAATCGTTTAACTCAGCCGCGAGCGTTCCAGGGCTGATCACGTTCGCAGAGCCTCAACCGCAGTACAAGAACTTCGCCCCCCGCGTGGGGTTCGCTTTCGCACCGTTTGGAACCCAGAACACCTCGATCCGTGGTGGCTTTGCAATGTCGTACGACGTTCTCTACGACAATCTCGGAACGCTTTCTCTAGGTCCGCAGTTCAGCGGAACGTGCGACGTCGGAACCAACGCCGCTCCATGCACCTATAGCGACACTGCGTTCCTCGCGAGCGGAGGGCTTCCGGGCACCGCGCCGGGTGCCGGTCTGCAGACGTTTCCAACCATCGCAGACCAGCGTGCAGCGACGGCAGCGTATATCCCCAACCAAAGGCTGCCTTATTCAGAGACTTGGGATTTCGGCATTCAGCAGCTTATCGGAAAGGACTATAACCTTGAAATTCGATATGTCGGTACCAGAGGACTCCACCTCCCGGTACAGACGCGTCTGAATCGTCAGAATAAAGTTACAGCCACGCAGTTCCTGCCGACCTATCTGTCGAACCCAGGCCCCACGGCACTCAACGCTCTTACGACAACGTTGACTGCAATCAATGCGAATTCGAGCTTCGTGCCTGCCTACACAGCGGCTGGTTTCACTTCGAACATCACGGCGTTTGAGCCGTATGGAAAGTCGGTTTACAACGGCCTGCAAACACAACTGAGAAAGAGTCTGTCTCACGGTTTGCAGTACCAGGTCGCTTGGACATGGAGCCACGCGCAGGATAACAGTACGGCAGACGTGTTTTCGACGCTGCTGACGCCTCGTCGTCCACAAGACTTTCAGAATTTTGCGGCCGACTACAGCACATCCGCGCTCGATCGCCGCCACAGGGTGACTGCCGAGATCATCTATGACGAACCTTACTTCAAGAACTCGAACTTCTTCGCCAAAAACATCCTCGGCAACTGGGAAATCGTCCCGGTGTACACCTTCGAGACTCCGGAGTACGCAACCGTCCAGAGTGCTGTGGATTCGAACTTGAACGGCGATTCGTTTGGCGATCGTGCAATCTTCAATCCAAACGGAGTTCCCGGAACCGGAAGCTCTGTCACTCCGTTGAAGAACTCATCGGGAGCCACAGTAGCGTATCTGGCGCTAAATCCGAATGCTCAATACATCGTGGCAGGACCTGGGGCCTTGGCCAATTCGACGCGCAACAGCCTACCGCTCCGCCGTCGTAATAACTGGGACCTTACCGCGGTAAAACGAATCAACTTCACGGAAACCACTGCGATGGAGTTCCAAGCTCAGGCATTGAACGTTTTCAATCATTCGCAGTACCTCCCTGGCAGTGTCAATCAAGTGAATTCAATCGGGTACACAAGCGGTGCGGTGCGCTCGTTCCTCACGCCGGGAGTTGTTACCAGCAGTCCGTCGTCAACCAACAGCTTCAACCCGGAGTTCGACGATCCTACACTGGTGTTTTCGAATAACCCACGCACGATGCAGCTTGCATTGAAGTTCATTTTCTGACATAACGCTCTGCATTCAAGGGGGAAGCTTTCCAGGCTTCCCCCTTTTTCTTTGCGCTCCGATGCGCTGTACAATCCTCCTCCGAAAATATTTTCGAACGACGGATAAAATACCGTCGGTCTAACTCGTGTTGCAGATACACGACTTGCACACCGCAGATTTCGCGGCTGGTTTACACCGTTTGTAAGTTCTTTGTTTTCTTCTACTCTTTCCCGGCTTAGAACGACGGATCAAAACTGCCGCACCTCTTGACTTATTTCCCGTTTCGGGATAGCACAGAAGATAGGGGTAGATTAGGACTAGAAACTATGGAATCGAGAGAGTATTCGCAGCCTGGCGGTGAAGTTGGAGCCGGATTGCGCGTGACTCCAATCCAGCCGGCGGTCCCTGCCACAACGGCCTCTGCGACGAATCAGCCGAGTGCGCCGGCACAACAGATTCAACGAAAAGATCCATTGGGGACAGCGCTCAGGCGTCTCCAGGTGGAATTTGCGCTCAAGAAAGGCTCGCACGAGGCGCTTATAAAAGCGAGCAGGAGCTTGCTGGACGAAGACGAACGATGCAAGGCGGTGAACGAGATTGCTGCCGCGTCGGAAGAGGTCCAGGAGAACGCGCTGGTGTTCGAGGAAGGCTGCGAGATGGAGCGCGAGATGCGAAGGCTTGAGTCTCTGCGCGCCGCCTGGCTTGCGCCGCGCTGCGAGCACATCAAGCCGAATGGGATGCGATGCGGCTCGCCGGCGTTGGGCGGACAGAAGTTCTGCTTCTTTCACAACCTTGCCAGAAGCAATGCCGTGGAATTTCCCGTTGTGGAAGATCGGCGAGGTTTACAGGTCGCGATACTGCGCGTGTGCGAGCGGCTTGCCAATGGCAGCATCAGCGCAACGAACGCCAAGATTCTGCTCGAAGGACTTTCTCTGGCTGCCGAAAATGCGCGCAGTATTGCCGAAGAAGACGGCGAGCTTATGAGATCAGACGAGATCTCTAAAGATTAGATGAGATCCCGAATGAGATATCTCATCGTTCTTGGCGAGATATCTGATGAGATTCGATGAGATCGGATGAGATTTGATGAGATTTTGGCACTTGTTCACGTGCGCTTGAGTCCCGGTGGCAGCCTACGGAATTCATCCGTAGGCGAGGCTTTAGCCTCGTCTTGAAGGTGCGTATTCGAATCGCGGCTTTAGCCGCGGCTCTTTTGGCGATGCTGATGCGTCGTGTGAGACAACAAATCCGCGGCTTAAAGCCGGAAAATCTTTACGTCGCATAAGACGACGCTAAAGCGTCGCCCCATAAATTGGTGGGCTGTCACCGGAGTGCCTGCCACCGGCAGGCCGTCACCGAACGGGCTGCCGCCAAAAGAGATTCTCTTCTTATGGACGAGCTTGTGAATCGCGCAGAGTAAGCGCATTTTTGACTCCCGTTCCCGCTGACTGCCTGTCCTCCGTTCGTAGTCCGCCACCTGAACGCGCGACGGAATGACAACGCACCCAGTGTAAACTAGCTTCTTGCGGCGCTCTGCCGCTCGATTCCTTTCCGAGGGCCCTCCAATGGCAGCTATCGTTGAGACCATTCCCGCGATTTCCTTGCGTTTACCGCAGGGTGAATTCCGCAACTCTCCGCACACTGACTTCACCCGCGAGGAGAATGCTCGCGGAATGCGCGAAGCGTTGCGGCTGGTTCATGCGCAGCTCGGGACTGAGTACGACCTCGTAATCGGCGGCGAGATGGTGCATACCAAGGACAAGATCAAATCGCTAAATCCGGCTAAGCCGTCGGAAGTCGTTGGCATTCATCAGAAGGCCGGAGCTGATCACGTTGAGTCGGCAATGCAAGCCGCGTTGCAGGCATTTGAGAGCTGGCGAACGACTTCATGGGAGGAGCGTGCTTCGCTGCTGCTGAATGCCAGCGCAATCATTCAGTCGCGTCGTTTCGAGTTCAACGCCTGGATGGTTTATGAGGTTGGCAAGAACTGGGCCGAGGCCGACGCCGACACGGCCGAAACCATCGACTTTCTCGAGTTCTACGCGCGCGAGGCCTTGCGGCTTTCGCGAGCTGAGGCTCCGGTGCAGCTTCCCGGCGAGCGCGACGAGCTGCAATATATCCCGCTCGGAGTCGGCGCGGTCATTCCGCCATGGAATTTTCCGTTCGCGATTATGGCGGGCATGACGTCTGCCGCCATCGTCTGCGGAAACACAGTCATTCTTAAGCCATCGAGCGATTCTCCAACCATTGCCGCCAAGTTCTTTGAAGTTCTGCAGCAAGCCGGCATGCCGGATGGCGTGGTCAACTTCTGTCCCGGATCGGGAGCCACATTCGGCAACGCGCTCGTCGAACATCCAAAGACGCGCTTTATCGCGTTCACCGGATCGAAGGAAGTCGGACTCGACATACACATGCGGGCCGCTCAGCCGCGCAACGGACAGATATGGATTAAGCGCACGATTCTCGAAATGGGCGGCAAGGATTCGATTATCGTGCAGGCGGATTGCGATCTCGACTCGGCCGTGGAAGGCGTCGTCGCCTCGGCATTTGGATTCAACGGACAGAAATGTTCCGCATGCTCGCGCGCGATCATCGAAGAACCGATTTATGACGTCTTCCTGTCGCGCCTACGCGAGCGAGTAAGCCGGCTTACGCAGGGCGATCCGGCAGAAAACAAGAACACCGGCCCGGTGGTGAACGAAGGGGCCATGAAGTCGATTCTCGAGTACATCGAGATCGGGAAGAAAGAAGGCAGGCTGATTTGTGGCGGTGGTCGCGCCGAAGGTGATGGCTATTACGTCCAGCCGACCGTCATCGCCGATGTGGACCCGAAGGCGCGGATCTCGCAGGAGGAAATCTTCGGTCCGGTACTGGCGGTGATCAAAGCCCGCAACTTCGAAGATTCGCTCGCGATCGCCAACAACACCGAGTACGGACTCACCGGCGCGATCTACACCTCGTCGCGCGAGAAAATTGAACGAGCCAAGCGCGACTTCCATGTAGGAAATCTCTACATCAATCGCAAGTGTACGGGAGCAATGGTCGGGGCGCATCCGTTCGGCGGTTTTAATATGTCGGGTACCGATTCCAAAGCGGGCGGACCGGACTATCTGTATCTGTTCGCGCAGGCAAAATCGATCGGCGAGAAGGTGACGCGATAATGGCGACGATGACATCCCCGCATCAGGAACAACGCACGGCGGCGGCCGCGAGAATGGCGCGGCCACTTTCGGCAGTCGATCCCGAAGTATTTGGAGCGGTTGAGAACGAGCAGCGCCGCCAGCATGAAGGCCTGGAGCTGATCGCATCGGAGAACTTCGTCAGCGAAGCGGTGATGGAAGCCGCCGGAAGTGTTTTCACCAATAAGTACGCCGAAGGATATCCGGGGAAACGCTACTACGGTGGCTGCGAATTTACCGATGTGGTCGAGAACCTCGCGCGCGATCGCGCGAAACAGCTATTCGGAGCCGAGCACGCGAACGTGCAACCGCACTCAGGATCGCAGGCGAATGCTGCGGCATACTCGTCGGTGCTGCAGCCCGGCGATACCATTTTGGGACTTGATCTCGCCCATGGCGGCCATCTCACGCACGGCCACAAGCTGAATTTCTCCGGCAAGCTGTATCGCGTGGTCTCTTATGGCGTGCGCAAGGACACCGAGACTATCGACTACGACGAACTTGAGCAGATCGCCCAACGCGAGAAGCCGAAATTGATCATCGGTGGTGGCAGCGCATATCCGCGTACATTCGACTTCGCGCGTATGAGAGCGATCGCCGATGGATGCGGCGCGCTGCTGCTCATCGACATGGCACATTTCGCCGGACTCGTCGCCGGCGGTGTCCATCCATCACCGGTGCCTCATGCGCAATTCGTGACCACGACGACGCACAAAACGCTGCGCGGTCCGCGCGCGGGAATGATCCTGTGCAAGCAGGAGTACGCTGCGGCGGTTGACAAGAATGTTTTTCCCGGACATCAGGGCGGTCCCCTGGTTCACATCATCGCGGCGAAAGCTGTGGCTTTTAAAGAAGCGCTCGAACCTTCGTTCAAGGAGTACGCGCGGCAGATCGTGGCGAATGCGAAGGTCCTGGCACAGACGCTAAAGAATGCAGGCTATCGCATCATCTCGGGCGGGACGGACACTCACCTCATGCTCGTCGATGTCTTCGCCAAAGGCATGCTGGGCAGCGAAGCCGAAGCGGCTCTGGGCAAGGCAGGCATTACCGTCAACAAGAACGCCATTCCCTTCGATACAAATCCCCCGCTGAAGCCAAGCGGCATCCGCATCGGCACGCCGGCAATGACCACCCGCGGCATGAAAGAACCCGAAATGGAACAGATCGGGCGTTGGATCGCCGAAGCGCTCGAACATCGTTCGGACGACAAAACGCTGGATCGCATTCGCCACCAGGTATTCGAGTTGGCGGAGCAGTTTCCGTTGTACGCGGAACGCCGGGCGAAGTAAACCTGGAGCCACCGTCGTCTCACCCAGTAATCGCAAATCGGCGATTGCCGGGACCCCCGCCTGGGCACGGAGTTTCGTTTGAGAGACTTGGCGGGCACTGGCATTATTGTGCTTACAAAGAAAGGGCCGAAGCAGTTAACAGCGCGAGCGAAGCGAAGCCCAAAGCGCCGTAGGCGCGACATATGTGTAGCCCAGCACGTGAGTGCTGGGTAAGAAGTAAAACGAAACCGAGCCCCGTAGGGGCGGCACTCATAATCCGTTGTATCCCCCACATAGGGAACGAGATTCTCCCAATCGCTAACACGATATATTCAAACCCGATCAGAAAGTGGTCAGCAAATCCGTTACGGAGAATGCAAATCATTCCCGTGTAATCCCGATTTGGGAAACCGTAATGAATGTCGCCCTTTCAGGGCTCGATTTCTTCGGGTCGCGTTTCCCAGGGCTTACGCCGCTGGGCTGCACTTATTCCGGCCTTTCAGGCCTGTGTCATAGGCGCTCTACGCGACTTTACTCCATGCCACGCCTCGGGAAATTGTGCGAGCATCCATTTGGAATGACAGCCTAGACTAATAAAAATCAAAACCCGGCCGAGGCGGGGCTCCCGGCAATCGCCAATTTTGCGATTGCTGGGGTGAGGCGGCGGCCGGCTCCACGTTGCTTCGTTTGCTCCACGTTTACTTCGTTCACCACACCTGATCGCCAGTTTCCAGCATCTGCTCTTCTGCGATGATCGGCAGTTCCATCCAGCCTTGAGT
>Ga0070739_10002225_pt1 | contig 26620 bp, 26 predicted proteins | sample Coa_R1_7_FD_66445 | JGI IMG/M metagenome (GOLD analysis project Ga0070739, IMG submission 66445) | Surface soil microbial communities from Centralia Pennsylvania, which are recovering from an underground coalmine fire - Coalmine... | ecosystem: Environmental > Terrestrial > Soil > Unclassified ...
GATGGAGCCGCCGCGTCACGAGCAGTGCGGCCGTCGCCAGGGCGCACGGGACGATGCGGCGGACGGCGGCGGGCGGGCGGAGGTCGGACCTGCCCCCTGTGGTCAGAGGTCCAGGAGCGACGGTCGGTGGGCCCGGCGGGCGAGAGAGCGAGAGCGTCATGGCACCAGGGTGCGAAGGCCGCGGCCGGGCGTGGAAGGGGACGAGGGCCTGGTGGTGTAGGGCGCCCTGGGGCCGGCCGAAGGGAACTAGGGCCCCGGCCCACTCCGCCATCCGCCTCTGGGCGTCCGAGCCGGGCCGGTCCAGCATCGTTCAGGAGGCTCGCCCCCCCCGGCCGTCCGCCCCGGCGGCCACGGCCGCAGGCAGGCGACAACACCTCCGGAGGAGGCGGCAATGTCCGACCTGAGAACGCGGAGCTCACCTGCGGAACCCGACCTCGTCCCTGACGGGGATGAGCTCGCCCGTCGACAGGCGGTGAGGCAGATCGAGCGCAGGCGTCGGTTCTGGAACAGCACGGTGATGGCAGCCCTGGGGATGATCGTCCTCACCGCCATCTGGACGACCGGCGAGTACCACAACGCCGGCGGCTGGCCAACCAGCGGCTTCAGCCAGAGTTCCGGCATACCGCACGTGTGGAACTACTGGATCATCTACCCGGCCATCGCCTGGGTCCTGCTGACGGCGGCCCATGCCTGGGCCGTGTTCGGTCACAAGCCGATCTCCGAGGCGGAGATCCGCCGCGAGATGGAACGGGAGTCCAAGACTCGCTGACTTTGTCCGACGCTCGGTCTACCCGGACGCCGGGGTACGGTGGCGCCGCGTGGACCAGCACCGCGGAGCTCGTGACATCCCTCTGTCCGGCCTCCTCGCCCGGGCTCTTGCCGACCTGACCACCCAGCTCGAGCGGAGTGGGGCCGGCGCCGGGCCGGTGCCCTCCCCGGCCATGTGGTTCGGGCTCCTCCGGTGCGTCCCGCTGACCGGTACCGTCACTCTGCGCCAGCTTCCCGAGCTCACCCGCCTGTCCAAGCGGGCAGCGCGACAGCTCGTCGGCACCGCGGCCACCCGGGGGTGGGTAACCTCGGAGGGAACCGGCCTGCAGGCGCAGATCGGCCTGACCGGTTCGGGCGTCGAGGCGGCCGCGACATGGGCGACGCTGGAGCCGAGCACCGAACTGGCCTGGTCCGCTCGGCTGGAGATCGACCTTCCCACCCTTCGAGCGGCCCTGGCTGAGCTGACCGGGCATCTGGCGCTCGAACTGCCGCATTTCCCGATCAGCTACGGGACGGCTGACCCCAGCGTCACGGGTGGATCCCGTCGTAACGGACGACCCGATGAGGCGGGGCTGCCCGCGCACGGTCAGGATTGGCGACCGGTCCCCCGCCGGTCGGGTGGAGCGACCTCACCCCTCGGCCTTGTGCCCCTGCTCTCCCAGCTGCTGTTGGCCTTCGCCATCGACTACTCCGAGGCGGGCGGCGGCGCTCTGGTCATCGCCGAGGGACTGGCTCGAGCCTTCGCCAGAAGCGACGCGGCCGGGCTCAGGGAGTTGCCGGCCGCACTGAGGGTCACCGGCAACGGCAAGTCGGGTCTGGAACGCCACGGCGTCGTCTCCGTCCACCCGGACCCGGATCACCCCGACGCCAAGGTGGCTGTCCTGACGGGGGTCGGGCGGTATCTCCGCGACGCCTACCTCCCGCTCGTCAGTCAGGTCGAGGCCGACTGGAGGTCTCGCTTCGGGCCCGTGCTGACCACGGCAAGGGACCGTCTCGAGCCGATCGTCGCCCGGCTGGACCCGGGGCTGCCCGACACGGTCATGACCGTTCACGTGAAGGGATGACCGCGGCCGCTATCGGGGAGTCATCCGATCCGCCGCGGGCCCGTTCAGCAGGGGGCCCCGCAACCGCTCGACGACGTCCTGGCCGAGGCCCAGAATCGCCTCGGCGTAGCCCACGAAGCCGCCCCAACGCTCGTGGATGTGGGCGAGGGTACCGGCCATGGCGTGGGGCCGGGCCTCGACCAGGTGGCGGACCTCGGCCTCGGTCACACCGTGGTCGGCCAGGAGCGTCCTGAGCCCGTCCAGGCGTCGGGGGGCGTAGTGCACGGTGGTCAGTTCGTAGTCCTCCTGGATCGTGGCGTCGGGGACGCCAAGCAGGCCGAGGAGGATGGCCGCGGCCAGGCCGGTGCGGTCCTTGCCGGCGGCGCAGTGGAACAGGACCGGCGCCCGGTCGCTCGTGGTCGCTCGTTGCACGAGGAGGCGGAACTCCGGAGCCAAACGGGTGAGCATGTCGCGGTAGCTGTCGAGGACCCACTGGTCGTCCCGCTCGGGCAGCTGGCCCCGGACTATCTCTTCCTCGAGAGTGGCTCCTGAGCCCACCGCCGGCGTGGTGCGGCACACCACCTCGACGCCTGGGAGCACCCGGCCGGGACGCGCCTTGCGCTCTGGTTCGTTGCGCAGGTCGACCACCACCTTGATGCCCAGCTCCTTGATCCGGGCCAGATCGGGTTCGGTCAGGTGGCAGAGCTCGGCTGATCGAAACAAGCATCGGGTCTTCACCCACCGACCATCCACGGTCCGATAACCACCGAGGTCCCTGAAGTTGAGGCATCCCTGCAGATGAATCAGACGGTCCTGTTCCCGCCACTCCAAGCCGGTCTGGACGCTGGACACCGGGGCTGTCTATCACCCCGTCCCACAGGACGAGTTCCACTGGCGGGGGCGGGAGGGGCGCAGCAGGCGACGTGTCCGGCGGAGCAAACGCTCAGGCTGGCGGGTGTCCGCCAGGCGGATTTCGATGGAAGGGAGATGCCCGCCGGGCCAGCATGAGAGGGTGGAAGCGCTGGAGCCGGAAATCCTCGAGTACTACCAGCGGGGTCGGGAGGCCGGCCGGCTGGCGGGCGAGTTCCCCTCCGGGCCATTGGAGCTCGCCCGGACGCAGGAGCTGATTCTGCGCCACCTTCCACCGGCTCCCCTCGACGTACTCGACGTCGGGGGCGGCCCCGGCGTCTACGCGGCGTGGCTGGCGGAGCGCGGCTACCGGGTCCGGCTGATCGACCCCGTCCCCCTCCACGTCGAGCAGGCCCGGGCGACCGACCGAGGGGTGTCGGCCGACGTCGGTGACGCCAGGGAGCTGGCCGAACCAGATGCCAGTGCCGACGCCGTTCTCCTCATGGGGCCGCTGTATCACCTGGTGGACGGGCATGACCGTCTCCAGGCCCTGGCGGAGGCGCGCCGGGTTCTGCGACCCGGAGGGCTGCTCGTCGCCGCTGCCATCTCCCGTTGGGCGGCCCTCCTGGACCTCCTGGTGCGGCTGGACCGCCTCCACGAGCCGGAGGTCGCCGACACCGTCTGCTCGGCGGTGGAGGACGGGGTCTTCCGCGGCCACCGTCCGGGCCTGTTCACCACGGCCTACATGCACCGACCGGGGGACCTGGCTCTCGAAATCGAACGGTCCGGCTTCCCGACGCCCGTCATCTACAACGTCGAAGGCCCGGGCTTCATGGTCAGCGACTTCGGCGCCCGCTGGTCCGACCCGGACCGCCGGGCGGCACTGCTCAGAGCGGCCCGGATGGTCGAGACCGAGCCCGAGCTGGCCGGAGCCTCCAGCCACCTGGTGGCCGTCAGCGTCCTACCCGGGCCCGGCGCATCATGAGCACCGCAGCGGAGTCCGGAACGAATGGTGCCGCGATCGCCCTCCGGCTGGCCGCCGCCGCCGACGCTCCCAGCATCGCCGCCCTACATGCCGACAGCTGGCGGCGCCACTACCGAGGCGTCTACTCCGACTCCTACCTGGACGGTCCCGTCTTCGCCGACCGGAACGCGGAATGGCAGCGCCGGATGCAGCTCGAGCCTGGCCGGTGGTTCACCTACCTGGCCCTGGCCGCCGGCCGTCTGGTGGGCTTCTCCCACGTCTGGCCTGGCGACGGTCCGTGGGGAGCGCTGCTCGACAACCTCCACGTGTCCCACGACCACCAGCGAGCGGGGCTGGGCACCCGGCTCATGGCCGCCACGGCGGCCAAGGCACTGGAACAGGACCCAATCAGGGTCTGTACCTCTGGGTCCTCGAGAAGAACGTCGCTGCCCAGGCCTTCTATCGCTCCCTCGGCGGCGCCTTCGAGGATCGACTCCCCGTCAGTCCACCGATGGGGAGGCCGGAGTACCTGGTGGGCGAGGCGTGGGCCATCAGGGTCGTCTGGCCGGACCCAGCCAGGTTGGTGACCGAGGTCGGTTGACCGACGGCCGGCCGGATGCGCGGCGCCGGGCCCACCCCCGGAGGAGTTGGGCCCGGCACAGGCAGCTCCGGCTGGTTGGAGGAGGTCCCTAGCTGGCGGACGGGGAGCAGCTCAGGCTGTAGGTGCAGACGTTGAAGCCCTCCCCGTCGCTGTCGAGGGCGGAGGTGGTCGTCTCGACCGGCAGGGCCACCGTGGCCGTCGCACCGGAGCCGGCGATGTCATGGGAGACGCCGTTGATGACGGCGGAGTTGGCGCCGTCGAAGGTGACTGTCCCTGAGTTGCCGACGGGGACCGGGACGGCGCCGGCCGCCGATGGCGCCTCGTGGATCCACTCCGCCGAGGACTTCGAGGAGGCGTAGGTGACCGTGGTCGAGTAGGTCCAGTGTCCCAGGTCGGCCACGTCGATGCTCCACTGGTCGCCGCTGACATTGGAGATGGTGACCTCCATGGTGTCGCCCGGGCTGACGGTGCATGCGGCGTTGCCCGAGCAACCGGTGAGGTAAACCGGGTTCGCCGGAAGCAGCTCGTACCAGGCGGCGTAGGTGCCGCCGGCGAAGACCTGGTCGTAGGGCGAGCTGGCCTGCTGGGTGCCGGCCTGGATGAGATCAGTGGTGTTGAAGCCTCCGATGCCGGTCCACGTCGACGAGAGGCCCGGAGGCAGGGAGCCGCCGTTCGGGACCGTCCACTCGCCCTGCACGGACGTGATGTTCGAGCCGGTGGCCACGTAACCGGCCCAGTTGCCGCTGACGCTCGGCACGGACACCGAGGCGGCCGAGGCGGCCGTCGGGGCGCAGAGCAGGCCGGCGCAGCCGGCGGCGAGGGATCCGGCCACCACCAGGCGGCCAAGGGCGAGTCGGGGCATTCGTACCTCCAATTGGGGTGTTTGTTCCTGATACGCCCCGGACGCACGGATCTTGCGTAGGCAAAACCTGGGATCTGCCCGGAGTCCATGGCCGCTGGGGTCACCGTCTCGGCGGGCTCCCACCGGGGGCGGGCCTGGTAGAACTCCTCCGGGTCGGCGCAGCCGCCGTCGAACAGGCCAGCAGCAGTCGAACAGGAGGTAAGGCGTGAGGTTCAACACCCCGGTCCCTGGGCCTGGACCGTCGCCAGCTCGCCGGGCCGGCCGGGCGACGATGTGACCGGCGCCGCCGAGCCCCTGGCCCGCCTGGTCGGGGACGACCTGGAGGTGCCGTGCATCGATGGCATGGCACGGCCTTACCTCTCCCTGGATGCGGCCGCCTCCACCCCGGCGCTTCCGTCGGTGCTGGAGCGGGTCGAGGAGTTCGTGCCGTGGTACTCCAGCGTCCACCGAGGGGCCGGCTGGAAGTCCCGCCAGGCAACCGCTGGTTATGAGGATGCCCGGGCGGCCGCTCTGCGCTTCGCCGGCCGGACCGGTGACGACGTGGCCATCCTGTGCCGGAACACCACCGAGGCGATCAACCACCTCGCCTACCGGCTCCGGCTCGCCCCCGACGACGTGGTCGTGACCACCGTCGTCGAGCACCACGCCAACCTTCTTCCCTGGGCGCGGCTGGCCCGGTGCCGCCACGTGGACTGCGACGCCGATGGCACCTTCTCGCCAGCGGACGTAGCCGCCGTTCTGGATGACGGGCCTCTGCCTCGGTTGCTGGCGATCACCGGGGCCTCCAACGTCACCGGCTGGACGCCGGCCCTCGATGAGATCATCGCCGCCGCCCATGAGCGGAGCGTTCCGGTCCTGGTGGACTGCGCCCAGCTCGCCGCCCACCGCCCTCTACCGGCCCAGGCCGACTTCGTCGCCTGGAGCGGCCACAAGATGTACGCCCCCTTCGGGACAGGGATCCTCATAGGACCGCGGGCCGCCTTCACCGAGGGAGATCCCTTCCTCGCCGGTGGCGGAGCGGTCGACCTCGTCGACCTCGATGAGGTCGTATGGACCGACCCTCCGGAACGCGAGGAGGCCGGTTCGCCCAACGTGGTCGGGGCAGTCGCCCTTCATGCCGCCATGGACGACCTGGAGAGCCTCGGGTGGGAGTCGCTCCGTTCCCACGACGACGCCCTGGCCGCCCGGCTCCGCCAGGGACTGGCCTCGATCGAAGGGGTGACGCTCCTCGGGGTGTCGGCGACGGCGCTTCCTGTCGCGACCTTCATCGTCGACGGCGTCCCCCACGCCCTGGTCGCCGCCCGGCTGAGTGCTGAACACGGGATAGGTGTGCGGCACGGCTGTTTCTGCGCCCATCCCTACCTCCTTCGCCTGCTCCAGCTCTCCCCGCGGGAGGTGGACGCCTACCGCCAGGCGGTCCGCCACGGCGACCGCCGAGGGATGCCCGGGGCGGTCCGCGCCAGCGCCGGTCTGTCCACCACGACCGCTGACATCGACCGGTTCACCGACGCGCTGGCCGCCATTGCCAGCGGAGCGCCTGCCCCACTCCCCTACGACCAGGACCCCCACACGGGCGACTTCTGGCCCCACACCACCGACGAGCCATGGGCCAGCGAATCCCGACGCCTCGGCGCCTCCTGCGCCCGGGGCTGACCGGGGGCGTACGACCCGCTCATGGAGATCGACGACCGAGCCGACCGTGACTGGCTCGCACCGATCGGAGATGCCCGCGGCGGCGCCCGATCAGCAGACCCTGGTTAAGTGTCCAGCCGGTACCGGAGGTAGACGACGCCATTGGGGAAGTGCCTGACCTCGAGTAGGCGAAGTCGCAGGTGCACGCCGCTCGGATGCCAGGGCTTGCCGCCGCCGAGCACGATGGGAGCGACCAGCAGGCGCACTTCGTCCACCAGGCCGGCGGCCAGAGCCTGCCCGGCGAGGTCGGCGCCGCCGATCGTGAGACGCCGCCCAGCGGCGTCCTTGAGGCGCCGCACCGCCTCGGGATCGAACTGCCGCTCCAACGTGGTTCGGGCGCTCGATACCGACTCGAGGCGGCGCGAGTAGACGACCTTGTCCGCCTCCCGCCACATGTCGGCGAACGCCCGGAAATGGTCCTCCTCCGGGTCGGCGCTCTCCCAGTAGAGCATGGCCTCGTACATCCGCCGGCCGTACAGGTATGTGCCGACAGGCGTCTCGAGGTCCGTGACGAAGCGGAACACCTCCTCATCCGGTGCGGACCAATCGATCCGACCGTCAGCATCCTCCGTGTAGCCGTCGACCGAGACGTTGGCGGTGTATACGAGATCAGCCATGTCGCTTGCTCCGAGCTACTCCGCCACGTTCGATCGATCTCCTCGACCAGCAGATTCGATGAGGAAGAGGGGTTGGCTAACTCTCGCTTCAACCCCTCGTCGAAGCCTCCCGCCCAGCGATCGGGCTCGGGTCCCGAGCACGATCGGCCAGGGCAAGATGCTACGACCGGACCGATGACCTCGGGGTACCCTCAGACCCATGCCGGACCTGCACCTCGCCCAGGATGAAGCCGCTGACCAATTCCTTTCCGAGGACCCCCTGGCCCTGCTGATCGGGATGGTTCTCGACCAGCAGACGCGAGGAGGAATAGCTGCCCCCTGAAGGCAACCGCCTCCGGGGCCTGCTTGCGCCCTAGCATGGCTGCTCGTGGTTCGGACCCGCTCGGCGACGCTCGGCCCCTCGTCTCGGCCCGTTGCCATCCCTCCAGACCTGGACAGGGGCCCCAAGGCGGAGGGGATCGTCAGGCTTCCCCGGCACATCCGCTGGAGTGGCCCGGATCTCACGTATGACCTGGACGACCCGGCGGATCGGGCTCGGGTCTACGAGCAGGTTCTGCGCGAGGGCACCGAGGAGGACGTCCGCTTCTACGTGAGGCCGGACCGACTGCTCGAGCACTGGAGCACGATGGTGCTCCCGGCCTACGTCCGGGTCGCCTGGGGGGAATCGATCCGGCGACTCCGCCTTACGGATTAACGGGTGCTCAGTCCGCTCCAAGAGCGGGTAGCCGGCCTTGTGGCGGGCATCGAGGAGGCCAGGGATTCGCGCTGGCTGGAGGCGCAGCCTTGATCGTCCAGGGCAGGATCAGCCGGCAAACCCGGGACCTCGACTTCTTCGGTCCCGCCCCTGCGGCCGTGGATCAGCTGCTGCCACGAGTGGAGAAGGTGCTGACCGAGGAAGGCCTGACCGTACGTCGCGTACTGGTCAATCCGGGCTTCGCCCGCTTAGAGATCGGGGACGGCCGCAACCAAACGGAGCTCGACCTGGCGGCCGATGCACGCTTGCTACCCACACAACCGACGACACCGGCCCCGACGCTGTCCGGAGCCGAACTGGCGCTGACAAGGTGCTGGCCATATTCAGCCGCGCCGAGGCACGGGACTTCAGCGATCTTCTCCCCCTCGAAGAGGCGTACGGTCTCGATCAACTTCTGGAGCTGGCGGGTCAGAAAGACTTGGGATTCCAGCCGAAATACTTCGGCGAGATGCTCGAGCGGTTCAACCGGTTCCGTCGGGAAGAGTTCGACATTGGGGACGACGAGTTCGCTCGCCTAAAGGAGTCGATCGGGCGGTGGCGTGAACGCGCCCTGGAACGTTCCCTCGAGCGAGGCAGAGAGCGGGGCGACGGAATCGATCTTGGCTTCTGAGCGACCAGAGCATCTCTCCGTCGTCGTCCGCCTGGGCGGTCCAGCGAGCGATAGCGTCGTGGGCGTGGCTGAACTTCACCTGGCTCAGGATCCCGAGGCCGATCGGCTACTCAGCGAGAGCCCGCTTGCACTATTAGTGGGTATGGTTCTCGACCAGCAGATCCCCCTGGAATGGGCCTTCAAGGGCCCCTATGAGCTCGCCCAGCGGCTCGGTGGGCGCCTCGACGCCGCTGACATCGCCGGCCTCGATCCGGACCGACTGGCGGAGCTCTTCGCCCAACGACCGGCGCTGCACCGCTACCCCGCATCCATGGCGGCCCGGGTGCAGGAGCTGTGCCGCGTCGTGGCCGAGGAGTGCGACGGTGATCCCACCAGACTGTGGGCCGGTGCCCGCTCCGGCCAGGAGCTGTTGAAGACGATCAAGGCGCTCCCCGGCTTCGGGGAGCAGAAAGCCCGGATCTTCGTGGCCCTGCTCGGCAAGCAGCTCGGGGTGCGCCCGGCCGGGTGGGAGGAAGCCGCCGGCACCTACGGCGAGAAGGGCTCGTTCCGGTCGGTGGCCGACATCGTCGGTCCCGACTCCCTGGTGAAGGTCCGCTCCTACAAGCAGGAGATGAAGGCGGCGGCCAAGGCGGGCAAGGCGGGCACCGCCGCCCCGGGCGCCGACGGCAGGGCCGCCTCGAAGGCCGGACGGGGCGGGCGGCCCGCCGCCCGGGCCAAGAACAGCTGAGCCCGAGCCCGGGCGTGAGCCTCGAGGGTCGCCGGCTCTATCTCTGCACCCCCGACCGGCCCGATCTGGGTGACTTCGTGGCCGCCTGCACCGCCGGCGGGGTGGACGTGGTCCAGCTGCGCGAGAAGGACCTGACCGACCGCCGGCTGCTCGAACGGGCGGGGGTGGCGGCCGAGGCCTGCCGCCGGGCCGGCGTCCCCTTCCTGGTCAACGACCGGCCCGACCTGGCCCTGGCGGCGGGGGCCGACGGCGTCCACGTGGGCCAGGACGACTGCCCCCCGGCCATCGCCAGGCGCATCCTCGGTCCCGAAGCGGTGATCGGCCTCTCCACCCACTCCCCCGCCCAGCTGGAGGCGGCCCAGGACGAGCCGGTGGATTACATCTCGGCCGGCCCGGTCAACCCCACCCCGACCAAGGCCGGGCGCCCGGGGACCGGCCTCGGCTACCTCGAGGTCGCCGCCCGCCGGTCGAGACTGCCCTGGTTCGCCACCGGTGGGGTCACCCCGTCGACGGTGGCGGACATGGTCGGGGCAGGGGCCCGTCGCTTCGTCGTCGTCCGATGGCTGACCGAGGCATCCGACCCGGAGGGGGCGGCCTCCGTCCTCCGCCAGGCCATCGACGCCGCCCTCAGATCTGCTGGCGCTCGAGCCACCCCAGGAGGATCGCCACCGCCCGGGGGTCGTGGCGGAGGTGGTGGCCGGCCCCGCTGAGGACCCGGAAGTCGACCTCGCCGGCGTTCTCGTCGCCGGCGGCGGCGTCGGCCAGGGCCCGGGCGTCGACCAGCGGCACGGTGATGTCGTCGGTGCCGTGCACGACCAGCAGCGGCCGGGGCGGCACCGCCACCACCTTGGTCAGCGGCCGGATCTCGCGGAACTCCCGAGCCCACGCTTCGAAGTCGGCGGGAAAGGCTGGGTCCACGATGGCCCCGTTGCGGCGGGCCTCCTCCACCGAGCGGCGGGGATCGACCGCCCACCGCTCGAAGTCCACCGGGGCGGCCAGGGCGGCCACCCCCTTGATGGCCCTGTCGTCACCGGTGGCGCAGACAGCCAGGGCCCCGCCCTCGCGGAAGCCCGCCACCCAAACCCCGGACACGTCGGGCTGGGACCGCAGGTGGGCCACCGCCGCCCGCAGGTCGGCCAGCCATCCCCCGAGGGAGAAGTTCCCCTTGGAGGCGCCGGCGCCCCGGAAGTTGAACGCCATCACCACCCAGGACGCCTCCGAGGCCAGCCAATCGGCCAGCTCGGTGTAGGTCGACCCAGCCTGGCCGGCGCCGCTGGGAGCGGCCGGGAAGCCGTGGCACAGCACCAGCCCCGGCCTCCGCGGGGCCCCCCGGGTCCGCGGCCGGGCGATGTGGGCGGCCAGGTCGGCCCCCTCGCTCTGGATTACGACGTCCATGGGCTCGGACACGGTATTCCCCGCTCCGGGCCCCTGGAGGGGGCCGACGCCGGCCGGCTCACCGGACCCGTTGGCCCAAAAAGGTGGAGAGGGGGCGCCTTAGGCGCCCCCTCTCCTGAGAAACAGCTGGAAAGGACCTGGTTTCCCGTACTACGTCGGGTGGGACCGGCTCCCGACCGGTACCCAGGCGGTGTCTGGCTGGATTTTGCCAGGTGGTCCAGCAGGCCGCCTAACGGCCAGCCACCTCCAGGGTCCCACAAGGTTGACTATGCAGTTGGACCACCTCCTTTCTCTGGTGCCGACAGGCTACCCGAGTCGGGAGGCGCGTCGGCTCATATACCGATGCGCTGGGCGAGCAGCTCGCGGTGGTAGGTCGGATCCCCGAGGAGGAGCTCGGAGGACTTGGCCCGCTTGAAGTACAGGTGGGCGTCGTGCTCCCAGGTGAAGCCGATGCCGCCGTGGATCTGGATGTTCTCGGCGGCGGCATGGAAGTAGGCCTCCGAGCAGTAGGCCTTGGCCAGGCTGGCCACCACGGGCAGCTCGTCGGAGTCCTCCGCCGCCGCCCAGCCGGCGTAGTAGGCCGCCGACTTGGCCGACTCCACCTCCAACAGCATGTCGGCGCACTTGTGCTTGATGGCCTGGAAGGAGCCGATCGGCCGGCCGAACTGGATGCGGACCTTGGCGTACTCGACGCTCATGTCCAGGCACTTCTGGGCCCCGCCCACCTGCTCCGCCGCCAGGGCTACGGCGGCCAGGTCCATGGTCTTGGACAGGCCGGCCTCGGCCCCGCCCTCGGTCCCGATCAGCCGGGCAGGCGTGCCGGCGAACTCCAGCCGGGCCTGCTTGCGGGTCATGTCCATGGTGGACAGCGGGGTGCGGGTGAGCCCGGAGGCGTCGCCATCCACCGCGAACAGGCTGACCCCGGCGTCGCTGCGGGCCGCCACCACGATCAGGTTGGCCGTGTGGCCATCGATCACGAACATCTTGTGGCCGTCGAGGGTGTAGCCGTCCCCCGACCGCTTGGCCTGCAGCTGGATGCCCTCGAGGTCCCAGCGGCCGTTGTCCTCGGTGATGGCCAGGGTGGCGATGGTCTCGCCGCCGGCGATGCCGGCCAGCAGCTCCTTCTTGGCGGCGTCGTCGCCCGAGGTGAGGATGGCGTTGGTGGCCAGGGCCACGGTGGAGAAGTAGGGGGCGCACAGGAGGGCCCGCCCCATCTCCTCCAGCACCACGATCAGCTCGACGTAGGAGTATCCCGAGCCCCCGTACTCCTCCGGGATGGTGAGGCCCTGCAGGCCGAGCTGGCTGCCCATCTGGGTCCAGACGGCGGGGTCGTAGCCCTCGGTCGTCTCCATCAGGCGTCGCACCTCGGTGACGGGCGACTTGTCCTCGAGGAACCGGCGTACCGAGCGGCGGAGTTCCTCTTGCTCCTCGCTGAAGGCAAAATTCACAGATCGATCCCCCTGGGACGGCTCACACTGACCCTCACTGTCTACTAGACCGGTCGGTCAAGATGCACGTGGAGACGCCCAGGTCAGGGCGCCCGCGACCGTCCCCGGAGGTGGAGATGCCGCATTACCAGGACAGCTCGGCCGAAATCCACAAGGTCGTGGTGGGGCCCATGGACAACAACGTCTTCATCCTCCGGTGCCGCCAGACCGGGGAGGCGGTCCTGATCGACGCCGCCAACGAGCACGAACGTCTGCTCGATCTGTGCCGCCGGCTCGGCGTCCGGCGGGTGCTGGAGACCCACGGCCACTGGGACCACATCCAGGCGGTACCGGCGGTGCGGGACGCCGGCTACGAGGTGGGGGTGACCGGAGCCGACGCCTCCATGCTCCCGTCCTACGACTTCGTCCTCGAGGACGACTCGGTCATCGAGGTGGGCCGGCTGAGGCTGGCCACCATCGCCACCCCGGGCCACACGGCCGGCTCGATCTGCTTCCGGCTGGAGGGCTCCCCCGTCCTGTTCTCCGGAGACACCCTCTTTCCCGGGGGCCCGGGCGCCACCAAGTTCCCGGGCGGGGACTTCCCGACGATCATCCGGTCGATCGAGGACCGCCTCCTGGTGCTGCCTGAGGAGACCCTGGTCATGCCGGGCCACGGTGACGACACCACCATCGGCACCGAGCGGCCGCACCTGCAGGAGTGGGTCGACCGGGGCTGGTGACCCCGGGCGGCCACCGGAGCGACGGGCGTCAGCCGGCGGTGGTGGGGCGCCTGCCGGCCTGAACCAGCTCCAGCTCCGCCGGTAGTCCCTCGACCTTGAGGGCCGTACCGGTCGCCTCGATGCGGACCCGGGCGCCGCCCAGCGGCACCCGGTCGACCACGATGGTGCCCACCTCCTCGGGCAGTACGGGGGCCAGCCAGACCTTGCCCTGGGGCACCCACGGGTCGAGCCGCAGGAGGCTGCGAAGGAGCAGCAGCGGGGCCGCCGAGGCACAGGCCTGGGGCGAGCAGGCGGCCGGATGGGGCACCACGGCGTCGAGCTCCTGGCGGTCGAGGCCGGAGAAGAGCTCGGGCAGGCGGCCGCCCTGGCGGGCGGCGGCGTCCAGGAGCCCGGTGATCACCCGGTGGGCCTCCTCGACAAAGCCGTACCGCATCAGCCCGGCGGCGGCGATGGCCGTGTCGTGGGGCCACACCGACCCGCAGTGGTAGCTGACCGGGTTGTATCCGCCCATCGAGGACGCCAGGGTGCGCACCCCCCAGCCGGTGAACATCTGGGGCGACACCAGGTGCTCGGCCACGGCGGCGGCCTTGTCCTCGTCGATGATTCCGGTCCAGAGGCAGTGGCCGATGTTGGACGCCAGGGCGTCGACCGGGCGCTTGTCGCGGTCGAGGGCGAGCACGAAGCTCCGGCGGCGGTCGTCCCAGAAGTCGCGGTTGAACGCCTCCCTGAGGGCGGCCGCCCGGGCGTGCCAGTGCAGGGCCCCGGCCTCGTCCCCCGCCTCGCGGGCAAAGTGGCCCCGGGCCACGTAGGCGGCATAGGTGTAGGCCTGCACCTCGCACACCGCCAGAGGTGTCTCCGCCGGCCGGCCGTCGGCGAAGCGGATGGCCCCGGCGGAGTCCTTCCATCCCTGGTTGACCAGGCCCCGGTCGGTCGTTCGCTGGTACTCGACGAAGCCGTCCCCGTCGCGGTCACCGAAGTCGGTGACCCAGGCGAGAGCCCGGTCGGCGTGGGGCAGCAGCTCCTCCACCACCTCGCGGGCCAGACCCCAGCGCCGCAGCTCGCCCAGGAGCATGACGAACAGGGGGGTGGCATCGGCGGTCCCGTAGTAGATGTGGCCCCCGTCGAGGGAGAGCGATACGGACTCGCGGAAGCGCACCTCGTGAAGGATGCGGCCCGGCTCCTCCTCGGTGCGGGGGTCCACGTCGCTGCCCTGGAAGCGGGCCAGGGTCTGCAGGACCCCCAGAGCCAGGTCGGGATCGAGGGGCAGCGCCATCCACGAGGCCAGCAGGGAGTCCCGACCGAACAGGGTCATGAACCAGGGCAGGCCGGCGGCCACCACCACCCGCTCGGGGTGGTCGGGGTCGAAGAGCCGGAGCGCCCCCAGGTCCTCGGCGCTGCGGGCCAGGGCGGTGCGCAGGGCGGCGTAGTCGGTCTCCACCATGGGGACCTGCTTGCGCCAGCGGGCCAGGCGCTCGGCCGGGGCACTGTGCTCGGGGATCTCCCCGCACCGGTGCCGGGGGACGATGTCCTCGCCCTCGGCCACGGGGATCACCTCGATGCACGTGCTCCACGATCCGCCGGCCGGCACGATCAGCTCGAAGCTGGCCCCGCCCTCGCCCACCTTGGCCTGAGGGGCGAAGGCAATGCGTACTCCTCTGCGCACCCCGGCCCGGCGCTGGCGCAGGACCATTGAGCCGCCGTCCGCCTCGATGATCGGCTCCCCCTCGGGCTCGAGCCCGGTCCCCTCCCTGACGGCGAACAGCCCGGCGAAGTCGGCCCCGACCAGCACGTCGACCGAGCAGTAGGCGGCCTCCTCGCCGAAGTTGCGGATCTCGATCTCCTCGGTCATGCCCTGGCCCACCCAGCGGGAGCGCAGCACCACCAGGGACGGCTCGGGCTGGGCGGCCGCCGCGTGGGCCCTCGAGACGAAGGTGGCGGCAAAGGGCTCGTCCTCGGCCACGGCCAGGGGCTCGGGGGTCTCCCCGTTCACCAGCAGCTGCCACTGGGACAGGATGCGGACGTCGCGGAAGAAAAGGCCCTGGAGGTGCTCGGCGGTGGTGCCCCCGGCCATGTCGCCGCCGCTGCCCGACACGGCGAAGCAGGACCCCTCGACCAGGGCGACCTGTCCGGGGATGTGGGTGCCCCGCTGCCCCCGGCGGGTGCCGGGCCTGCCCGCTGCCACGCGATCGGCCACCAACGGCAGGGTACCGCCGCTGGGGGCGCTTCCAACGGAGCCCGCCCTGGGGTCCACAGGAGCAGCCCGGGGGGTTTCTCCTATGGCGGTAGTGCAAATATAATCCAGTCGTGAGGACGCCCGGGTCGACCCCTTTGTTCCAGATCGAGGGCCTCCAGGTGACCGCCGAGGGCGCTCCCATCCTGCGGGGGGTGGACCTGTCGGTGGGCGAGGGCGAGATCCATGCCCTCATGGGGCCGAACGGCTCGGGCAAGTCCACCCTGGCCAACGCCCTGCTCGGGAACCCGACCTACCGGATCACGGGGGGCCGGATCCTCTTCCGGGGCGAGGACATCACCGAGTGGCCCACCGACGCCCGCGCCAAGGCCGGGCTGTTCCTCGCCTTCCAGTACCCCGAGGAGGTGGCCGGCGTGCCGGTGGTGCAGTTCCTGCGCCAGGCGCTGTCGGCCCGCAAGGGGATGGAGCTGTCGGTCCTCGAGCTGCGCGTCTCGATCATGGAGTGGATGCAGAGGCTGGGGATGGACCCCTCCTTCGGGGACCGCTACCTAAACGAGGGCTTCTCGGGCGGGGAGAAGAAGCGCAACGAGATCCTCCAGATGGCCATCCTCGAACCCGACATGGCGATCCTCGACGAGACGGACTCCGGTCTGGACATCGACGCCCTGCGGACGGTGGCCGGCGGTGTCGAGCAGGTCCGCCAGGCCCGCCCTGGCCTCGGGGTGCTCCTGATCACCCACTACCGCCGCATCCTCGACGAGCTGACCCCGGACCGGATCCACATCCTCGTGGACGGCCGCATCGTCGAGAGCGGCGGGCCGGAGCTGGCCGAGCGGCTGGAGGCGGAGGGCTACGAGTCCTTCCGGGGGCAGGCGGCATGAGCGGAGGCCTCGACGTCGCCGCAGTGCGGCGGGACTTCCCGATCCTCTCGGTCACCACCCACGGCCACCGCCTGGTCTACCTCGACTCGGCCTCCTCGTCGCAGAAGCCGGCCGCGGTCATCGAGGCCATGAGCCACTACTACGAGACCACCCACGCCAACGTGCACCGGGGCGTGTACGCCATCGCCGAGGAGGCCACCCGCCTCTACGAACAGGGGCGTTCGAAGGTGGCCCGGTTCATCGGGGCCTCCTCGCCCCGCGAGATCGTCTTCACCAAGAACGTGACCGAGGCGATCAACCTGGTGGCAAACACCTGGGGCCGGCGCAACCTGGGCCCGGGCGACGTCGTGCTGCTCACCGAAATGGAGCACCACGCCAACCTGGTGCCCTGGCTCATGCTGGCCGAGGAGCGCGGCTTCTCACTTCGCTACCTGCCCCTGACCACCGAGGGCCGCCTCGACCTGTCCGGTCTCGACCGGCTCCTCGACGGCGTGAAGCTGGTCGGTGTGTCGGCCATGTCCAACGTGCTGGGGACGATCAACCCGGTCCAGCAGGTGGCCGACGCCGCCCACCGGGCGGGCGCCCTCTGCCTGGTCGACGCCGCCCAGCTCGTCCCCCACCGAAGGACCTCGGTGGCGGAGCTGGGTTGCGACTTCCTCGGCTTCACCGGCCACAAGATGCTCGGTCCGACCGGAATCGGCGGCCTGTGGGCCCGCGAGGAGCTGCTGGAGGCCATGCCGCCGTTCCTCGGTGGGGGCGAGATGATCAGTGACGTGCGCCTCGACGGCTTCAGCACAAACGACGTCCCTTGGAAGTTCGAGGCCGGCACCATGCCCATCGCCGAGGTGGTGGGCCTCGGGGCGGCGATCGACTATCTCGAGGAACTGGGCATGGAGGCGGTGACCGCCCACGAGCGGGAGCTGACCTCATATGCCTTGCGCACCCTGCGCGACCGTCACGGGGACGACCTGGTGATCTTCGGCCCGGAGAACCTCGAGTGCCGGGGCGGGGTCATCTCCCTCGCCCTCGGCGACATCCATCCCCATGACGTCTCGCAGGTGCTGGACGAGTGGGGCGTGTGCGTGCGGGCGGGGCACCACTGCGCCAAGCCGCTCATGCGCCGGCTCGGGGTCAGCGCCACGGCCCGGGCCTCGTTCTATGTCTACAACGACGCCGACGACGTCGACGCTCTGTCCGACGCCTTGGCGGAGGCTAAGAAGTTCTTCGGCTGAACCGCCCCGTACGAAGGTAGGAGAAGATGCCCGGCCTCGAAGATCTCTACCGCGAGATCATCCTCGACCACTACCGCAACCCCCGTAACCGCGGTGAGCTCGACTGCCCCCCGGCGCAGCGCTTCGAGGGGTTCAACCCACTGTGCGGCGACGAGATAATCGTCTACCTCGACCTGGCCGACGGGAAGGTGCGCGACATGCGCATCGCCGGACAGGGCTGCTCGATCAGCCAGTCGTCGGCGTCGATGATGTCCGCCGCGGTCAAGGGTCGCACCGTGGAGGAGGCCCGCGCCCTCATCCGGTCGTTCAAGTCGATGATGTCCATCCACGAGGCCCGCCTGGATGCCGCCGACGGCGAGGCGCCCGACGAGCCCGGACAGTCATCCCGGGCCGACGCCCCACCTCTGGGGGACCTCGAGGCCCTCCAGGGGGTGGTCAAGTTCCCCGTGCGGATCAAGTGTGCGACCCTGTCCTGGAACACCCTCGCCCAGGGCCTCGACTCCCTCGACGGGGCCGCCTCCGGCTGAGGTCCCCCGCCGGCTCGATTCCGCCGCCGGCCCGGGTCCGGCATCGACCGGGGTCCGGCGCCGCCGGACGCGGCTGCTACCTTCCGCCCCCGGTCGGTCTGCAGGAGGAGCGCCATGAAGGTCGTCGTCGATTTCGACGTGTGCCAGAGCAACGCGGTCTGCATGAGCATCGCCCCCGAGGTGTTCGAGGTCCGCGACGACGGCTTCCTCTACATCCTGGCGGAGAACCCGCCGGAGGACCTGCGCCCCAAGGTGGAGGAGGCGGCTCGGATGTGCCCGACCCAGGCCATAACCATCGTCGAGGAGTAGCACGAGCCCGCCCGTGCTACGACGGGTAGCCGTGGTCGGGGCCAGCCAGGCCGGGCTCTCCGCCGTGCGGGCTCTGCGCAAGGAAGGCTTCGACGGGACCCTCCGCCTGATCGGCGCCGAGTCTCGTCCGCCCTATCAGCGCCCGCCGCTGTCCAAGCAGGTGCTGGCGGGAGTGTGGGGCCCGGAGCGGACCGACCTGGGCTTCGACGACTCGCTGGAGACCGAGCTGATCCTCGCCAACCCGGCGGTCGGCCTCGACCTCGGCCGCCGCCGGCTCCAACTGGCCCAGGGGCCGCCGGTCGACTTCGACGGTCTCGTCATCGCCACCGGGGCCTCGCCTCGCCCGCTGCCCGGCCTCCCCGCCGGGCTGTCGGGCCTGCACTACCTCCGCACGGTCGAGGACTGCCTGGCCATAAGGGCGGAGCTGGCCGGTGGACCCCGGGTGGTCATCATCGGGGCCGGGTTCATCGGATCCGAGGTCGCCTCCACCTGCCGCTCGCTCGGGCTGGAGGTGACGGTGCTGGAGGCCCTGCCCGCCCCCCTGGAGCGGGCGCTGGGCCCGGCGATGGGGGCGGCGCTGGGCGAGCTGCACCGCGACCACGGGGTCGACCTGCGCCTCTCGACGGCCGTGGAGGCGGTGGTCGGCCGCGGCCGGGTGGAGGGGGTGCGCCTGGCCGGCGGGGAGCTGCTACCGGCCGACCTGGTGGTCGTGGGGGTCGGCGTCGCCCCGGGCACCGGGTGGTTGGAGTCCTCCGGGCTCCGGCTGGACGACGGCGTCGTCTGCGATCGCACCTGCGCCGCCGCCCCCGGCGTGGTGGCCGCCGGCGACGTTGCCCGGTGGGACCACGTCCTGTTCGGCCTCGGTCTCCGGGTCGAGCACTGGGACAACGCCGTTGGCCAGGGAGAGGCGGCGGCTGCCACCCTGCTCGCCGGCCCCGAAGGGGCCCGGCCCTACGCCCCGGTCCCGTTCTTCTGGTCCGACCAGTACGACACCAAGATCCAGTTCGTAGGCACCACCACTCCTGACGTCTCGGTCGAGGTGGTGGAGGGTTCCGTGCCGGAGCGAAGGTTCGTGGCCACCTACCGCCGGGCGGGAACCCTGGTCGGGGCGCTCCTGGTTGGCAGCCCGCACCGCATGCCCGCCTACCGGAAGATGGTGGCCGAGCGCCACAGCCTCACCGCCGCCTGACCCAGACACAGGCTCAGGACGCTCCGCGCGAGGCTGGGAGCCGTGGGCGCCGACGCCACCTTCTGCTTCACCGACATCGCCGGGTCGACCAGGATGCTCCGGCAATTGGGCACGGCGGCCTACGAGTGGCTGCTCGAGCGCCACCGGGCCCTCATCCGCCAATGCCTGGCGGCGGTCGGCGGAGCGGAGATCGACACCGGAGGGGACGGCTTCTTCATCGCCTTCCCCGACCCTGCGGCGGCACTGGCCTTTGCGGCCCAGGCCCAGGCCGCGCTGGGGGCCGAGCCCTGGCCGGCCGGCACCCCGCTCCGGGTCCGCATCGGGCTGCACCGAGGTGAGGCCCAACGGCGCGAGAACGGCGAATACGTCGGGTTGACCGTCCATCGGGCGGCCCGGGTAGTCGCCGCTGCCCACGGCGGCCAGGTGCTCATCACCGAAGCGGTGGCGGCCGGCACGCCGGCACCGCCCGGGTGCCGCCTGCGCCCACTGGGGGCGCACCGGGTCCGCGACTTCGAAGGCCCAGTCGAGCTGTTCCAGCTCGTCGGCCCCGGCCTGGCGGACGGCTTTCCGCCCCTGCGCGCCGCCCGCGAGGGGCACGGACTGCCGATACCCCGGACCGCCCTGCTCGGGCGCGACGACGAACTGGCGGCGGCGGAGGACCTGCTCGGGGCCACCGGCTTCGTCACCCTGGTCGGCCCTTCCGGTGTGGGCAAGACGCGCCTTGCCCTCGAGCTCGGGGCCCTCACGGCGCCCGACTACCCGGGCGGGTGCCATCTGGTCGAGCTGTCGACGGTGGCGGGCCCCGACCGCGTCCTGAGCGCGGTGGCCTCGGCCATAGGTGCCCGCCAGACCGGCGCCGGGTCGATCGAGGACGGTCTCGTCGCCCGCCTCGCCCCCGGCCCGGCCCTCCTGCTGCTCGACAGCTGCGAGCTCGTTCTCGCCGGCGTCGCCCGCCTGGCCGAGCTACTGGCCGCCCGTTCCCCGCGCACGGCGGTTCTGGCCACCTCGCTGGAACCGGTGCGGCTGCCGAACGAGCGGGTCCTGCCCGTCGCTCCCCTCCGGGTGTCCGAGGAGGACAGCGCCGATCCGCTGGCCTCCCCGGCGGTGCGGCTGTTGGCCGAGCGCTCGGAGGCGCTCGGGCGGCCGGTGGATCTGGAGGCGGACCCGGTCCCGCTGGCCGCCATCGCCCGCCGGCTGGACGGCATGCCCCTCGCTCTCGAGCTGGCCGCGGCCCGGGTGGCCCAGAGCGGCCCAAGCGAGGTGGTGGCAGCCCTCGACGACCGGTTCGCCCTGCTGACCTCCGGTTACCGCACCGCCGCCCCGAGGCACCAGACGCTCGAGGCGGCGGTCGCGTGGGCCGTCGACCTCCTGAAGCCGGATGATCGCGGGTTGCTGGCCCGCCTGTCGCGCCTGCTGGGCCGCTGGGACCTGGCGGCGGCGGCCGAAGTCGCAGGCGGCGACGTTGCCGCCCTCCACCGCCTGGCTGACCGCTCGCTCATCACCGTCACCGACGACCGCCTGGGCCTGCTTGACACGATCCGGGCCTTCGCCGCCCGCGAGCTGACGGCCGACGAGGGGGTGGCGGTGGACCGGCGGCGGGCCGCCCGGCTCCATGCGGACCTTGTCGCGGTCGCGGACGCCCCGGACCCCGTCGTCGCCGACCTGCAACGGCGCCTCTACCCGGATGTGCTGGACGTGATCGGGCGTCTCGTCCCCTTCGATCCAGCGGAGGCGGGGCTGCTCGCGGCCACGGCGACGCCCCTCTTCGAGCGGGCTTGGGAGCTGCAGGAGGCGGTCTCGCTCATCGAGCGATGCCTCGAGGCGGCGCCGCCGCCAAACGTCGAGGCCAGCCTCCTCGCCGCCCAGGCCTCCCTCCTCGCTTTGCTTGGGCGCCGGCAGGAGGCGGTCGAGCACGCCCGGCGCGCCCTGGCGATGGAGGAGCTCGACGCGCCGATCCGGGCCCGCGCCCTGGTGGCCCTCGTGCCGATGACAGGCGCCCCCTCGCCCGATGGCGAGGACCCTCTCGACGAGGCCGAGCGGCTGGCGGACGGGCATTCGGTGTCACTGCTCCTCGCCATCCGGGGAATGAGGGCGGTCAGGCTCATCAATGCCGGTCGCACCGAGGACGCCGTAACCGAGTTCCGGGCGGTGGCCGAGGAGGCTCACCGACGCGGCTTCGCCGTCGCCGAGGCACAGGCCAGGCTCAACGCCGGCAACATCCTGGCCCGGGCGGGCCGCCTCGATGAGGCCGAGGACGCCCTGGTGGCCGGCGAGCAGCTGGCCCGCGAGGCGGGGATGGTCGCCGGCCGGTATCTGGCCCTGTCGCTGCGGGCCAACATGGCCCTGCAGCGAGGGGAGGCCAAGCTGGCGCTGGCCCTTGGCCGGGAGAGGCTGGAACTGGCCGACGCCATCGGCGACCTGCGGGGCGCGGTACCCGCCCTCAGCGTCATCGGCGCCGCCGCCGCCCAGCTGGGCGATTACGAGACCGCCCGGGCCGCCGGCGAGCGCATGGCCGGGGCCGCCGTGCAGACCGGTGAGCCCGAAGGGGTGGTCGTCGCCCGGGTCAATCTCGCCTTTCTCGCCGCCCGCCACGGCGACATTGCCGAAGCCGGCCGCTGCGCCGGCGTCGCCCTGGAGGCCGCCGTTGGGAGCCCGGCACTCGAGCGCTTCGCCGTGTTCGCCGCCGCGGCCGTGGCCGCCTTCGCTGGCGAGCGCGACGGGGCGACCCTGCTCGGAGCCGTGGGAGACAGCGCCGACATCACCTACCTCGACCCCGGCGACCGCGAGCTGGCCGCCGCGGCGCGGGCGAGCCTCGCCGATGCCTTGGGCGAGGCCGAGGTCGCCGCCGCGTCGGTGGCGGGAGGCGGCCTGCGGTGGGAGGACGCCCTCGCCCTCGCCGGCCGGGTGGCGAGCAGCTGCGCCGGCGCCTGATCCGGGCTCACCAGCGGCGCCGAAGGAGCCGCCTGGGACGGGTTCGGACCCCGGCCTCCGCCGCCTGAGCCGGCCCGACGGCGATCAGTCCGGATCGCCGCCGTAGGCGGCATAGCCGGTCCGCTCCAGCTCGGCGGCCAGCTCCGGGCCCCCGCTGGCGGCGATGCGGCCGTGGGCCAGCACGTGGACGACGTCGGGCTTCAACTCGGTGAGCAGGCGGCTGTAGTGGGTGATGGCCACGACCCCCAGCTCCGACTCGTTGGTCGCCCCCTCGATGCGCCGGGCGACGGCCCGCAGGGCGTCGATGTCCAAGCCGGAGTCGATCTCGTCCAGCAGGGCGAAGCGGGGGCGCAGCACCGCCAGCTGCAGGGTCTCGTTGCGCTTCTTCTCCCCGCCGGACATGTCGACGTTCAGCGAGCGGCCCAGCGTCCGCTGGTCGAGGCCGATGCGGCCGGCCTCAGCGGCCACGGCCGCTCCGACCAGCTCCCGCCGCCCTCCTGAGGCGAACACCGCCTCCTCCAGTGCCTCGACCAGTGACACCCCTGGCACCTCCACGGGATACTGCAGGGCGAGGAAGAGCCCGGCCCTGGCCCGCTCGTAGACCGGGCGGCCCAGCAGCTCCTGGCCGTCGATCGACACGCTGCCGGCGGACACCTCGTAACCGGGCCGCCCCATGAGGACATGGCCCAGGGTGCTCTTGCCTGAGCCGTTGGGCCCCATGATGGCGTGGACCTCGCCTGTGCGCACCTCGAAGTCGACGCCGTGGAGGATCTCCCGCCCGGCCACCCCGGCACACAGACCGCTCACCTTGAGCACCGGGCTCATGGCAGGACCACCATCACGTCGTCGCCCTCCACCGACACCTGATAGGTCGGCACCGGCTTGGTTGCCGGCAGGGACTGGGGCTCGCCCGTCGCCAGCGAGAAGGTGCTGCCGTGCTTCCAGCACTCGATCTCGCGGTCGTCGGCGTACACCTCTCCCTCCGACAAGGAGTAGTTGGCGTGGCTGCAGCGATCGCCGAGGGCATAGAAGTCGTCCTCGATCCTCACCAGCGCTATGCGGTGGCCGTCGACGTCGAAGCGACGGGCGTCCCCGCTCTTGAGGTCACCGGTCGAGCAGAGGCGCACCGTCTTCACGCGCCGTCCCCCAGCAGCTTGACGGCCACCGCCCGCCTGAGCGGCCCGCGCAGCGCCGGCACCGGAGCCTGGCCCAGCAGGTCGTCGAAGAACCCGAGGACGATGAGCCGTTCAGCCACCTCCGGCGGCACCCCGCGGGACTCGAGGTAGTAGCGCTGGTCCTCGTCGATGGGGCCGACGGCGGAGGCGTGGCTGCAGCGGACGTCGTTGTCCTCGATCTCCAGGTTTGGGACCGAGTCGGCGTGGGCGCTGGGGGACAGGACCAGGTTGCGGTTGGTCTGGAAGGCGTTGGTCTTGACCGCGCCCTTGCGCACCCGGATGAGGCCGCTGTAGACACCGCGGGACTCGTCCTTGACGGCCCCCTTGAACACCAGGTCGCTGGTCGTGTTCGGGGCGGCGTGTTCCTGCAGGGTGCGGAAGTCGTGCATCTGGGTTCCGTCGCCGAAGTACAGCGCCAGCAGGCGGGACGAACCCCCCTGCCCCACCAGGTGCGAGTCGGTTCGGGTGCGGGCGTAGTCGCCGCCCAGGGCGACCGACAGCGAGCGCAGGACGGCGTCGCGCGCTACCCGGCTGGCCTGGTAGCCGAGCTGCCAGGTCTGGGCACCCAGCTGCTGGACCGACATGAAGTCGAGGGAGGCCGCATCGGCGATGTCGAGCTCGACCACCGGTGCGCACAGCGCCGGCCCCGGGCCGGACACCAGGTGCTCGACCACCGTGGCCCGGGCCCCCTGGCCCAGGCGGACCACCGTGCGGGGGAAGCAGGCCCGGTCCTCGGCATCGACCAGGTTGACGACCACTATCGGGCCAGCGACCTCGGCCCCGGCGGCGACGTCGATGACACAGGCGTCGGCCATGAAAGCGGTGGCCAGCTCCACCAAGGGGTCCCCGGCGTCGCCGGCCACCCGGCCGATAGCCCCCTCCGCCACTCCGAGCGTGGCGGCCGACCCGATGGTCGCCCCGGCGGCGCGGGCGCCGGTGTCGTCGACCCCGGCCACGACCCCGTTCACCACCAGGACCACCGCTGCCGGCTGGGGTACCGACTCGACGACCAGCCCCTCCGGCTCGGTGCGTCCCGCCCCAGCGGGCCCGACCGGCGGGTACCGGTCGAGGTCGAGGTCGTCGATGCGGCTGTACCGCCACACCTCCTCGGCCTCGGTGGGCAGCTCACCGGCGGCGAAGCGCTCCCAGGCGGCCCGGCGCAGCTGGTCGATCCAGTCCGGACCCTCGAGGGTGGCGACGGCGTCGGCCGTGTAGTGGCTCAGCTCCGGCATCGGGCCTCAGCGGCGGCGGAACCAGCGGCGGAAGCGGCCGCCCGTTCCCCGGGCCTCATCGGCCTCGACCTCGGCGAGGGTCCGGTCGGCCACGGCGTTGACCACGTCCTCGGCGGCGTCGAGCACGGCCACCGCCTCCGGGCCGGGCACGTCGGGCTCGGGCTCGATGGGAGGTGAGACCAGATGCCCGTGGATCCACCCGGCGTCGGCCAGGCGCCGCTCGTAGGAGGCGCAGTCATCAGGGCAGCGCCAAGGCGCCTCAGGAGCCAGATCGAGCACGCAGAAGCGCGCCACCTCGCCAGAATCGTAGGTACGACTCTGGAAGTGCTTGCAGTCCTCGCGCATCGGCACCGGAGCAGCCTCACCTACATCGGGGAAACTTGAGCCGCCTGCCGGCCGTCAGCCGACCGACCCTTCCATCTGCAGCTCGATGAGACGGCTCCACTCGACGGCGTACTCCATGGGCAGGGTCCTGGTCACCGGCTCGATGAAGCCGTTGACGATCATGCTCATGGCCTGCTGCTCGGAGAGACCCCGGCTCATCAGGTAGAAGAGCTGGTCCTCGCCCACCTTGGACACCGTGGCCTCGTGTCCGATGCGGGCATCCTGCTCGCCCACCTCCATGTAGGGGTAGGTGTCCGAGCGGCTCTGCTCGTCGAGCATGAGGGCGTCGCAGCGCACGAAGCTCTTCGAGCCGGTGGCTCCCTCCTCAACTCTCACCAGGCCCCGGTAGGAGGTGCGGCCCCCGTCCTTGGAGATCGACTTGGAGATGATCGTGGAGGTCGTTTCGGGCGCAGCGTGGATCATCTTCGCCCCGGCGTCCTGGTGCTGGCCCGGGCCGGCGTAGGCGACCGACAGAACCTCGCCGGAGGCCTTGGGACCCATCAGATAGACCGACGGATATTTCATGGTCAACCGGCTGCCGATGTTGCCGTCGATCCACTCCACCCTGGACTCGGCCTCGGCGCGGGCCCGCTTGGTCACCAGGTTGTAGACGTTGTTGGACCAGTTCTGGATGGTCGTGTAGGTGATCCGCGCCCCCGGCATCGCTACCAGCTCCACCACCGCCGAGTGAAGCGAGTCGGTCGAGTACACCGGGGCCGAGCAACCCTCGATGTAGTGCACCTGGGCGCCCTCGTCGGCGATGATCAGGGTGCGCTCGAACTGGCCCATGTTCTCGGCGTTGATGCGGAAGTAGGCCTGCAGGGGCATGTCCACCTTCACGCCCGGCGGGACGTAGATGAACGAGCCGCCCGACCATACCGCCGAGTTGAGGGCGGCGAACTTGTTGTCGTTGGGGGGGATGACCGACCCGAACCACCGCTTGATGATCTCCGGGTACTCCCTCAGGCCGGTGTCCATGTCGGCGAAGAGGACCCCCATCTTCTCGAGGTCCTCGCGGTTGCGGTGGTAGACGACCTCGGACTCGTACTGGGCGGTCACCCCGGCGAGGTACTTGCGCTCCGCCTCGGGGATGCCGAGCTTCTCGTAGGTGTTCTTGACCGATTCGGGCAGCTGGTCCCAGGTATTGACCTGCCGGTCGGTGGGCTTGATGTAGTAGTAGATGTCCTTGAAGTCGAGGTCCGGCATGTTGGCGGCGAACCACGGGGCCATGGGCCGGCGCTCGAAGTGGCGGAGGGCCTTGAGGCGGAAATCCCGCATCCAGTCCGGCTCGCCCTTCATCCAGGACATCTCGCGGACGATCTCCTCGTTCAGACCCTTTTTGGGCTTGAACACGTAGTCCTCTACATCGCTCCACCCGAGCTTGTAGCGACCGAGATCCAACTCCGCGGTGGCCATCAGGCGATCGACTCCCTCCACCTCGCCGGCGCTTCCGATGAGGAATTTCTCCTATCTGGATAGTAACAAATCCACCTCCCCCCCCCCCCCCCCCCCCCCCCCCC
>Ga0070739_10002226_pt1 | contig 26618 bp, 20 predicted proteins | sample Coa_R1_7_FD_66445 | JGI IMG/M metagenome (GOLD analysis project Ga0070739, IMG submission 66445) | Surface soil microbial communities from Centralia Pennsylvania, which are recovering from an underground coalmine fire - Coalmine... | ecosystem: Environmental > Terrestrial > Soil > Unclassified ...
GTGGGCTATACCGGCTCCTACGGCCCGCACTGGGTCAACAACTTCCGCTACGGCCTGACCCGCCAGAGCCTGGGGATTGCCGGCAACAGCAATCAGCCGTGGATTTTCATGCGCAACCTGTCCCAGGGCATCTTCCGCAGCCATAGTTTCACGCTGCCGGTCCATAACATCGTGGACGATGTGAGCTGGATCAAGGGCGGACACACCTTCCAGTTCGGCGTGTCCACCGTCTACATCAGCCGGGCCAGCCTGAGCCAGGAAAATTCCTTCAGCGATGCCGTTACCAACGCGTCCTGGCTCGATACGGCCGGCATCGCCAATACGGGCAACCCGCTCGATCCTGCCGTCAATGGCTTCCCGCAGGTGGATCCCGGCTTCAACAATTCCTATGACTTTCCGCTCATCGCGATGATGGGCATTGCCACTGAAGTGGATGCCACGTACAACTTCCATCTGAATCCCAACGGAACTGGCACTCCCCTGCCGCAGGGCGCGCCTGTGCCACGGCACTTCAAGATGTACGAGTACGGGTTGTACTGGCAGGATACCTGGCAGGCGCGGCCCAACCTGACCATCAACTACGGTGTGCGGTGGGAGTTGATGTCGCCCATCTGGGAGTCGGAAGGGCAGGAAGTTACGACCAGCTTCAGCCTGGGCCGCTGGTTCAATGACCGCAGCCTGCGGATGCGTATGGGCCAGCCCTCCAGTCTGGATCCCCTGGTGCAGTTCATCCCGGGCGGCAACTTCTACGACAAGCCGAACTGGTATCACTATCAGAAAAAGAATGTCGCACCGCGGCTGTCCATTGCGTGGTCACCGCGCCCGCATCAGGGCTGGCTCGAGCGGCTGCTGGGTAATGACCGCACGGTGTTCCGGGCCGGTTTCGGAATGTACTACGACCATTTTGGCCCCGGGCTGGCCGTGACGTTCGACCGCGTGGGTTCGTTTGGGCTTTCGACTACCCTTACCAATCCCGCCGGCGTGCAAACGGTTGCCTCAGCACCACGCATCACCAGCATGAATGTGATCCCGACGACCGACAATAACGGCAACCCGATCTTTATTCCGGCCCCGCCAGCGAATTTCCCCCAGACCTTCCCCAACACGCTCGCCACCGGCGGCTTTGCGATCACCTGGGGACTGGATGACACGCTGAAGACACCGTATTCCTACGCGGTGGACTTCTCCATCGAGCGTGCTCTGCCCGGCCAGATGACCCTGGATCTGGCCTACGTGGGCCATTTCGCGCACCGCCTGCTCGTCCAGGAAGACCTCGCCATGCCCTACAATCTGGTGGATCCGAAGTCGGGCGTGGATTATTTCAGCGCCGTGCGGCGGCTGGCTGAGCTCTACCGGCAGGGCATCCCCACCGGAAATATCACTCCTCAGATGGTCGGCCCCACAGCACAGTACTGGGCCGATATGATGGCTCCCCAGAACAGCTATATGCTGGTCTGCAGCGGAGGCAACACGCCGAGCCCGCTGCAGGCGGCCTACGATCTGTTCAGTTGCTTCAGCCAGAACGAGACGACGGCGCTGTTCGTGTGGGACCTGTTTGGCTTGCCTGCCAACCCGACGACCGGACTGAATTCCTTCTTCAACCCGCAGTTCTCTTCGCTCTATGCCTGGCGCTCGGTGGGCTTCTCCAATTACAACGCTCTGCAGGTGAGTCTGCAGAAGCGGATGTCGCACGGCGTGCTGTTCGGGTTCAATTACACGTTCTCGAAGTCGCTCGATGTCGGCTCCGATGCCGAGCGCATCGGCGCCTGGGGCGGTCTCGGCGGTCAGATCATCAACTCCTGGGACCCCTACCAGCTGTACGGCCCGAGTGACTTCGACCTGCGGCATCAGATCAACGCCAACTGGGTGGTAGACCTGCCGTTTGGCCGTGGACGTCTGGTGGGCAGCCACGTCAGCGGCTGGGCCGATGCGTTCATTGGCGGCTGGCAGGTGAGCGGGCTGGCGCGCTGGTCGTCGGGATTCCCCGTGAGCGTGGCGCATGGCTTCGAGTGGCCGACCAACTGGCAGCTCTCAGGCTGGGCTATTCTGACGGGTAAGCCGATCCAGACCGGTCGCGCGGTCGTTGCGGGCAACTGGAACCTGTTCCCGAACCCGCAGGCGGCCATTCAGGGCTTTGCCGCGCCGTTCCCGGGTCAGTCGGGCGTGCGCAATGCCATCCGGGGCGATGGCTATCTCGGATGGGATATGTCGCTCGGCAAGCAGTGGCAGATGCCCTACCGGGACACGCACCACCTGCGCTTCCGCTGGAGCGTGTTCAACGTTGCCAATATCAAGCGGTTCGACGTCCAGAGTGCCTCGCTCGAACTCGATCAGGCTTCCACCTTTGGCCGGTACACGCGCCTGCTCACCAACCCGCGTGTGATGCAGTTCGAGCTGCGCTACGAGTTTTAAACTCGAGCGCCATCCTCCAATATGCGGAGGGCCTGCCAGCAGGTCCTCCGCCGTTTTTTTCGCCCTGATTGGAGCGGGGGCAGAATGCCACGCATTACAGGCAGACAGGGTCACTTGCATACCGCGGCGTTCGTGCTAAACTCAGGTGGAATTTATTCCAAGGAGGGGACGCTATGCGTCTTCGGTTGCTTGCAGTACTGGCAAGCCTGCTGCTGGTAGCCCCGGCGGCCGGCCTGGCGCAGGGCAAGAGTGCTCAGGCCCCGGGTCAGGAGAAGAAGGCCGAGGCCACCACGCAGGAAGCTGGCAAGGCGCACGCCAAGCATGCCAAGAAGAAGGGCGCCAAGCACGGCAAGAAGAAGGGCCAGGAAGGCACTAACCCCGGCGAACCTCACTGAGTACTGAGGGGAGTCGGTCGAAAGCTTTTTCGGTCCTAACAGCCCCCGCGATCCGGATCCTCATCGGGGATCCGGGCGCGGGGTTGCTGTTTATTCTGAGCGACGGCGCCTGAGCGGCCGGCTTACTCGAGTGCACGATCTGCCCGTCTGCGGCCGTGCAAATGTGTTAGACTTAGCTGCAATGGCGAAGCGGCTGGCCGCATACTGGCTTTTGCTTGCTCTGGTTGCCGGTGCACCGTTGCCCACAGGGGTGTGCAGCCAGAGGCCAGTCGTCGCAGCAGCTTGCCGCTGTGAGCCTGCCGGAATCACTGCGGCGCAACCGTCGCATTGTCTGCCGAAATCCGCAGGCCGCATTGCGACCAACTGCTGCCGGTTCAACTCGGTTGCGCCCGACCGCCAGCTGTCCGGCATCGCCCCGCTGGCTCTGAATTTCCGAGTCGTGTCCCGCACACTCCTTGGTGTCGGGCAGGGCAATAGCGAGCCTGTTCCGCAGGCATTTCGGCGGGTTTCTTCTCCTCCCGATCTGCAAGCCCTGCTCTGTCTCTTCTTGAACTGAACTCCTGCCGATCTTCACCGTCTTTATTTTCGCGTCTGGAGCAGCGGTACATCCCTGTTGCCCGCAGGGGCATGGCATTCCAAGCCGAAGCGGAAGGAGTGGTCATGAGACGGAGCATGCTGAGTGGATGGGTGGTGATCCTGGGGATCTGGTTTCCGGCAGCGGCGCAACAGGCAACGAGGCCAGGGGACGTCCAGGAGAGCCTGACGGCCCTGTTAGAAGAGGCCTCGCGTCGTAATCCGGAAATTCTGGCCGCGCAACATGCTTGGCTAGCCGCCCAGCGTGTGCCCTCTCAGGTAGCGACTCTGCCGGACCCCGAAATTTTCCTTCAGCATCAGACCGTCGGTTCGCCACGCCCGTTCGCGGGCTGGACCAACAGTGATTTTGCCTATCTCGGTCTGGGGGTGACCCAGCGGTTTCCTCTGCCCGGCAAGCGGGCCCTGCGCCGACAAGTTGCCGAGGCGCAGGCCGCCGCTTTGCGTGAGCACTATGAAGCAGTGCGACGAGATGTGTTGAGCAGGCTCGAACAGGCTTACTTTCGGGCCGCGCGCACCCGAACCCTGATCACCATTCTGGAAACCCAGCGCGCGCTAGCGAACGAAATGGTGCAGGCGGCTGAGACTCGCTATCGCTCCGGCGGCGGGTCCCAGCAGGAAGTCTTGCAGGCACAGATCGAAGCAACACGGCTGCTCGAAGAGCTGGAGGCACTTCGGCTGGAAGAGGATCGCGCGCAGGCCGAATTGCGCTACCTGCTGGGTCGAGGACAACAAGAACCCGCCGTGCCCCTGGCAGCGCTGACCGAGACCCCGGTGCAGCTCGACCTGAACGAGCTGCTGAGGTGGTTGCCGGGAACCGATCCTCGCCTGCGCGAAGCCACGGAACAGCTTCACGGTGCGGCGTCCGCAGTCGAGCTGGCACGGCGGGAGTTCTCTCCTGATTTCGGCCTTTCCTTTCTCTGGCAGCACACGGCCGCGCCGTTTCGCGACATGTACATGTTCACCTTCACCATCGATCTCCCCGTTCATCGCCGTGGTCGACTGGTGCCGGCCCTCGAGCAGGCTCAGGAGGAGGCGTTGGCTGCAAGGGAACGCTACCTCGCCGAGCTGGCCCGGGAGGCACAGGGGCTGCGGGAAAGCCTGGACACCGTCCAGCGCACCGAGGAGCTGCTGCGCGTCCTGCGTGATGGGCTACTCCCACAAGCCCGGGCGGCCTTCCAGGCTGCATTGGCCGAGTATGCGAGCGGCACTGCCGACTTCCAGTCTCTGCTTTCGGCCTTTCGCTCTCTGCTCACCGCCCAGCAACAGCAGGTGGAAGCCACGGTGGCCCATGAAACCGCGCTTGCGCGGATCGAACAACTGACCGGGGTGCATCTTGTCTCTGGCGCCAGGGTTCAGGGAGGTCGGCCATGAAGCCTGCACTCGGTCCCTCATTCGATCGGGCTCGGCTGGTGGTGCTGCTGGGCATTGGGATTGTGGTGGGGCTGCTCGTGGTCCGACACGGAAATCCATGGGTTGCAAAGAGCCCGTCAAACCCCACGGCGAGTGCCGTCCCTCTTCCCAACGCGCAGCCGCAGGCCCGTGCGCCACTGCAGATTTCGCCGGAGCGCTTGCAGCTCATCGGTGTGACCACGGCGGCGCTGCAGCGGCAACCGGTATGGCGGACGGTGCGGGTCACCGGCAATGTGGTGATTCCCGAGGATCGGCTGGCCTATGTCCAGTTGCGCTACTCGGGATGGGTGCGGCGCGTGCTGGTCGCCTCGACCTACCGTTTCGTACATCGCGGTGAACCGCTGCTGACGGTGTACAGCCCCGAGATTGTCACGGCCGAACGCGAGTACGTGCTGGCGCGCCAGAACCTGGCCCATCTGGTGGCCAGCACGCTGCCGGGTGTGGCCGATGGTGCCCGCAGTTTGCTCGATGCGGCGCGCGCGCGACTCCAGCAATGGGAGGTCCCCGAACAGGAGATCGCGCGACTGGACGAAACTGGCCGCGTGGCCGATGAGCTAGAAATCCCGTCTCCGGTCACCGGCTGGGTCATCGAGCGTCAGGCTCTCCCCAATTTTTACTTCCAGCCCGAGACACGGCTGTACACCGTGGCGGACCTTTCGACGGTCTGGGTGTTTGCCCAGGTCTTTCAGCAGGATGTGGGGGCCGTGCGCCCGGGGCAGTGGGCCCGGATCACCGTGGATGCCTACCCGGGACGCGTTTTTCCAGCCCGGGTCGATCTGGTGTATCCGCAGGTGGACGAGGCGACGCGCACGGTGCGCGTGCGGCTGGTGCTGCCCAATCGCGGGCTTCTGTTGAAGCCGGGGATGTACGCCGATGTGGCGCTGCGGGTGCCGCTTGGAGTCCAGCTGGTGATTCCCACCGACGCCGTGCTGGCTACCGGCACGGACAACATTGTGTTTGTGGATCACGGGGGCGGCGCGCTCGAACCCCGACGCGTGCAGCTTGGCCTGCAGACCGATCAGGGCTACGTCGTGCTTGGCGGACTGAGGGCCGGCGAGCGTGTGGTCACTTCGGCGAACTTCCTGCTGGATGCCGAAAGCCAGCTTGAAGCGGCTCTGCGAGGGTTCCTGCCCCCACCGCCCGGTGCGGGTGTCTCTGCGGCGATGAACCAGCCGACGGTGCAGATGAGCTTCGCGACCGAACCTTCGCCACCACGCCGCGGAAGCAACGTGGTGGAAGTCCACCTCCAGGATGCGGCCGGAAAGCCTGTGAGCGATGCCGAGGTCACAGTTGTGTTCTTCATGGCGGCCATGCCGGAAATGGGCATGCCGGCCATGCGACGTGAGGTACAACTGCAGCCGGCCGGCGCGGGTCTCTACCGCGCCTGGATCGATTTACCCGCCGGGGGAACCTGGCAGGTCACCCTTGTCGTCCGTCGTGGCTCGCAGCTCGTGGCCTCACGCCAGTTTTCCGTCACCGCCACAGGAGGGATGTAAGGTGCTGGGCCGCTGGATGGCCTGGTGCGCAAGAAACCGGTTCTTTGTCTTCTCGGGGGCGGTTCTGCTGTTGCTCGGGGGAATCTGGGCTCTCGGGCATCTGCCGCTGGACGCGCTGCCGGATATTTCCGATGTGCAGGTAGTCCTGCGAGGTTCGTGGCCCGGCGAGCCGCCCACGATCATCGAAGATCAGCTCACCTACCCGCTGGTGACGGCGCTGCGGGCCGTGCCCCGCGTGCAGCAGGTGCGCGCGCAGACGATGTTCGGGGACGCCTTCATCTATGTGGTCTTTCAGGACGGGACGGATCTCTATTGGGCGCGTTCGCGCGTGCTCGAGTATCTGCAGCAGATCCAACCCCGCCTGCCCGCCGGCGCCCGCGTAAGCCTGGGGCCCGATGCCACCGGGGCAGGCTGGATCTACGAATATGTGGTCGTGGACCGCAGCCACAGGTGGAATCTGGCCGACCTCCGCAGTCTGCAGGACTGGTTCCTGCGGTATCAGCTTGAGACGGTTCCCGGCGTTGCCGAGGTCGCCAGCATCGGCGGGTTCGTTCGGCAGTATCAGGTCCGTCTGGATCCCGACCGTTTGCGGGCCTACGGCATCCCGCTCGGGGTCGTAGTGGAGCGGGTGCGCAACAGCGTGAACGAAGTCGGCGGTGGCGTGCTGGAGCTTGCCGGCGCAGAGTACATGATCCGGGGCGAGGGCTATTTAAAGTCACTTGACGATCTGGCCAATGTGGTCGTCAGCAGCCGCGGCGGCGTGCCGGTACGCGTGCGCGATTTAGGAGAAGTCAGTTTCGGGCCTGCAAGCCGCCGCGGTGTAGCTGAATGGAATGGCGAGGGGGAAACTGTGGGTGGCATCGTGATCATGCGCGTGGGCGAAAACGCGCTGCGCGTGATCGAGGGCGTCAAAAGGAAGCTGGCGGAGCTTCAACCCAGTTTGCCTCCCGGCGTGGCGATCGAAACTGCCTATGACCGCTCGGAGTTGATCCGGGCTTCCATCCATGTCTTGCAGCGGGACCTCTGGATCGAGGCGCTCGTCGTCAGCGCCGTCACGCTGCTGTTTCTTTTCCATGTGCGGTCGGCGCTGGTTCCACTGCTGAGCCTGCCGGTTGCTGTCATCGGGACCTTTCTGCCGCTGGCGCTGTTGCGGGTGGATGTCAACATCATGTCGCTAGGCGGGCTGGCCTTGGCGATCGGCGTGCTGGTAGACGCCACCCTGGTGCTGGTCGAGAACGGCTGCCGGCGCCTGGCCGAGAAACAGCAGCACGGTCCGCTGTCGGAAGACGAGCGGCACACCATTTTGGTCCAAGCCTGTCAGCAAGTGGGACCAGCCCTGTTCGTCTCACTTTTGATCATTGTGCTGTCCTTCCTTCCGGTATTTCTTCTCGAAGCTCAGGAGGGTCGGCTGTTCCGACCGCTAGCCTGGACGAAGACCCTTTCGGTTGTGCTGGCTTCCTTGCTGGCGATGACGCTGGCTCCGCCCCTGCTGCTTCTGCTGATCCGTGGTCGAGTTCCACCGGAAACGGCAACTCCGCTGTCGCGCTGGGCGCAGGCCATTTATCTTCCAGTTCTGCGGTGGTGCCTGCGACACCGCAGACTGACCCTGCTGGCCAATCTGGCCATCCTTGTCGCGACGGTTCCGCTGGCCTTCCATCTCGGCAGCCAGTTCATGCCACCTTTATACGAAGGATCCGTTCTGTACATGCCGACGGCCCTGCCCGGGATCTCGATTCGCCAGGCCGGAGATTTACTCCAGGTCCAGGACCGCATTTTGCGAACGTTTCCGGAAGTCGAAAGCGTTTTTGGGACTGTCGGCCGGTCGGATAGCGCCACCGACAATGCACCGCTCGACATGTACGACACGACTGTCGTTTTAAAGCCGCCATCCCTGTGGCGTCCGGGAATGACCTACGAGCGATTGGTGGCAGAAATGGACAGGCGGCTGCAATTCCCCGGGCTGACGAATACCTGGACAATGCCCATCCAGAACCGCCTCGACATGGAGCTGACCGGGCTGAAAACGCCCCTGGGCATCAAAGTCCACGGCACTGACTTGAGGCACGTCGAAACCGTGGCGAACCAGATGGAGCAGTTGTTGAGTTCGCTGCCAGGGACGCAATCCGTCTTCGCCGAGCGCGTTTTGCAGGGCTATTACGCCAACATCGTCGTGGACCGGATTGCGGCAGCCCGCTACGGTCTCACCGTGGGCGATGTGCAGCAGGCCATCGAGGCCGGGCTCGGGGGAGCCGAGGTAGCCACCAATGTCGAGGGCCGACAGCGGTTTGCGGTGCAGGTGCGGTACCAGCGCGATTTCCGTCAAAATCTGCCGGCTCTGGCCCAATTGTTGATTGCCACGCCGTCGGGTGCCCAGGTGCCCCTGGCGGAGGTGGCTCGGATCGAGCTGGCCCCGGGGCCTGCCATGCTTCGGGACGAGGATGGACTGCTGACTGCATATGTTTATTTGCAACTCAGCACGACCAACATCGGCGGCTATGTCCGGCAGGCGGAGACATTGCTCCGCCAGCGCTTGCAGATTCCCGCCGGTGTGACCTGGTCGTGGGCAGGCCAATGGCAGTACCAGCAGCGGGCTCGGCGACGCCTGGAATTGATTCTGCCGCTGGTGTTCTTCTCTATCTTTGCGTTGCTCTTCGCTCTGTTCAGGTCAGTTCTGGAGGCACTGGTGTTGCTCCTCCCCTCGCTCTATGCGCTCAGCGGCGGGCTGCTGTTGCAGTGGTGGCTGGGCTTCCGCTTCAGCGTAGCGGTGTGGGTCGGTTATATCGCGCTGTTCGGGATCGCGGTGCAGACCGGAGTGGTCATGGTGGTTTACCTGGAGGAAGCCCTACGCAACCGGCTACACGCGAGAGGGGTCCTGAGTCGGCAAGACATTGAAGAGGCCACTCTCGAAGGTGCTGTGCTGCGACTGCGGCCCAAGCTGATGACGGTGGCGACCGTGCTGGGCAGTTTGATCCCCATTCTGGTAGAGACCGGTGTGGGATCCGACGTGATGAAGCCCATCGCTGCGCCTATCGTGGGCGGGATGATCACTTCTCTGTTGCATGTGTTGATTGTCGTGCCCGTAATTTTTGCCTGGACACGGGAGCGGATGCTCCTTCAAGGCCCAGCGCGATGAGGCGGCCCGGGTATGCGCTGTGTGACGGGCTGCTCTGCCTCCGGTGCAGGCAGTAGGCGAGGTCGGGAATTTTCTGTACTTGACAGTTCGTCCGCTCCACAGTAAGCCTTCAGCGATTCGGTCGCTACAGGACAGGAGTGGTCCGCATACCCAGACTGGGCGGACGGTTCCTGATCCTGACGAACAGGAGCGTGAACGCACGATGGGCCGGTTTGGGAAGAAGCAAATCTGGATCGTGGCAGCTGTACTCGGATGCGTTGCTGTCAGCAACCCTTCTGCCGGTTCCCAGGCCACCGGAGGGCAGCAAAATCCCCTGGCCGCACTGCATTTCCGTTTCATCGGTCCGGTGGGCAATCGCGCGTCAGCGGTTGTCGGCGAGCCGGGCAATCCGCTGGTCGTCTATGTAGGTGCGGCCGATGGGGGGATCTGGAAAACCGAGGATGGCGGCGTGCACTGGCGGCCGGTGTTCGATGATCAGGACGTTTCCGCCATTGGCGCACTGGCCGTGGCCCCTTCGGCTCACAACGTTGTCTGGGCCGGAACCGGCGAGCCGTGGATCATTCGGCCCGATTACTCCATGGGAGATGGCGTCTATAAATCCACCGATGGCGGCCGGAGCTGGAAGCACATGGGACTGGAGGAAACCGGTCACATTGCGCGCATCGTGATCGATCCCCACAACGTTGACCGCGTTTTCGTCTGTGCCGTGGGGCAGCTTTACAGGCCCGGCCAGCAGCAGGGAGTCTTTCGCACGCTGGATGGCGGTCGCACCTGGCAGCGCGTCCTGTTTGTCAACGACCAGACAGGCTGTTCCGAGCTGGCCATGGACCCGCAGGACCCGAACACCCTGTTTGCAGGCATGTGGCAGGTCCAGGTGCGCACCTGGAAGCTTGACAGTGGGGGCCCGGGCAGCGGCGTCTACGTGAGCCATGACGGCGGCGAGACCTGGCAAAAGCTTTCGGGTCATGGATTGCCCGCTGCCGACCACCCGCTCGGCAAAGTGGCTGTCGCTGTTGCGCCAGCGGATCCGCGCCGGGTCTATGCACTCGTGCAGGATGTGCACCCGGCGTTGTATCGGTCCGAGGACGGTGGCCGCAACTGGCAACTGGTGAATCAGGATCACGTGATGGACGAACGCGCGCCGTATTACACGCGGCTGGCCGTCTCTCCGGATGACGAAAACCTGCTCTACTTTGTCTCGGTGGCCTATTCGATTTCACGCGACGGCGGTCGCAGCCTGATCCAACCCGGTCTGCCGGGTGGTCGCCGTCCGGGAGGAGCCGACAGTCTGGGGCAGGCTTCAGCCGGTGGCGACAATCACGACATCTGGATCGATCCGCTCAATCCGAACCGTATCCTGGTGGCCAACGATGGCGGTGTTTCGATCAGTCTGAACCACGGGCGATCATTCGAGCGCGTGGTCTTGCCCATCGCGCAGATGTACCACGTCTACGCCGATGACGAAATTCCCTACAACGTGCTGGGCAACCGTCAGGATGGTCCGTCCTATCGCGGCCCCAGCCGCATCCTTACGGCGGGATTCTTTGCCGGTGCGCTGACGGCGGGTTACTGGACCACCACCGGTGGGTGCGAGAGCGGATTCGCCATCCCCGACCCGAAGGATCCGAACATTGTCTGGTCGGGCTGCTACAACGGCATGCTGACGCGCATGGACTTCCGCACCGGGCAAGCCCGCGATGTCAGCGTGTGGCCGGAAGCCACCTACGGCTGGCGACCGGCCGATGTCCGCTATCGCTGGCACTGGACGTTCCCGATCGCCATTTCTCCGCACGACCACAACCGGGTCTACGTGGGCAGCCAGTACGTGCACATGAGTACCGATGGCGGCCAGTCCTGGAAGATTATCAGTCCAGATTTGACGTTGAACGAGAAGTCTCACCAGGACAACTCCGGCGGGATCAGCTTTGACAATCTGATGACCTTCGACGGAGCCACGCTCTACGCGATTGCCGAATCGCCGGTGCGCGCCGGCGTCATCTGGGCGGGATCGAACGACGGGCAGGTGAGTGTGACGACCGACGGCGGTGCGCACTGGACCAACGTGACGCGCAACATCCCGAATCTGCCGCCATGGGGCACGATCTCGAACATCGAGCCTTCGCACTTCGCCGCCGGCACCGCCTACCTGACGGTCAATCTGCAGCAGGTGGGGATCTACGACGCCTATGTGTACAAGACCACGGACTACGGGCGCAGCTGGACGTTTTTGGGGGCCGGCGTACCCCGCAGCGTCAACAGTACGGCGCACTGCATCATTGAAGACCCTGTGCGCCCTGGCCTGCTGTTCCTCGGGACCGACAATGCGCTGTACGTGAGCTGGGACGACGGACAGCACTGGACGCGTTTGCGCAACAACCTGCCACCGGCACCGGTTTACTGGCTGACAATTCAGCCACGGTTCAACGATCTGATCGTGGCCACCTACGGTCGGGGCATCTGGATTCTGGACGATCTGACACCCCTCCGGGAGTACGACCGCGTCCAGCTGCAGCAGGTCTACTTGTTTCCGCCGCGAACGTTCTATCGATTCCGGCGCGTGGATGCATCGCGCGAAGCCGATGCGGGTTCGCACGTGGTCGGGGAAAACCCGCCCGAGGGGACCGACATCAACTTCTGGCTGCAGAAGCCGGAGAAAGAAGTCGAGCTGAGCATTCTGGATTCCGCAGGGCACCTGGTGCGCACGCTGAAAGTCACGGGCCGGCCCGGGCTGAATCGCGTGTGGTGGGATTTGCGCTACGAGCCCGCCCACACAGCCAGGCTGCGCACGCCGCCACCGGATGCTCCCTGGGTAAAACCGGGGCCGGAAGGCTGGCGTCCGGTGGTGGCCTGGTCCACGCGGGATCCGATGCCCGGACCGGTGGTTCCGCCGGGACATTACACCGTCCGCCTCAAGGCAGCCGGCCAGGAACGCTCGGCTGCGCTCGAGCTGCTACCCGATCCGCATTCCCTGGGAACCCCCGAAACGATCCGCCAGCAGGTGGCCTTTTTGCTCGAGCTGCAGGGCGAGCTCAATCGCGTCGTGGACATGATCAACCAGCTTGAATGGGCACGCCTGGAGCTGCAGGAATTGCAGAGCCACCTCGAGCAGCAGGAGCGTGTCCCTGCGGAAGCTCAACAGGCGATTCGCAGAGTCGAGAGGCAGGTGCTGGACCTCGAGGGCCAGCTCGTGGATGTACATCTGACCGGTGCGCGAGAAGACTCGTTCCGGCATCCGATGCGGCTCTATGGCCGGCTGGCGACCCTCATCGGGCAGATCGATGGCACGGCTGACAGTGGTGGAGGCGGCGCCGATCTCCCGCCGACGGAGCAGGAGCGTGCGGTGAACGAGGAATTCAAGAAGCAATTGAGCGCGCTCGAGCAGCAGTTCGCAGCGCTCGGCCGGCAGACGATTCCCGAACTCAACCAAACGTTGAATCGCTTGGGCCTGGGCTCTGCCGTCCGCCCCTGGTGAAGTCCGTTTGGAGTTGACAGTGGCCCGTGCGCCGGCTAGAATGTGCGGTTCATCGGACGTTCCATCCGGCTGGCAGGTCCGAGAACACGTTGGCAGCGTTTGGTGCCGACCGGTGGGTCGGTAGCAAGAAAACGGAATACCCATCGAACAGGAGCTCGCATGTACTTTCTTTTTGTCCTGGGTGGTCTGGTTGTTGTGGGAGGACTCGTGGGCCTCGTAAAAGCCCGGCGCAATGCCACCGCTGATTCGTCCCCCTTCAATCGGCCGAACTGGTCGGGTCAGTAACCGAGAGCCATTATTGCCTTCCACGTCGCGGTAGATCCCGCCATAGCCCAGATTGGGCTGCTCGCCTCTGCCTATCTGGGCGGCAGCTTTGGTGTGTCGTCAGGCGGCCTTTGATCTCCGTATTAAAACTTTCGCTTTTGGGTTTTAGTATTTTTCTTTTGAACAATTCCGCCGGCCTCATTCTCACGCGGGCAACAGTTGGCGGCTCGCTGGCTTCTGACTGCAGTGTAGAATCCGGGTAGCATGGCAGGGGAGGAGGCTGCCCGAGGGAGGGGTCGGGATGAAAGGAATAAGTCTTATCAGTGGGCCGCGCGCCCGTGTGCTTGTAGCTTTCCTCGGCGTGGCGGGGGCCACGCTACTTCTGGTTCGCTGCAGCAGCAATTCTCCAGCTCCTGGGGTAGGCACATCGGTGGTCAGCGTGAGCGATCCACCGTCGTGCACCAATCTCAGCAGCGTCTTTGTAACGATCGCCGACGTCAGCGGGCATACCAGCTCCAGTGCCGATGTCAGCTCACCGGGCTGGCAAACGCTGGTGGCCAGTCTGGGCAGCTCTGGCGGAAAAACCAATGTGGTTCAGGTGGATTTGCTCCATCTGCCGCAGACGGGTCAGTGCCTGCTGGCGCAACTTGGATCGAATTCCAGCCTTCCCGTGGGTGACTATCAGCAGATTCGGCTCAAGCTGCTGGCCAACGGGACAGACCCGGCGACGGTCAATCTGCTGACGCCGAATCCAGCAATTGGCGGAGTTCAGACGAGCTCCACCAATGCGTGCGCCGTCCTGGGTTCGAGTGTGTGGAACTGTGTGGCGCTGCCGACCAGCACGCCGCCCGCTGGATGCGCGCAGACGACCATCAACGGCAACAGCGTGGCGCTGTGCCCGCTGCAATTGACCAGCCAGGCACAGACCGGATTGAAGATTCCCCCGGGCCAGATCGAAGGCGGCCCGATCCATGTCGCCCAGGGACAGAGCGTGGACATCGATCTCGATTTCGATGCCTGCCGGTCCGTGCTGCAGACGGGTGGGGGCAACTTTCTGCTGAAGCCGGCGCTGGTCGGCCGTGTGGTGAGCCCCAATCTGACCGGCATCAGCGGCCAGGTGCTGCTGGGGCAGCTTACGCAGACGACCCCGCCGACGGTGGTCACGACCAGCACGCCGTTTTCGGGCGCGCTGGTGATGCTGGAAACGGCTGGCAGCGGCGGTCGGGATGTTCCCAGCGCACAGATGCGCACCGATACGAGCGGCAATTTCACGTTCTGCCCGCTGGCCACCGGCACTGTCTATGACGTGGTGGTGGACGGAGTGGATGCGAACGGGGTGGGCTATAACGCCACCGTTGCCCTCAACGTGCCAAACGGCACCAGCCTGAAGATTCCGCTTCTGGCGGAAACGGGCTCGACGAACGGTCCGGCCATTGTGACCGGACAGGTCAGCGCAACGGGCGCTCCGGGGACCCTGACAGTCGGTTTGCAGCCTCTGCAGGCGGTTTCCAGCATGCAGAGTGTCGTCATCCCGCTGCTGAATCTGTCCGGCCTGTCCTCGACCGGAAACGTAAGTGTCACTGTAAACGGCAGCGCATCCAACTACACCCTGATTGTTCCTGCCAGCAATCCCGTCATCGGCAGCTTCAGCAGCGGCAGCATCACCTTCGCCGCTCCGGCAGGACCGCCGGTGAACTTCAGTCTGCTGGCGACGCCCTCGGGAGGAAACTGCACGGCGCCGCAGACGGCGGGACCCTTCGCTGTGACGGGCAGTACGCCGGGTTCAACGGCCTCGACCACGAACGGGCCGAACATTACGTTCAGCGGCTGCTGAGCGGTGGTTTTTCCGGTAGGTTCTGCGGCCAGCGACAGCGCGGAACCGGCGTGATCAAAGAATGAGACGAGGCTCGAGCGCCTGCCGCATGCGCTCGTAGGCAGTGTGGCGCAGGCGCTCGAGATCGCCCTTGACCAGATTCAGTCCGAACACGCACAGCTCGAACTGCTCGGAAAGCTTCCGGAACAGCGGAGCCTCGTGCTGGTACTCGAGCTGATCGTAGGACGAGACGATCGCGTAGGATTCTTTGCCGGCCTGAATGTAGTCCACAAAGGCGTCCAGACGTAGCGAGCCGCGTCGGCGGTGGCGGGCGATGCTTTCGGGGAACAGGCCCGCCATGAAGAGCGTGAAGTCGCCGATGTGCTTGCGAATGGCCCGTTCGCGATCGAACGAGCCGTGCGGCGCCAGCAGCGGGTGCGATCCCAGGAGCATTTCCCCGACGTCGTCCAGCGCGCGGCCGCTGGCATCCCGCAGCCAGTACAGGCGGCGCGCATCGGCAAAGTCGGTCAGCAGGTCGGCGGTGTAACGCACCAGCTCGAAGTCCTGCAGCCGGACGTCGTCAAAAAAGCGGCGCCCCACCAGCTCGGTGAACAGGCGCCGCAGCGGATGATCGAACCGAATGCGGTCGCTGTCGCCCATCGGCAAGCAGCGGTGCGTTCCGGCTGCCCGGTCGTCCCTCAACTCTTCTTGGAAGTGATCGCGTAAAAGGCCGCCCAGCGCTGCTCGACCTGATCGCTGCCGCAATGCGGGCAGGTCACTTTCGTCTTTTCATATTCAGAAAGGCTCATGATCCGGCTGAACTCTTTCTGACAGGCCTGGCACATGAAGGTGTACTGGGGCATCGTGCACCTCCAGTTGTCGAGCGGAATCCCAGTGAAAATTCTACGCAGACCCTTCCGAACCGGTCAATCCGGCGAGAGCTGCCTTGCCGACCGCAGTAGGCAGGACTAAGCTTGTCGGCAGCAGACTGCCTGGAGGTCGGAGGGGTGCCATGCGAGCCTATATTCTGGTTACCGTCGGGCCCGGGAAAGCACGGGAGGTCGCCAAGAAAATTCAGTCGCTGAACTTCGTCAAGATGGCTAACGCCTGCTGGGGCGACCCTGACGTTTATGTGGTGGCGGAGGTGCCGAGCAGCGAAGAACTCAACAAGCTGGTGATGGAGAAGATCCAGGCCATCGAAGGAGTGGCCCGCACGAGTACGCACATTGCTATTGATTGAAGCGGAGTGCGTACTGGATTTCGAACTGCGGCCCTACCCGAAGGCTGTAAGCCGATCAGGCGGCACCGGGTTGGTGCTCAGTAGCCGGCAAAATCCTCGCTGCGAATATCGTCAGGATCCACGCCGGCCTGTTGCAGCATCTGCCGCATCGCCCCGACCATCGCAGGCGGTCCGGCAATGTAGTAGACAGGGCCCTGCAGCGAGGGTAGGTATTTACGGAGAAGCTCGGCAGTCAGGTAGCCGGTCTCACCTTGCCAGGATGTCGAGCCGCTTTCGAGCTGGGTGATGGTCGCCACGAGCCGAAACGGCGGATGCTGCTGCTGGAGCTCCTGCAGCTCCTCAAGAAATGGCGCATCCTCGGGCCTTCGGTTCGAGAAGAAAAGGAAAAGCGTGTGGGGAAGGCGACGGCGATAGGCGTCACGGATCATGCTCAGGAACGGCGTGACGCCAATGCCCCCAGCCAGAAAGACAGCCGGGCGGGCGGAGTTGTTGTGCAGGGTGAAGGAACCGAGAGGCCCTTCGATGAAAACTTCAGCCCCGATGGGAAGCCGGGCGAGCGAGCGTTTGAAGGCCGTATCGCGCAGGCGCGTGGCGATCCGCAGGCGATCGTCTCCGGGTGCCGAGGCCACGGTAAAGCTTCGGGTCGTGCCCGCCAGATCGGTTTCGGGTGGATCGATCAGCGTCATATCAACGAACTGCCCGGCACGAAAGTCGAATCCCGGGGGCTTCTCGAACCAGAGCGCAATGGTCCGGTCAGCGACTTCCTGCCGTTCCAACAAACGCACGCGATAGGTGTCCATGTTTTCTCCCGGCCCCGGCGCTGTGACCAAAGTCACCGGGTATAACCCGCCGCCGCGGCTATGATGGGCACACCAGCGAGCCCAAGTCCAGTAGCTGAGCGGGATGGCTGACGCTAGAAGCGACGACCGAAACGCTTCGGCACCGGAGCAGGCCGATGCCGGGGTGGAGCTGTCGCCGGACCTGCGCGGTCGGATGTTCCGCGCCCAGCGCCAGATGCCGGATGCCGAGGCACGGGAGTTTTTGCGGCGGCAGAAGGTGGCTCACGTAGCGGTGGTGGACCCGCGCGGGTGGCCCTATGTGCTTCCGCTGGTCTATATCTACGAAGGCGGCGACCGATTGTATTTGCACACCGGCAATCACCCCGGCCATTTCGCCTCCAGTGTGCTCCGGAACCCGCAGATTTGTATCGAGGTCTCCGAGATCGGGCCGCTGCACCCTGGCAAACCCTATGCGTGCAACTCCGCCCTGGTCTACACCAGCGTCATTGTGTTCGGCACCGTCGCGCTGATCGAGGATCGCAACCGGAAGGAATGGTTCTTCGACCGGCTGCTCGAGAAGTACGGCAGCGCAGAGTGGTCGTTCGAGCCAGGCTATCCACAGGTGCATCGCATTCTGCTGTATGAAGTCACGATCGAGGTACTCACGGGCAAGCGCTCGTTGGGTCTCTCCCACTAACCGATGGCCATGGGCCGGATGCGAGGCGAGGGGGCGCCATGATCAGACTCAAGCGGGTCTATGAGCCGCCGTCAGCAGAGGACGGCGAACGGTATCTGGTGGAGCGGCTTTGGCCGCGCGGCATGAGCCGGCAGAGTCTGCACCTGTCGGGCTGGTTGCGGGATGTGGCTCCCAGTGCCGAGCTGCGTGTGTGGTTCGGGCACGATCCGGCAAAGTGGGCGGAGTTTCGCCGGCGCTACTTCCGCGAGCTCGACGCGCACCCGGAAGCCTGGAAGCCTTTGCTCGAGGCTGCCCGGCGAGGAACGGTCACGCTGTTGTTCAGCGCGCGCGACGCCGAACATAACAACGCCGTAGCCTTGAAAGAGTATCTGGAGCGCCACCTGGGAAAGCGCTCTGCGGCCGTGCGCCGCCGCTAAAGCCACGCTGATCTTCCTACGTGCCGCCCCGCAGCTGCGCCGCGCGGCAAATCGTGTATAATTGGCGCCTGCTTTTCGAGAAGCCGCCGTTTCGGCCCGAAGCGGGCGTGTGCGGCTTCAAGGATTCTTTCGTTCGAAGGTCGGTGCCGGAGGGCACCATCCCCGCGTCGGGGCAGCGGTCCGCAGTGCCGGTCGAGGAGCTGCGGCGGACCGCAGAGTCTGTCGATCTGGACGCAGGAGTCTGACAGGCGATGATGGCGCTGTGGCCACTGGGACTGTACGCCGTGCTGGTGGTGATCATTGCCGGCTCCATGCTGGCGATCTCCTACGTGCTCGGCGAGCGCCACATGGAGCGGTTCACCGGCGTCCCCTACGAGGGCGGCATCAAGCCGGAAGGATCGGCCCGTGTCCGCTTCTCGCCAAAGTTCTATCTGGTGGCCGTGTTCTTCGTGATTTTCGACCTGGAATCGGTTTTCTTGGTCGTCTACGCCGTCGTTGCCCGGCAAATGGGCTGGATCGGCTATGCAGAAGCCATGGTCTTCATCGGGATTCTGCTGGCCGCACTGGCTTACCTGTGGCGTCTGGGCGCGTTGGACTGGGGTCCGGCCACAGGATGGCGGACACGACAGTTTTAGGAGCGTGCCATGCGCTGGTGGACGAGTCTTGGACCGAAAGAGCTTCCGGTCGTCGGCCAGTCGGTGGAAACCGCTCAGGAAGCTCTGCGACGAAGCATCTTGTTTGCCCGGCTGGAAGACCTGGTGGCCTGGGGGCGCAAGAATTCGATCTGGCCATTCATGTTCGGACTCTCCTGCTGCTTTGTCGAGATGGCCACCAGCATCACCAGCAAGTACGACATTGCGCGCTTCGGCGCCGAGGTGCTCCGTGGCACGCCCCGTGAGGCCGATCTGATGGTGATCGCCGGTACACCTTTTATCAAAATGGCGCCCACTATCAAATGGCTCTACGAGCAGATGATGGAGCCGCGCTGGGTGATTTCGATGGGCTCGTGCGCCAATTCTGGAGGGATGTACGACATCTACAGCGTGGTGCAGGGCGTGGACAAAATCCTTCCCGTGGACGTTTACATCCCGGGCTGCCCGCCCAGCCCGGTGGCCTTCATGGAAGGCCTGATGTTGCTGCGCGAAGCGGTCGGGCACGAAAAGCGCCCGCTGAGCTGGGTGGTCGGACCGCACGGCGTGGAGAAGGGTTTCCGACCCTCCATGCGGGATCTCAAGCAGCCCGACCGGGCGCGCGTCAGTGAACTCCGCCCGATGGACGAGGTTTGAGGATGGCCGCTCCCGCCGCCACGACCTCCATCGTCGAGCAAATCCAGCAGCGGTTTCCTGGCGAGTTGCTCGCCGTGCAGCCCACCCAGGACGGCATCCCGACTGTGTGGATGGGCCGCAATCACTTCCGGTCCGTTCTCCGTTATTTGAAGAACGAGGTCGAGCGGCCCTACCGCATGCTCTACGACCTGACGGCGATTGACGAGCGCATGCGGCAGCACCGCCCAGGGCAGCCGCCGAGCGATTTCACCGTCGTCTATCACCTCTATTCGTTCGACCGCAACGAATACCTGCGGCTGAAAGTGCCTCTGGCCGAGGACCGGGCTTCGCTGGAGACGGTGACCGACCTGTGGCCGAACGCCAACTGGTACGAGCGCGAAGTCTACGACATGTTCGGCATCGTCTTCGAGAACCACCCGTTCCTCGAACGCCTGTTGATGCCACGGAGCTGGGTCGGCCATCCCCTCCGCAAGGATCATCCCGCCCGGGCCACCGAAATGGGCCCCTATCAGCTCCCGGAAGAAAAGGTCGAAGACGAGCAGGAACGTCTCCGGTTCCGGCCGGAGGAATGGGGTCTGAAGCGCCAGAGCGAGGATACTGACTTCATCTTCCTCAACGTGGGGCCCCAGCACCCGGGAACGCACGGCGTTCTGCGGGTGGTGCTGCAGCTCGATGGCGAAGTCATCGTGGACGCGGTGCCGGAAATCGGCTTCCACCATCGCGGCGCCGAGAAGATGGGCGAGCGCCAGAGCTGGCACAGCTACATTCCCTACACGGACCGGATTGACTACCTCGGCGGTGTGCTGAACAACCTGGCCTATCTGGTCGCTGTGGAAAAGCTCGCCGGGATTCCCGTGCCGCCCCGCGCGCAGGTCATCCGGGTGATGATGGCCGAGCTGTTCCGGATCATCAGCCACCTGGTCTGGTACGGCACCTTCGCCCAGGATGTGGGGCAGATGTCGCCGGTGTTCTACATGTTCAATGACCGGGAACGGGCGTTCGCCATCGTCGAGGCCATCACCGGTGCCCGGATGCATCCGAGCTGGTTTCGCATCGGCGGTGTGGCGCACGATCTGCCCCGCGGCTGGGATCGCATGTTCCGCGAGTTCCTGGCCTGGATGCCGAAACGCCTGGTCGAATACGACCGCGCGGTCATGCAGAACGCCATTTTCAAGGCGCGCACGCAGGGCGTCGGCGCCTATACAGTCGAGCAGGCCATCGAGTGGGGGGTCACTGGACCCGGCCTGCGCGCCACCGGGCTGGCCTGGGATTTCCGCAAAAAGCAGCCCTATTCCGGCTACGAGAATTTCGAGTTCGACATCCCCATCGGTACCCACGGCGATTGCTACGACCGGGCGGTCGTGCACGTGGAAGAAATTCGCCAGAGTCTGCGGATCATCGAGCAGTGCGTCGAGAATATGCCTTCAGGGCCATATCAGAGCGATCATCCGCTGGCCACGCCGCCACGGAAAGACCGCACCATGCACGACATCGAAACGCTCATTCACCATTTCCTGAGCGTTTCCTGGGGCCCGGTCATTCCGCCCGGCGAAGCTCTTGGAGCGATCGAGGCGGCTAAGGGGAACAATGGCTACTATCTGGTGAGCGACGGAAGCACGATGAGCTATCGCACGCGCATTCGCACGCCCTCGTTCGCGCATATGCAGATGCTGCCGGAGATCACCCGCGGCCTGATGGTGCCGGATCTGCTGGCGATTCTGGGCAGTATTGATTTCGTGCTTGCCGACATTGACCGATGAAGCGGGTCTGCCGATGCTGACGCCGGAAGAGCAGAAAGAGATCGAAGAGGAAATCGCCCACTATCCCGAGCGCCGTGCCGCCTGTATTGACGCGCTGCGCGTGGTGCAGAAGCACCGGGGCTGGGTGTCCGACGAGGCCGTCGCCGACATTGCGGCGTTTTTGGGGACGACGCCCGACGAGGTGGACAGCGTCGCCACCTTCTACAACCTGATTCACCGGCGACCGGTCGGCCGGCATGTGATCCGGGTCTGCGACAGCGTGAGCTGCTGGATTGTCGGCTACGAGCAGATCCGCGACCACCTGCGGCAGCGGCTGCAGGTCGAATTCGGCCAGACCACCGCCGACGGCCGTTTCACGCTGCTGCCCATCGTGTGTCTGGGAGCGTGCGACCGCGCCCCCGCCATGATGATTGACGACGATCTCTACGGGAACCTCACCCCCGAGGGCCTCGATACGATTCTGGACCGCTATGAGTGAGCTGGCGATGGAACGACCCCTGACTGCGCGCATTCGTCCCGATGGCGAGATGGTCGGCATCGAGGAATACGAGCGCGCCGGCGGCTATCAGACCGCGCGCCAGGCCATGCAGATGGAGCCGCGCGCCATCGTCGAGGAGGTCAAGAAATCGAATCTGCGAGGCCGCGGCGGCGCTGGTTTCCCCACCGGAGTGAAGTGGAGTTTCGTGCCCGTCGGCCCTGAGGCGCCGCGTCCCAAGTATCTGGTGGCCAATGCCGACGAGATGGAGCCGGGCACCTTCAAGGATCGCCTGCTGCTCGAAGGGGATCCGCACCAGCTCATCGAGGGCATGATCATCGCTGCCCGTGCCATCGAGGCCGAGCGTGGCTACATCTTCCTGCGGGGCGAGTACACGCTGGCCGCACGCCGCATTGCCCGCGCGCTGGCGGAAGCCGAGACGCGCGGCTATCTGGGCCGCAACATCTTCGGCTCGGGCACCGACTTTCATCTGCGCTTGCATATCAGCGCCGGCCGCTACATGTGTGGGGAAGAAACCGGATTGCTCAACGCGCTGGAGGGCAAACGCGCCAATCCACGCGCCAAGCCGCCCTATCCACAGGTCTCAGGCCTGTTCGGCAAGCCGACAATCGTGCAGAACGTCGAAACGCTCTGCAACATTCCGCACATTATCCGCAACGGCGCCGACTGGTTCCGCAGCCTGAGCCGGACGGCCGACGGCGGCACCAAGCTCTACGGCGTGAGCGGGCGCGTACGGCGTCCGGGCTGCTGGGAACTGCCCATGGGGACGACTATCCGCGAAATTCTCGAAGAGCACGCCGGCGGCATGCGCGACGGACTGCGGCTCCGGGGCCTGCTGCCGGGAGGTGCCTCGACGGACTTTCTGACCGAACAGCATCTGGACGTGCCCATGGACTTCAACGAAGTGGCCCGGGCCGGCAGCCGGCTGGGGACCGGCACGATGATTGTCCTCGACGATCGCACCTGTCCGGTAGGCATGGTTCTGAACCTGACGCATTTCTTCGCACAGGAGTCCTGCGGCTGGTGCACGCCCTGCTGGAGCGGGCTGAGCTGGGCCGAGCAGATTCTAGCCGCCATTGAAAATGGTGCCGGCCAGCTAGAGGATCTGCAGCGTCTGGAGCACATCTGCCGCATGGTCGCTCCCGGCAACACGTTCTGCGCGCTGGCGCCGGGTGCTGCCGAACCGCTGCAGAGTGCCCTGAAATACTTCCGCGAGGATTTCGAACGGCACATCCGCGAGCGGCGGTGCCCGTGGAGAAACGCCCAATGACGATCATCTACGTAGACGGTCGGCCCTACGAGGTCGATCCCGAGCAGAATCTGCTGGAAGCCTGTCTGGGGCACGGGCTCGATCTGCCGTATTTCTGCTGGCACCCGGCGCTCGGTTCGGTCGGGGCCTGCCGGCAGTGCGCGGTGAAGGTGTTCCGGGACGAGAACGACACCCGCGGGCGGCTGGTGATGTCCTGTATGACGCCCATCACCGAAGGCATGCGCGTCTCGATCGCCGATCCCGAGGCGCGCCAGTTCCGCGCGGGCATCATCGAAGGCCTCATGATGAGCCACCCGCACGACTGCCCGGTGTGCGACGAAGGCGGCGAATGCCACCTGCAGGACATGACCGTCATGACCGGGCACAACTACCGCCGCTACAGCTACCGCAAGCGCACGTTCCGCAATCAGTACCTGGGGCCGCTGCTGAACCACGAAATGAACCGGTGCATCCAGTGCTATCGCTGCGTGCGCTATTACACCGAGTACGCCGGCGGAAAGGACTTCGCTGTGCTCAAGCTGCGCAACCTGGTCTTCTTCGGTCGTTTCCAGGACGGCCCGTTCGAGAACGAATTTGCCGGCAACCTGGTCGAGGTGTGCCCGACCGGCGTGTTCACCGATCGGACGCTCAAGCAGCACTACACGCGCAAGTGGGATCTGACGATGGCCCCGTCGGTGTGCGTGCACTGCTCGGTGGGCTGCAACACCACTGCCGGCGAGCGCTACGGTACGCTCCGGCGGATCGTCAATCGCTACAACGGGGAAGTGAACGGCTACTTCCTCTGCGATCGGGGCCGGTTCGGCTATGAATTCGTCAACAGTCCGCAGCGTGTGCGGACGCCGCTGGTGCGTGAAGGCGCAGCCCTCGCCGCCGCCTCGCGCAGCGCTGCGCTCGACAAGGTGGCAGCACTGTTCACGGCCGGGCGGGTGATTGGTATTGGCTCCCCGCGGGCCTCGGTGGAAGCCAATTTCGTGTTGCGGTCGCTCGTAGGACCGGAGAACTTCTTCGCCGGCCTGCCCGACAGCGAGCTGGCGCTGGTGCGGGGGGTGCTGAGCACTCTCCAGCAGGGTCCGGCTCCAGTGGCCTCGCTGCGTGAGATTGAAACGGCCGATGCCGCGCTGGTGCTGGGAGAAGACGTCACGAACACCGCGCCGCGCATGGCGCTGAGCCTCCGCCAGACTGTGCGCCAGGTGATCTTTGCCCGGGCAAAGAAGCTGGGTATTCCCGCCTGGCAGGATCATGCCGTGCGGGAGCTGGCGCAGGACGAGCATGGCCCGCTGTGCATTGCGACCCCGGCGGCTACGCGCCTCGACGACGTGGCGACGGAAACCTATCGGGCAGCGCCGGACGATATTGCGCGACTCGGCTTTGCCGTGGCGCATGCCCTCGATCCCGAGGCGCCGCCGGTGCCCGAGGCCGACGCGGACTTGCAGGAGCGGGCCAGCCGCATCGCCGCAGCGCTGATGGCTGCCGAGCGGCCGGTCATTGTCAGCGGAACGAGTCTGGGCAGCCTGGCTATCGTGCAGGCGGCTGCGGCTGTGGCCACGGCACTGCACCGCCGCGGCCGTCCAGCGCGCATTGCCTTTGTGCTGCAGGAGGTCAACACGGCAGGTCTGGCGCTGCTCGAGCCCCGGCCGTTGAGCGAAGCCTTTGCAGCGGCAGGTGGTCTGGCCGGCGTGCTGGTGCTCGAAAACGATTTGTTCCGCCGCGCTCCGGCCGAGGTGGTGGAACGTTTCCTGGCCGATGCGGGAACGGTGGTGGTTCTCGATGCGTTGCTGACGCCGACGGCTGAGCGTGCCGCCGTGGTGCTTCCGGCAGCCAGCTTCGCTGAAGGTGACGGGACATTCGTCTCGAACGAAGGGCGCGCGCAGCGCTACTTCCAGGTCTTCGTCCCGCAGGGAGACATTCAGGAAAGCTGGCGCTGGCTGCGCGACGTGGCGGCTCTGCTGGCCCGTCCGGAAGCGCTGCGCTGGAACGCCCTCGATGACGTGATTGACTCCGTGGTCGCGACGGTGCCGGTGCTGGCCGGCATTCGCCGCGCCGCGCCTCCGGCCAGCTTCCGCATTGCCGGGGCCAAGATTCCGCGCCAGCCGCACCGTTACAGCGGGCGCACGGCCATGCTGGCCCATATCACCGTCCACGAGCCCAAACCCCCGGACGACCCCGACTCGGCGCTGGCGTTTTCCATGGAAGGGGCTTCGGTTCCGCCGCCGCCCCCGCTGCTTCCGTTTTTCTGGACACCCGGCTGGAACTCGATCCAGTCGGTGAACAAGTTCCAGCAGGAAATCGCCGGACCGCTTCGTGCGGGAGATCCGGGCGTGCGCCTGCTGGAGCCGACAGGCAGCGCGACCGGCTATCGCGACGCCGTGCCCGCTGCGTTTCGGCCGCGGCCCGGGCAGTTTCTGCTGCTGCGCCAGTTCCACATCTTCGGTTCGGAAGAGCTGAGTGCGGCGGCGCCGGCGATTGCCGAGCTGGCGACGAAGCCCTACGTGGGTTTGGCACCGGCGGACGCGGCCGCGCTCGGTGTCGGGGAGGGAACCGAAGTGCGAGTACGCCTGCGCCAGAGCTCCTGCCGCTTGCCCGTGCGGCTGTTTGCCGAGTTGAAGCCGGGACTGGCCCTGCTGCCGCACGGCCTGGCGCCGGCGACCGGCTGGACGTTGCCTGAGTGGGGAGTGATCGAGCGCGAACCATGAACCCTTTGCTGCAGGCTGCCATTGTTCTGGCCATTCTGGTTGTACTGCTTTCGCTCGCCGCCGGATTGATCTGGCTGGAGCGGCGACTGCTGGCGTTGTGGCAGGATCGCTACGGGCCAAACCGTGTGGGCCCGTTCGGCCTGCTGCAGGTGCTGGCCGACATGATCAAAATCTTCTTCAAGGAAGACTGGATCCCGCCGTTTGCCGACCGCGGCGTCTTCGTGCTGGCTCCGGCCATCATCGTGGTCACGGTGCTGCTGGCTTTCGCAGTGGTGCCGTTTGCGCCCGGCGTGCAGATTTTCGAGACCAATGTGGCTCTGCTGTATTTTCTGGGCCTGTCCTCGCTCGGAGTCTACAGCATTGTTCTGGCCGGCTGGGCCTCGAACAACAAGTATTCGCTGCTGGGCGGCATGCGCGCTGCCTCGCAGATGATCAGCTACGAAGTCTTCATGGGCCTGTCGCTGATGGGCGTGGTCATTCTGGCCGGCTCCTTCAGCCTGCGGGACATCGTCGAGGCCCAGCGGAGGATGTGGTTCGTGGTGCCGCAGTTTCTGGGCTTCGTACTGTTCCTGATCGCCGGCGTGGCCGAAACCCGACGCCTCCCCTTCGATCTCCCCGAGGCGGAAAGCGAGCTGGTGGCCGGCTTTCATTCCGAGTATTCGGGGATGAAGTTCGGCATGTTCTTCGTGGGCGAGTATCTTGGTGTGACACTGATTTCCTGCCTGATCACGGTGCTGTTTTTCGGCGGCTGGCTGGGGCCGGGATTGCCACCGCTGGTCTGGTTTGCGTTGAAAACGCTGTTCTTTATTTCCTTCTTTATTCTGCTGCGTGCCGCACTGCCGCGTCCCCGGTTCGACCAGTTGATGGCCTGGGGCTGGAAGTGGATGCTACCGCTCAGCCTGCTGAATCTGGCGGGAACGGCTGCGGTGGTTCTGGCGCGGGCAAGGTAGGCGGGCGATGTGGAGCATTCTGCGAACCATCTGGCTGGTCTT
>Ga0070739_10002231_pt1 | contig 26583 bp, 21 predicted proteins | sample Coa_R1_7_FD_66445 | JGI IMG/M metagenome (GOLD analysis project Ga0070739, IMG submission 66445) | Surface soil microbial communities from Centralia Pennsylvania, which are recovering from an underground coalmine fire - Coalmine... | ecosystem: Environmental > Terrestrial > Soil > Unclassified ...
GCGCTCCCCACCCTCGGCTGCGCCATCCAGCTCCTGCGCCCCGGCGTGCGCACCCGCGCCCATCGCCACACCAGCAGTGCGGTGTACCACGTGTTCCGCGGGCGCGGCTACAGCGTGATCGATGGGCAGCGGTTCGACTGGGCGCAGGGCGACTTCTTCGTGCTGCCGCCCTGGGCCTGGCACGAGCACGCCAACACCTCGCCGACCGAGGAGGCGATCCTGTTCTCGGTCAACGACATGCCGATCTTCGAGGCCATGGCGCTCTATCGCGAGGAGCCCTATCCCGCCCACGGGGGGCATCAACCGCAGGGCTGAGACCGGCAGGGGAGGTGCCCGGGGCCAGCCGTGAGGCGCGACAGCGGCCGGGCCTCGGCGCCTCCCCTCGCCGCCCCCGCGGGCAGGCAGAACGGGGGAGGCAACGTGCAGCGCGATCTGCGAGCGTTCCTGAACTACCTTGGCGAGCGCTACCCGAGCGAGCTCCTGGAGCTAGACCTAACGGGCCGGGACTTCCGCCTGGAGGACTGCGACGCGGCGGCCCTGCTCACCAAGCTGCGGCAGCAAGGGCGCAAGCCGGTGCTGCTGCTGCGCGGCGTGCGGACCCTCGACGGCCAGCCCTGGCCGGGGAAGGTCCTGTTCTCCGAACTCTCCACCGAGCTGCGGGAGGCGGTGGCGATCGGCGCCCAGCCCGGGGCGAGCTTTCAGGAGCTAGCCACCGAGTGGATGCGGCGTACCAACGCGCCGGCCGACCCGGTGCGGGTGTCCCGCGACGCGGCGCCGGTCAAGCAGCACATCTGGCGCGATCGCGACGTCTCACTCTTCCGCCTGCCGGTGTACCGGAAGGACGAGTTCGACGCGCGCCCGGGCTGGCTCTGCGGCATCGCTGTCGCGCGGGCGCCCGACTCGTCCCGCTATAACCTCTCCTGGCACCGGCTACACGTCCGGGCGCCCGATTGGGCGGCCGTGCGCATCAACCCGCGCCACCTGAACGAGTACATGAACGGCTACCGTGCGGCAGGAGCCACCAAGATGCCGGTCGCCTTCGTCTTCGGGCATCATCCGGCGTTCGAGCTGGCCGCGGCCAGCGCTTGTGCCTGGGACGTCGACGAGTACCGCTACGCGGGCGGCGTGATGGGCGGGCCGGTGCGCGTGGTGCCGTCGGAGACGTTCGGCGAGGACCTGCTCGTGCCCGCCGATGCGGAGCTCGTCGTGGAGGGCTACATCGATCTCATCCGCCGCGAGCTGTGCGGGCCCTGGGCAGACTTCATGCGCTACTACTCGCCCCAGACGCTCGAGCCCGTCTTCGAGCCGACCGTCGTCACCTTCCGCGACGACCCGATCTTCATCGAGAACTGGACGAGCCACGAGCCGCTCGGGCATCTGCACTCGACCGCCCAGATGTACGCAGTCATCAAGCAGCGCTTCCCCGGCGTCAAGGCCGTGGCCAACGTCGCTCCGTTCACCTACGTGATTCAGGTCCGCCTCAGCCGGCCCGGCGACGGCACGCGCCTCGGCGCCCTGGTCATGGGCAGCTTTGCCGACCGCGTGAAGAACGTCATCCTGGTGGATGAGGACATCGATCCGTTTGACCTGGACGCAGTCCTGTTCTCGATCAGCACGCGGGTGGACGCCGACACCGCGCAGGTCCAGATCTACCGCGACCTGGCGGCCAACCGCCAGGACCCCTCGACCGAGCGGGAGATGCGCGTCGGCGGCCTGATGATCGACAGCACGAAACCGATCGGCAAGCCCTTTCCTCCGCTCGGGCGGCCTCCCCGGGAGGCGCTGGAGCGGGTCCGCCTGGAGGAGCTGCTGGGATAGGCGCGGCTCTCGTTATCCCAAGGAGTGCGGTGCAGCGCCGCACCGCGGAGGCGAGCAGGAGCCACTATGCCACCCGAGGTCTATATCGTCTGCCCCAAGTGCGGCCACGAGTACAACATCCACAAGCGCGTGTACGACCGCGGGCCGGACTTCCCGATGTTCTGCCCGCTCTGCAACGCGGTGTTCCCCCGCCGCGAGGCGCAGATCACGGGCGCCAACGTGCCGCTGGGCGGATCCGGCGAGGAGCGCTAGGCAGCCCAGCGCGGGACCGGGCCCACCTCGGAGACTGGGGGGCGCCGCATCAGGCACTCATACCCGGTGTCTCGCGGTGTGCAAGAGCTTGCTGGACAGCGGCCGGGTGAACGTCGCGAGCCTGCGCGAGACGCAGAGCTGGTACATCCAGCGAGGCGAGCAGACCGCAGAGGTCGACTTCGACCGCGTGGTCGACACGCGCTTCATCGACTATGCGGTCAGCCGCCTGGGCCGCTACCCCGGATCTTGAGCCGCGCCGAGCGCACCAGGCGGGCCGAAGGGGGCTCACGCACGTCCTAGCTGGCCGCGGTGCGGGCTGGCGACGGGTGCGGGCCGCGCTCGAGCAGCGGCAGCAGTAGCACGACCGCCGCGCCGGCTAGCGCCAGCACCGCCGCGAGCAGCAGCGCGGGGCCCAGGCCGGCATGGTCGGCGAACAGGCCCACCAGCGCCGGGGCGAAAGCCGTGACCACCTGCTGGACGCCGAACAGCACCCCGACCGTGCTGGCGCCCAGCTCGCCGGGCGCAGCATCTAGCGCGTGCGCGAAGACCACGGCGCGAAGCGCGAACAGGAACAGGCCCACGCCGGCCAGCACCAGGAGCAGCGGCGGGCCGGGCGCTGCCCACGGGATGGCGAGCGCCAGCACCCCCACCGCGAGCAGCCCGGCCAGCAGGACCGGCCGGCGCCCCACCCGGTCGGAGACGGGACCGCCCACCAGCGGCGAGAACACACCCAGCGAGGCGAGCACCGAGACGTAGAAGCCGATGCCGGCGGCGTCGAGCTCGTAGCGGTAGGCCAGGAACAGGGGCAGGAAGGTCATCAGCACGATCTGCGCCGTGCTGCGCAGCGCCGAGACCAGCGCCATTGCCAGGACCGTCCGGTTGCGCAGCAGCACCGCCAGCCCCGCGCGGTAGCGCGCCAGGCTGGGCCGCTGCTCCCCACCGCCCGTCAGGCGCGGCGCCAGCAGCCAGAAGAGCGCGGCCACTACCGCGCCGGGCACGAGCTGCGCCAGGAGCACCGCCCGCCAGGGGAAGGCCACGATGGCCAGGCCCACGAGCGTAGGGGTCAGGAAGGTGCCGATGTTCCCCGCCAGCTCGTGCGCGGAGAGTGCGAGGCCGCGGCGATCCGGAAACTGCCGCGAGAGGATGGCCATGGCCGGCGGGTGCCAGAGGCCGGCGCCCATCCCCAGCGCTCCGCTCAGCACGATCAGCAGCAGGTAGCCGGGCGCGAGGCCCAACAGGCAGAAGCTCAGGCCCAGCCAGGCCAGACAGCCCGTGAGCAGCAGCAGGGGACGGCCGAGCACATCGCTCACCGCCCCCGCGCCGAGATGGCCGAGCGCTCCCAGCAAGGAGCGGGCCGAGGCCAGCGCCCCCGCCTCGGCAAACGATAGCCCCAGCTCCCTGCTGGCCACCGCGAGGAAGATCCAGAACGCCCCCTCGTACCAGTGCTCGATGCCGTGGCCGATGCTGAGCGCGCCCAGCAGCCGGTTCCGATCCATGCCCGCCCCTCCAGTTCCCGCTCGCCGGGCTGGGCCGGCGGCAGCGCCCGCATTATGCCATAGGAAAACGGCGCCCCGCTTGTGCTACCATGCCCGTGGCGCTATCCTCGCCCGTGTGAGGAGGTGCGCGGTGGTCGAGCGGGTGCGCGCCTACTGCAGCCTGTGCCACGTTCACTGCCCCATCGTCTGCACCGTCGCCGACGGGATGATCCAGCGCATCGAGCCCGATCATGCCCATCCGGCCGGCGGTGCGATGTGCGTGAAGGGCAAGGCCGCGGCGGAGCTGGTCCGCGCGCCCGACCGCCTGCGCTACCCGCTGCGGCGCACGCGTCCCAAAGGCGCCGCCGACCCGGGCTGGGTGCGGATCTCCTGGGACGAGGCGCTCGACACCATCGCCGCGCGCCTGCGCGCCGTGCGCGAGCGCTATGGGGCCGAGGCGGTGGCGTTCAGCAAGAGCACGAGCAGCGGCACCGCGATGAGCGATGCCGAGCGCTGGCTGCAGCGGCTGGCCCACGCCTTCGGCACCCCGAACGTGGTCGGCACCACCCACCTCTGCAACTGGCACCGCGACACCGGCTTCGCCTACACCTTCGGCGTCCCCCTGCCCACGCCGGATCTCGCCCAAACCCGGACGATCCTGCTCTGGGGCCACAACCCTAGCTCTACCTCGCTGGCGCTTGCCCGCGCCATTGCCGAGGCGCAGAGCCGGGGGGCACGGCTCATCGTCATCGACCCGCGCCGCGTGGGGCTCGCCGGCCGCGCGGACCTCCACCTGCAGGGCCGTCCGGGCACGGACGGCGCGCTGGCGCTCGCGCTCGTGCACGAGCTGCTCCAGACCGGCCGGTACGACGCCGACTTCGTGCGCCGGTGGACGAACGCCCCGCTGCTCGTGCGCACCGACACCGGCCAGCTGCTGCGGGGGAGCGACCTGGGCTGGGAGGCGGACGGCTACGTCGCCTGGGATGCCGGCGCGGGCGCCCCCACCCCCTACGAGCCGGCGACCGGGCAGTACGGCGCGCCGGTAGAGCAGCTGGCCCTCACCGGCACCTACCGCCTGCGGCTGGCCAACGGCGAGCGGGTGACCGCCCAGCCGGTGTTCGCCGCCCTCGCTGCCCTGGCGGCGGACTACCCGCCGGAGCGCGCGGCAGCGATCACGCGCGTGCCGGCGGCGCAGCTCCGGGCGGCCGCGGCGCTGCTGGCCGACGGCCGGCCCGTGAGCCTCTACTACTGGAACGGGCTAGCGCAGCACACGAACACCACGCAGACCGCCCGCGCGGTTGCCATCCTCTATGCGCTGCTGGGGGACTTCGATCAGCCCGGGGGCAACGTGCTGTTCCCCAGCCCGCCTCTCAACGCCGTGGAGGGACGGGAGCTGCTCCCGCCCGCGGTGGCAGCGCGGCGGCTGGGGCGGACCACCCGGCCGCTGGGCCCGCCCGCGCGGCCGGGTCAGGTCGCCGCCTATGACCTCTACCGCGCGGTGCTCCACGGCGACCCCTACCCCATCAAGGCGCTGGTGGCCTTCGGCGGCAATATGGTCATGTCCAACGCTGGCTCGCCCGAGGGGCGGGCAGCGCTCTGCGAGCTCGAGTTCTTCGCCCAGGCCGAGCTGTTCCTCACGCCCACTGCCGCCCTGGCCGACATCGTGCTGCCTGCCACCTCCTTCCTCGAGAGCGCCAACCTCAAGGGCGGCTACGCCTTCCCGGTGGCGGCGCGCGGGCACCTCCAGTATCGCCCGGCCGTGGTGCCCCCGGTGGGCGAGGCGCGGTCCGATACCTGGATCATCTTCCAGCTCGCCCAGCGGCTGGGGCTGGGGGAGCACTTCTGGAACGGGGACATCGAGGCCGGCTACGCCTATGAGCTGGCGCCAAGCGGGGTCAGCCTGGAGACGCTGAAGGCTACGCCCGGCGGCCTCACGGTGTCCTTGCCGCCGGTCCGCTACGCGAAATACGCGGCGCCCGATGCCACGACCGGGACGCCGCGGGGGTTCGCCACCCCGACGCGGAAGGTCGAGCTATACGCCGTGCCGTTTGCGGCACACGGCTACGCGCCCCTGCCCGGGTACACCGAGCCGGCGGTAGGGCCCGTCAGCCGCCCGGACCTCGCCGCCGCCTACCCGCTGGTCTGGACGACGGCCAAGGTCACACAGTTCTGCCACAGCCAGCACCGCGCCCTGCCCAGCCTGCGGCGCGCCCTGCCCCACCCCTGCGCCGAGCTCCACCCGGACACGGCGCGCGAGTACGGCATCGCCGACGGCGCTTGGATGCTGGTGGAGTCGCCCTACGGGGCCATCCGCGTCCGGGCCCGTGTGACGGACGCCGTGCTGCCCGGCGTCGTCTGCGGCCAGCATGGCTGGTGGCAGGCCTGCCCCGACCTCGCGCTGCCGGGCTACGACCCCTTCGCCGCGACGGGCGCGAACGTGAGCGTCCTGGTGCCCAACACCTTCCGCGACCCGATCAGCGGAACAACGCCCTCGCGCTCGTTCCTGTGCCGCGTGCGGCCGCTGGAGGCCCCCGCATCCGCGGAGCCGGCCCAGGCGGCCGCGGCGGCGCGCTAGCGGCGCGTACGCGGCGGGTAAGTGTGCCCGTCTGCGGGGACGCGCAGCGGAAGGCGTTTGCGAAGCCGCGGCCGCCTTTGGTAGAATCTTGTGTTCTGAACGGGGCGTAGCGCAGCCTGGTTAGCGCGCAGCGTTCGGGACGCTGAGGTCCCCAGTTCAAATCTGGGCGCCCCGACCCAGCTCTCGCCGCCGCAGCATCCCGCTCGTTGGGGCGGGTTTTCCGTGTCCGGCGCGCTCGCGGCCACGAGCCGCGTGGCCTGGTGGCGGGTAGGGAGTCCCGCAGGAGCGAGGCAGCACGCTAGGAGCCCCGAGCCGGGCCGGCGGCGAAGGGAGAGAGCACGCATGTACGCGGTGATCGAGACCGGCGGGAAGCAGTACAAGGTCCAGCCCGGCGAGGAGGTGCAGGTCGAGCGCCTGCCCGCCGCGGTGGGAGAGACGATCGCGCTGGACCGGGTGCTGCTCGTCGGCGACGGCGACTCGGTGGAGATCGGGCGCCCCACGGTGGCCGGCGCCCGGGTGCTGGCGGAGGTCGTCGCGCAGGAGAAGGGGCCGAAGATCATCGTCTTCCGCTACAAGCGCAAGGTGCGCTACCGGCGCAAGACCGGCCACCGCCAGCTCCTGACGCGGCTCCGCATCAAGGAGATCACGCGGTAATTACGAGGAGACACCCATGGCACATAAGAAAGGGGTAGGGAGTTCCCGTAACGGCCGGGACAGCCCCGGCCAGCGGCTCGGGGTCAAGGTTGGTGATGGCCAGTTCGTCCGGGCGGGGAACATCCTCGTCCGCCAGCGCGGCACGCCAATGAAGCCCGGCGCGAACGTCGGGGTGGGCCGCGATCACACGCTGTTCGCCCTGATCGACGGCTTCGTCAAGTTCGAGCACATCACGCGCGATCGCAAGCGCGTGAGCGTGTACGCGCCGGTGGCGGGCGCGGCGCGCTAGCCCCGTCCGCCGGCCGTGGCGCCCCAGCGCCGGCGCTGGGGCCTTTAATCTCAAGCGCGATCTGGATGACCATGCGACCGAACATTCACCCGCCCTACGTGGAAGCCACCGTTCACTGCGCGTGCGGCAACACCTGGAAGACGCGCTCGACGAAGCCGCTCCTCCGGATCGACGTCTGCTCGCGCTGCCACCCGTTCTTCACCGGGGAGCAGCGCCTGGTCGACACCGGCGGGCAGGTCGAGAAGTTCATGCGCCGCGCCGCGCGCAAGGCGTAGCCAACTCGCCCTCACCGCCCTATAATGTGGCCCTCTCGCGCCCGCGGGGAGGGCCGTAATTTACACGCAAACAAAGAGGAGACCTACCGGTGCAGCCGCGCCCCGTCGTTCTCCTCGCCGACAGCGATCCGGCGACCGGCGCGCTGCTCCAGGCGCCGCTGGAGCAGGCCGGGTACACGGTGAGGACCGCGATCGACGGGACGACGGCCCTCGCGCACGCGGCCGGCGGGGTCGACCTGCTCCTGCTCGATATAAGGCTGCAAAATCCCGACGCGCTGGAACTCTGCCGACGCCTGCGCGCGCAGGAGGCCGAGGAGCCCCTGCCGATCATCGTGCTCGTGCCGCAGCCGAGCGCGGCGCCCTGCCGCGCCGCCTTCACCGCTGGCGCGGACGACTGCCTCCCCAAGCCCCTTGAGGTGGAGGAGCTCCTGCACCGGATCCGGGTGTGGATGCGGCTGCGCCAGCGCCTCCGCGCCCTCCACGAGCGCTCCCAGGCGCTCGCAGAGCAGAGCCGTCAGCGGGAGGAGCACGCCCAGCACCAGGCGGTTCGGACCATGGCCCGGACCGTGAGCCACGAGCTGAGCCAGCCGCTGACCGTTCTTTCCGGCCTGTTAGAGCTGTGGGAGTCCGGCGCTTGGCCGGTGGAGGAGCTGGAGCGGCTGCGCCGCGAGCTGCGGCAGGCAGCCTACGACCTCACCGCACGCGTGGAGGCGCTCGGCCAGGTGGCGCACTACGTGACGCGCGAGGGGGCTGCGGGTCAGCCGCTCATCGACCTCACGCGCGCCCGCGAGCCCGCCCCCTAACGCCGCCCCTTCCAGGCGCGCCGTGGGCGCTGGCTCCCTCCCGCGCGAGACGGCGCCGCGGTCATGGCGCGCAGCCGCCTCACAGGCCCAAGATCCGCTCAGCATTCTGGTGGAAGACCTTCTCCAGGATCTCGTCCGGGTAGCCCAGCTCGGCCCACTCCCGGAACAGGCGCTCGTAGGGGATGCTGGGGTAGTCGCTGCCGAACATGATCTTGTCCCGCAGCCGGCCGCGGATGTCGCGCTTGAGCGGCTCGGGGAAGTACTTCGGTGCCCAGCCCGACAGCTCCCAGTAGACGTTCCCCTTGTGCAGCGCGACGGCGATCATCTCCTCCGTCCAGGGCCACCCCGGATGGGCGGCGATGATGGTGAGGTCGGGGAAGTTCGCCGCCAGCTCGTCGATCGCGGCGGGATGGGCATGGCGGAGGATCGCGCCGTGGCCGCCGGGCATGCCGGCCCCCATGCCGGTCGTGCCGACGTCGATCATCACCGGCACGCGCAGGGCGTTGATCACCTCCCACAGCGGCCAGAGCCGGCGGTCATTGACGGCGAACCGCCCCATGATGGGGTGGAAGTGGAAGCCGAACAGCCGCAGCTCGCGGATAGCGCGCTCGGCCTCCCGCAAGGCCGCCTCGCCCTTGAAGGGGTCCACCGCCGCCCAGCCCTGGATGATGCGGTCGGGATAGCGGTCGCGGAGCGCCGCGATGTAGTCATTGGAGCAGGGCGGGCTGCCGGTGATGGTCTCGATGTCGAACGCGACCAGGAGCACCTCCACGCCCGCACGCGTGAAGTCCTGGATGACCTCCTCTTCGGTCTTCGGCACCCACTCGTGGTGCCAGTACTTGGCGAGCGCCTCGGGGTAGGGGCCCTGCGACTTGATCCACGGCTCGGTGCCAGGATAGGCGTGTAGATCGATGATCCTCATCCACCGCTTCCCATCTACCGGAGTCTAGCCCGCGCTAGGCCCGGGCCCGCTCCTCCTCCAGCTTCCGCGTGATCATCTCGACCAGCGTCTTCTTGGACACCTTGCCAAAGGTCGACAGCGGGAACTCCTCCATGATCTCCAGCCGCTCGGGCAGCTTGTGCTTGGCGATCTCCTTGCTCGCCAGGAACTGCACCAGCTCCTCAAAGGTGAGCTGCTGGCCGGGACGCAAGATGACGCAGGCGCACATGCGCTCCCCGAGCACCGGATCGGGCATGGGGATGCAGGCGACGTTCTGCACCGCCGGGTGCATGAGGATGAGGTTCTCGATCTCCTCGGCGCTGATCTTCTCGCCCCCGCGGTTGATGAGGTCCTTCTTGCGGCCCTCGACGATGTAGTTGCCCGAGGGATGCTGCCGCATCAGGTCGCCCGAGCGGTAGAACCCGTCCGAGGTGAACGCCCGCGCGTTGTACTCGGGCACGCCGTAGTAGCCCCGCAGGGTGTACGGCCCGCGACAGCACATCTCGCCCACCTCGCCGAAGGGCACCTCGTTGTCCTCGTCGTCGACGAGGCGCACCTCGTCGTCGGGGCAGATCGGCCGGCCCTCGGTGTACAGCCGCACCTCCTCCGGGTCGTCCAGGCGGACGAACATGAGCAGCCCCTCGGCCATCCCGAAGTTCTCCTGAACGATGGCGTTCGGGATGAGCTGCTGCGTGCGCAGGCGGATCTCGGGCTGGAGCCGCTGGCCGCCGCTCTGGATGACGCGGAGCGAGGAGAGGTCATACTGCCCGAGGAGCGGGTCGTTGATCCAGCGGATCAGCAGCGCGGGCACGACGGGGATGTGGGTCACCCGATGGCGCTCGATCAGCGGGAAGACGTCGGCCGCCCGCGTGCTGGTGCTGAGCACTACCCGCGCCCCGTTCAGCAGGCAGCCCTGCAGGCCGGGGCAGGCAAGCGGCAGGTTGTGGGCGATGGGCAGCACGAGCAGCTGCACGGAATCGGCGGTGATGCCGGTCACGGCCGCCGCCGCCTTGGAGTTGTAGATGTAGTCGTTGTGGGTGCGCGGGATGAGCTTGGGCACGCCCGTCGTGCCGCCCGAGAGCTGGAACACCGCCGGGTCGGTGGGGTCGATGACGATGCGCTTCAGCTCCTCGGGCGAGCGGCGGGGCGGCGTGTCGATAAGTTCACGGAGAGAGAGAAAGCCTGGCGGCGCCTCGCCGAGCACGATGCCGAGCTGCAGCGTCGCGCTCTCGCGGCGGAGGCGGTCGATGAGCTGGGTGAAGTCGAAATCGCCCTGCCGGGCGGGGGCCACGCAGGCGCGCGCCTCGGCCAGCGCGACGAACTGGCTCACCTCGTGGTAGCGGTGGGAGGGCAGCGCGGCGATGGGGATGCAGCCGATCTTCTGCAGGGCGAAGTAGAGGTAGGCGAACTCGACCACGTTGGGGAGCTGCACCACGACGCGGTCGAGCGGCTGAAGGCCCGCCTCCAGGAGGTTGAGGGCCAGGCGCGTGCTGCGCTCGTCGAGCTGGGCATAGGTTACCACCTGGTCGCCGTCGATGATGGCGACCCGGTCGGCGTACTTCTGGAACACCTCCGCGAACGTGTCGGCGATGGAGCGATCCTCCCAGTAGCCGCGCTCGCGGTAGCGCTGCGCGAGGTCGGGCGGGAACGGAACGACGCCTTTCAGCATGGCCGCACACTCTCCGCAGGCGATAGTGACGGACCGGATGGGGCCCCGGCGCCGGGGCCGTCACGTCGAGCTCGAGTAGCCGCCGTCGACAACGATGACCTCGCCGGTGACGAAGCGGTTGCTCTCGATCAGGCTCATCATGGTCTCGGCGACATCCTCGGGCGTGGCGCAGCGCTGCAGCGGCGTGTAGCGGGCGCGCCGCGCCATCAGGCTCTCGTACTGCTCGCCGAGCATCCGCCGCATCCAGTCGCCCTCTATCCAGCCCGGCGCGACGGCGTTCACGCGCACCTCGGGCGCGAGGGCCAGGGCCAGCGTCTTCGTGAGGTTGATGACCGCCGCCTTGCTGGCCGCGTAGGGAAGGGGCTGCGGGCCGGGGCGGAGCCCGACGATGCTGGCGGTGTTCACGATGCAGCCGCGCGCCTCCCTCAGCAGCGGCGCGGCGGCGCGGGTGACGAGGAACAGCCCGCGGACATTGACCGCGAACACACGGTCCCAGGCCTCGACCGTCATCGCCTCGAAGTCCTTGGGCGGGATCGGCACGGTGGTGCCCGCGTTGTTGATGAGCACGTCGAGGCGTCCGAACCGCTCGCGGCACGCGGCGAGCATGGCGCGCACCTGGGCGTCCTCGCTCACATCGCACTGATAGAGGAGGGTGCGTGCGCCGGCCGCCTCGGCGTCGGCGGCGGTGGCGCGCGCGGCCGCCTCGCTGCGGCTGTAGTTGATGACGACATCGTAGCCCGCCCGGGCGAGCGCCAGCGTGACGGCGCGCCCGATGCCCGTCGCCGCACCCGTGACGAGCGCGACGCGTCTCTCTTGGCTCATGAGCGGCACCCTCGCTACCTAGATCTGGATAGCCGACGCGCGGCCGATAGGGGCAGGGGCTGCATCGCCCCGGGGCGCGCCGCGCGCCCGCCAGCGATTCTAGCAGAAAACGCGTCGCGGCCTGCGCGCCAGCCCATCTTCGCACCGCACCCCTAGCCCGAGGCGCGATACGCGCTCGGGGCCGGCGCGGTGCGCGCCAGCAGCGCCCGGACGCGCGCCACCGCGGCGCGGCGGTCGTAGGTGGTGAAGCGCGCCGCCTGCAGCGCATAGGGGTCGCCCCCGAAGAACCGCTCGTAGAGCACCTGGCGGCCGCCGAACGTGCTGCCGCAGAGGTCCCAGGCCAGGCGGAACAGCCGCACCCGCTCGTGCCCCTGCAGCGTCGCCGCCTGGTAGTACTTGTCGATGTCCGCCGCCAGCGCCGGCGCCGCCAGGTCGCGCTCCGTGGGGATCATCATCAGCCCGCTCGACCCTACCAACTGCAGGATCTCGATCAGCCGCGGGTACACCTTCGGGAAGTAGTTCCGCGCCGTGGTCATGATGTCGGGGTTGGGCACGCAGTAGCCCTGCGCGTCGATGATAGCCTCCGCCTCCGCCGCGCGCACGTAGGCGCGGATCGTCTCCACCGCGTCCACGATCTCGCCGAGAAGCTGCTGGTAGACGGGCAGCTCTGTGCGGCCGATCGCCTCGGCTACCAGGCTCGCCACGCCGAGCACGAACTCGGCCTTGGCCAGGTTCTTCGTCATGAACTGGTGCACGCCGTGGATGAACGCGTGCGTCTCGCGAAACAGACCATTGCACAGGGCGATGTCGCCCTTGAGGAACACCCGCTCCCAGGGCACCAGCACCTCGTGGAAGATCGCCACGCAGTCCATCTCCTCATAGCGGGACGCGAGCGGGTGCTCGTCCGGGGCGCGGCTCGGGACGAAGCTCTCGCGGCAGACGAAGCGGAGCCCCGGCGTGGCAACCGGGACGGCGAAGGCGAAGGCGTAGCGCGTGGCGTCGCTCGGCTGCAGGCGGGAGGTGGAGGGAAACACCAGCAGCTCGTCGGCGTAGGGGGCGAGCGTGGCGAGCGTGCGCGCCCCGCTCACGATCAGCCCCTCCGCCGTCTCGGCGACGATGTGCAGCGGCGCGGTCGGGTCGGGCTGCTCGGTCTGCGTGCGCGCGCGGTTGGCCTGCGGGTCGAGAAAGGTATGCGTGGCGCACAGATCGTGCTCGCGGCAGTACTCGTAGTAGGCCACGATCCGCTCGGCGTACTCGGGGCCGTTGCGGGCGAAGTGCGGTGCCGCCATCGCGCAGCCGGCCAGGATGGCGTTGAGGTAGTCGGGCGTGCGCCCCAGCAGGCCGCCGTGATGGTCAGCCCACAGCTTGAACATCTCGCGGCGGCGGACAAGGTCCGCGACGCTGCGCGGCTGGAGGAAGGCCAGGCTGACCGGCTGGCCGCTAGCGGGCGAGGGATAGGTAAGCCGGGCCTGTAAAGCAGGATCCCACTGGAGGTCGTACAGCTCGGCGATGGTGTGCGCGACACGCCCCAGGATGGGATGGGCCGTCACATCGCGGACGCGCTCCCCTTCGAACCAGATCTCGCGCGCGTCGCGCAGGCCCGCTAGGTACTGCGCGCCAGTCCGTGCAGGCATCGCTCGCTCCCTCCTCACCGCCGCGTGGGCCAGCGGTCGCTCCGCCGCTCTGGCCTCTATGTTACTCGCCTCGCCGGCACCGCGGCGCGCAGGAGCGAGGGCGCCCCGTGGTTCCGCCTAGCGGAGGCGGGCGCGCTCGGCGCGCTGGACCGCTACGGCTTGACACGGCCGATACCGCTCGGCATGATAGAGCCATCCGTCGTGCAGCGGGAGGCGTGATGGGTGCGCAGCGTGCTTGGTGGGCAGGGCTCCTGGTAGTCGTGCTGCTGGGATGCCAGGCGGCGGGGCCTGCCGCGCCGCCCCCGGCGCCCGCGGCGCCCCCCAGCAACCCGGCCGGCGCCCCAAGCGGCGCTCCCGCTACTGCCAGCGGGAGCGAGGCTCCTGCCCGCGCGCTGCCTGCGCCCCTCTCGCCCCCGGTCACCGTGCGCGTGGGCGTGCTGGCGAGCATCTCCGACTCCGGCATCTACATCGGCCTGGAGCGGGGCTACTACCGCGAGCTGGGGCTCGAGCTACAGGTGGAGACGATCCCGGACCCCAACACCATCGGAGCGATGGTCAACACCAACCAGCTCGAGGTGGGCGGCTACGGGGTCAACGCCAACCCGTTCCTGGCGGCGGCGCGCGGCATCGGGGTGAAGATGGTGGCCGACAAGGGCCAGTACCGCCCGGGCTTCGGCTACGCCGCGCTGCTGGTGCGCCCGGACCTGATGGATAGCGGCGCGATCCGTACCCTCGCGGACCTGCGGGGCCACACCTTGGCCAAGCTGAGCGTCTGTGACTCCATGGATCCCCCGATCCAGCGAGTGCTGGAGCGCTACGGCCTCACGCGCGACGACGTCCAGTTGACCTACCTGAGCTTCCCCGATATGAACGTGGCCCTGGCGAACCGCGCGGTGGACGTGGCCTTCCAGATCGAGCCGCTGATGACCCTAGCCATGGAGCGCGGCATCGGGCGCAAGCTCGCCGGCGGCGAGGAGGTCTATCCCTACCAGCAGGTCGCGGCGCTCTACTACTCGCCGGCGTTCGCCAGCCGCACCGACGCCGCCCAGCGCTTCATGGTCGCCTACGTGCGCGCGCTCCGCGACTACAACGACGCCTTCGGCAAGGGTGTGGGGCGGGCGGAGGTCGTCCAGATCCTCGCCAAGCACACTACGGTGAAGGACATCCCCCTCTACGACAAGCTCGTCCCGGCCGGCCTGGACCCCGACGGCCGCCTGAATGTTCAGGGCATCCGCGACGACCTCGCCCTGTTCGGGCGCCTGGGCTGTATCACGGGCGAGATCGCGGACGTGAGCCAGGTGGTGGACGAGTCGTTCGTGAACTACGCCTTGAGCGTGCTGGGACCCTACGCGCGCTGACCCGCCGAGCCTGGCGCCTGCCGCCCCCCTCTGCCTCGCGCCCGGTCGGCATATGGCGCACGGCGGCCCCGCGCGCAGAACGGGAGGACCGCATGGCTGAGCTACGCGTCATCGATAGCGACTCGCACGTCATGGAGGTGGAGGAGACCTGGGCCTACCTGGAGCCCGAGTTCGCGCCGCGCCGGCCGCGGGTGGTGCACCTGCCCGACGCGCCGCAGGGCAGCCCACAGGATGCCTACTGGCTCGTCGACGGCCAGCTCCACCCCCGTCTGCTCGGCCCGGGCGCGCTGTTCTACGGCACGCCGATCACTTCCACCTTCGGGCGCTCCAAGCCGTTCTCGCTCGCCAGCCAGGCTATCAGCGATGTTGCGGCGCGCTTGCGCGATCTCGACGCCGCCGGCATCGCGATACAGGTGCTCTACCCCACGGTGTTCCTCGACCCGCTCACCGCCGACCCGCGGTTCCAGGCCGCGCTCATGCGCAGCTACAATACGTGGATGGCCGGCATCGCGCGCCAGGCGCCGGACCGGCTGAAGTGGATGGCGGTGATGCCCCTGGGCGCGGTGAACGAGGCGGTCGCCGAGGCGCGCCGTGCGCGGGAGCTGGGCGCCGTGGGCGTGGCTGTCTATGGTACCGCGGGGCCGCGGCTGCTCCACGAGCCGGAGTTCGACCCCTTCTGGGCCGAGGTCGAGCGGCTGGAGCTGCCGGTCGGCGTGCACACGGGCTGGAGCCACCCCGGCCTGAACGAGAGCGGGACCACCTACCTCTCGGGCGTGATGATCGGCTTCACCCTGCCCGTGCTGCTGGGGTTCTTCAGCTTCACCGCGGGCGGGCTGCTCGACCGCTTCCCCGGGCTGCGCGTGGGCTTCTTCGAGGCCGGCGCCGGCTGGCTGCCCTACTGGATCGAGCGGCTGGACCACTACTGGACCGCCGCGAGCTGGCTAGCGCCGGGCCACCCGCGCTCCGCTAAGCCGCCCAGCGAGTACCTCGCCACCGGCCGGATCTACCTGACCTGCGAGGGGGACGAGCGCCTCCTGCCCGAGGTGCTGGCGCTGCTGGGCGAGGACCAGGTGATGATCTCGGCCGACATGCCCCACCTGGAGGCGCGGGAGAACGTCGTGGCCGAGATCCGTGAGCGCACGGACATCTCGGACACGGTGAAAGCCAAGCTGCTCAGCGCCAACGCCGCCGCGTTCTACCGCCTCTGAGTAAAGAGGAGCCGGCACGCGATGTACCACGTCGCCATCGACATCGGCGGCACGTTCACCGACTGCGCTGTCATCGACGATGACGGCCGGGTCGCCTGCGTGGCGAAGAGCCCGACCACGCGGGCGGACCCCACCCAGGGCGTGCTCGACGTGCTGGCGGTGGCAGCGGGGCAGCTCGGGCTCTCGCTCGAGGCCTTCCTCCAGCAGGTGGCGCTCCTCATCCACGGCTGCACTGTGGCGACCAACGCCATGCTCGAGCGCGCTGGCGCACCCACGGGGCTGATCACCACCCGCGGGCACGAGGACGCACTTCTCATCGGCAAGGTAACGCAGAAGGTCGCCGGGCTGTCCGAGCGCCAGATCATCCACCAGGCCCGGCTGTCCAAAGCCCACCCGCCCCTCGCCCCGCCCGAGCGCATCGTCGGCGTCCGCGAGCGCATCGACGCCGATGGCGAGGTCGTTGCCCCGCTGGTCCTCGCCGATGTCGAGGCGGCGGTGGCGCAGCTCCGGGCACAGGGGGTGACCTCGGTAGCGATCTGCTTCCTCTGGTCGTTCCTCAACGACCGCCACGAGCGCGCCGCCCGCGACTACCTCGCCCGCGCGCATCCCGACCTGCACGTCCAGCTCTCCAGCCAGGTGGCGCCGGTGCTCGGCGAGTACGAGCGCGCCGTCACGACGGTGCTGAGCGCCTATCTCGGGCCTCCCGTGCTGGCCTACCTCGACCGGCTGGCGGCGCGGCTGGCTGAGCATGGCTATAGCCGCACGCTGCTGATCTCGCACTGCCTGGGCGGCCTCACAACCGTGGACGAGGCGCGGGAGCGCCCGCTGCTCACGCTGGACTCGGGCCCCGCCGGCGGGGTGCTCGGCGCGCGCTACTTCGGCCAGCTCTACGGCGAGGCGAACATCCTCTGCACCGATATGGGGGGCACGTCGTTCGATGTCAGCCTGATCGAGAACGGGGAGTACACCCTCGAGGAGGAGCCGGTCCTCGACAAGTACACCTTCCTCCTGCCGAAGATCGCGATCTCCTCCATCGGCGCGGGGGGCGGCAGCATCATCTGGGTCGATCCCGACGGCCTGTTGCGGGTCGGCCCGCAGAGCGCGGGGGCCGACCCCGGGCCGGCCTGCTACGGCCGCGGCGGGCAGGAGCCCACGGTGACGGATGCGAACCTCCTGCTGGGCTACCTGAACCCCGCCCAGTTCGTCGGCGGGCGCCAGCCGCTCGTGCCCGCCCTGGCCGAGGCGGCGCTCGCGCGCGTGGCCCGCCAGGCCGGTCTGGACCTCGTGGCGGCGGCCGCGGGTGCGTTCCAGATCGTCAACGCCCAGATGGCCGACCTGATCCGCCGCCTCACGGTCGAGCAGGGGCACGACCCCCGCCAGTTCGTGCTCTTCGCCTACGGGGGTATGGCCCCGACGCACGTGGCCTACTACGCGCGCCAGCTGCGTGTGAAGCGCATCTACATTCCCTGGCACGCCACCGTCTTCTCGGCACTGGGCATGCTCACCGGCGGGCTTGTCCACACCGCGGAGGCCTCCTACCCCACAGCGCTCCCGCTCACGGCCAAGGCGCGCGCCGAGCTCCACGCGCTGTACACGCGCCTCGAGGCGCGCATCCGCGACCAGTACCGCCGCGAGGGCACCACCCGCCCAGTCCACCTCCGGCGCTTCGCCTACGTGAAGTACCGGCTGCAGCCGCGGGCGCTGCCAGTCGCGCTGGCCGACGGGCCGCTGACCGAGGCGGCGCTCGACGAGCTGGCCAGCCGCTTCGAAGCGCGGTACGCCGCGATCTACGGGGAGGGCGCCGGCTACCGGCAGGCGGGCCTCGAGCTGGTGAAGGTGCGGGTGGACGGGGTGTGCGCGGCCGCCACGCCGGCGCTCAGCGCCGAGACGGGGCCGCCGGCGCGCGACCCGAGCGCGGCGCTGCAGGGGGAGCGGCTCGCCTACTTCCTCGAGGCCGGCCGCTACCTTCCCACGCGCATCTACGCCGGCGACCGGCTGCGTTACGGCAACGTGCTCACCGGCCCCTGTATCATCGAGCGGATGGGCGACACTGTCGTGATCCCGCCCGCCGTGGTGGCGGAAGTCGACCGCTACCGGAACCTGATCGTGCACGTCGAAGCCGGGGCGCCTGCCAGCGGCGCCCCATGGGCTGAGGAGACGAGTGTCCGATGACCGCCGTAGACCCGATCACGCTCGAAGTCCTGCGCCACCGCCTGTGGATGATCAACGACGAGCAGGGGCGCATCGGAGCGCAGCTCTCGGGCTCGCCCGTCGTCTACGAGGCCAAAGACTTCAACACAGCCCTGCAGACGCCGCAGGGCGATAGCCTGTTCGTCGGGATCTACACCACCCGCCTGTCACTCTGCCTCGACGCCGCCACGAAGACGATCCTCGAGCGCTTCGGGGCCTCGCTCGGCTTCGAGGAGGGCGATGCGTTCATCACCAACGATCCCTGGGCCGGCGCCGCGCACATGAACGATATCCTGATGGTGGCGCCGATCTTCTGGCAGGACCGGCTGGTCGCCTGGACCGGCCTGGCGATGCACGAGGTCGACGTGGGCGGCCCCAACCCGGGCAGCTTCACGGTGGGCGCCCGCGACGTCTTCGGCGAGGGGCCGATCATCCCGCCCGTGAAGCTGGTGGAGCGCTGGCGCTTCCGGCCGGATATCGAGGCCTGGGCCACCCGCAACTCGCGCACGCCGGAGCTGAATGGCCTCAACCTGCGGGCGCGCTGGGCGGCGATCAACCGCACCCGCCAGCGCCTCCACGAGGTCATCGCCGAGTACGGCGTGGAGACCTTCCTCGCCGTCCAAGAGCGGCTCCTCACCCTCACGCGCAACGCCTTCCAGCGCCGGCTGCGCGCGCTGCCGGACGGCACCTGGACCGAGGAGGCGTTCCTCGACCACGACGGCACCGAGAACCGGCTGTACCGCATCTGCCTGCGCCTAACCAAGATCGACGACCGGCTGATCTTCGACTTCCGCGGCACGAGCCCGCAGGCGCCAGGGCCGATAAACTGCACGCGCGTGGGGCTGGAGAGCGGCGTGCTCTCGGCCATCCTCCCCGCCCTCTGCTACGACATGCCCTGGTCGCCGGCGGCCATCCGCGGCGCGCTGGAGATCATCAGCGAGCCGGGCACGCTCAACAACGCGCTCCACCCCGCCGGCGTCAGTATGGCCACCGTCGCGGCAACCTTCGCCACCCAGCATGTGGCCGCCGCGGCCATCGGCAAGCTGCTCGCCTGCTCAGACCTGCGCGAGGAGGCGCAGGCCAACTGGACGCCGGCTTGGCAGGGCGCCACACTCAGCGGCCAGCGCGCCGACGGCACGCGGTTCACCGGCGTGCTGCTCGACCAAGCAGGCGGCGGTGGGGCGACCGCCTGGGCCGACGGCCTCGACACCGGCGGCGTGCCCGGCTCGCCCAGCCAGGGGATCGCCAACGTCGAGAGCTACGAGCGGCTGTTCCCTATCTTGTACGTGTATCGTAAGCAGGCGCCCGACACAGGCGGGCCGGGGCGCCAGCGCGGTGGCGTGGGCACCGAGACGCTGCTCGTGCCGCACAAGGCGCGGGGCCCGATCGACCTGACGGTGCTAACACACGGCGCGAGCCAGCCGGAGGCGCGCGGGCTCTACGGCGGCTACCCGGGGAGCATCCAGGTCCGGCTGGCTCTCCGCGAGACGAACCTCGCCCAGGCCCTGGCGGCCTCACAGATCCCCACACGGCTGGAGGAGGTCGCACAGTACCGGCTCGAGCCGCTGGCCGCCAAACAGCGCACGCTGCTGCACCCCCACGACGCGCTCCTCGTCGTCTGCGCGGGCGGCGGAGGGTACGGCGATCCCCTCCTGCGCGACCCGGCGCTCGTCGCGCAGGACGTCCGCCACGGGCTCGTGTCCCGCCACGTGGCCGAAACGCTCTACGGCGTGTGCCTGAGCGAGACGGGCGCGGTGGATGTCGCGGCCACCGAGGCGCAGCGCGCCCGGCTGCGGGCTCAGCGGCTAGCCGAAGGGTGGGGCGGGCGCGAGAGCGCGCCCGGCGACGGCGCCACCGGGGCCGAGCCCGCCCGGCTCATCGGCGACGCCCTGCGCGCCCACTGGACCGAACAGGGCTGGCGCTTCCGCTGCCAGCGCTGCGGGGCGGACTACGGCGTGGTGGACCACCCCAAGCGCGCCCTGCGCTGCCGGGAGCTCCCGATCACCGCCCTGAGTTCCTGGAACCGCTTCGGGCTCGTGGACGAAATCGTGGTGCGGGAGTTCTACTGCCCCGCCTGCGCCCATCTGTGCAGTGTGGAGGTGCGCCAGCGGACCGATCCCCCGCTGTTCGACACGGTACTCGCCGCCCCCACGGCCGCCCGGCGCGGCGAGCCCCAGGTGCCCCTCCTCGCTGGCGCATAGCCACGCGGCCCGGCTCTCAGGGATCAGTCCGCGGCGCCCGGGAGCCGCTCCGGCTCGGCCGAGATGCGCAGCAGCAGCCCGGCGATGAGGTAGTTGACGAGCAGCGAGCTGCCGCCGTAGCTCACGAAGGGCAGTGTGATGCCGGTGAGGGGGATCAGCCGGGTGGCGCCGCCGAGGATGATCAGCGCCTGCAGCCCCAGCACCGTGCTGAGCCCTGCCGCCAGGAGCTGGAGGTAGCCGTCCGGCGCCCGCACCGCCACCCGGAAGCCGCGGTAGACGAGCAGCAGGTACAGCGCGACGACCGCCAGGCTCCCCAGCAGGCCGAGCTCCTCACCGATGGCGGCGATCACGAAGTCGGTGTGCACCGCGGGGATGTACTCGGGCGAGCCGTAGCCGAGCCCCGTCCCCAGCACCCCTCCCGCACCCAGGGCGATGAGCGCCTGGACCAGCTGGTAGGCCCGGCCCTGGGCCTCGGGCCAGGGGTCGAGCCAGATCGCCACCCGGTCGCGGACGTGAGGGAAGAGCTGGTAGCAGACAGCAGCGCCGAGGACGAAGGCGCCGAGGCCCGCCACCACCCAGTCGAGGCGCGCCGTGGCCACGTAGAGGAGCGCGAGGAAGACTCCGAAGAAGAGGAGCGCCGCGCCGAGATCGCGCTGCACCACCAGCAGCCCGAGCGCGAGCAGCCAGACGGCCAGCAGCGGCAGCAGGTAGGGCGGCGGAGGCAACCGCAGCGGCCCGAGGCGCCGGCCGGCGAGCGCCAGCAGCTCCCGGGTGTCGGCGAGGTAGCTGGCCAGGAAGACAACCAACAGGACCTTCAGGATCTCCGAGGGCTGGAAGTACAGCCCGCCGGCACCCAGCCAGAGGCGCATCCCGCTGTCGTTCAGATCGACGCCGAACACGAAGGTGACTATCACCAGCAGGCAGCCCGCGACCGCCCAGGTGTACTTGTAGCGCGCCAGCCAGTCCACGCGGGGCAGCAGCAGGAGGACGCTCAGGAGCGCCGCCGCTCCCACGACGATCCACAGCGCCTGGCGCCAGACGAGGCCGGGCGCCAGGCGGCTGACCATCAGCAGCCCCACAGCGGAGAGCGCCGCGACTAGGGGCAGGAGGAGCTGGTCAGCCGTCGGCCAGCGCCACACGAGGAGCACATACACCAGGAGCATGGCCGCCGCGTAGACCAGCACCGGTCCCCAGGTCACGAGGGTGAGCGCGGTGCCGCGCACCAGGGCTAGAGCCACCGTCCCCAGGGCCAGCCAAGCCACGGGAAAAACCAGCAAGCCGCACTCGACCAGTCGCCAGCGTGCCGCCATGGCACCTCCCGCCGGATTCTACGCCGACGGGAGCACTCAGCGCGCCCGACCCGCCGCCGGCGTGAGGCCCAGCTCGCCCAGTACCTCGTACAGCGGCCCGAAGTCCGCCACCCGGTCGGCCGGCACGTCCGCGGTGAGCTTGAGGTCCTTCTTCTCCGCCTCGATCGTGAAGCGCAGGGCGCGCTCGCTCACCGTGCCGTCGTCGCTGTAGGCCGGCACCATGGCGGCATAGGCCTGCTCGGCCTCCTCGCGCGAGAGGCTCAGGAACTCCATGAACACGGGCAGGCTGCCCTCGCGGTCGCGCTTGATGTACTGGAGAGCGCGGACCAGGGCGCGCAGCATGCGCTTCACCTGCTCGCGCTGCATCGCTAGCTTCTGCTCGCTGGTGGCGAGCCCGGACTCCGGCAGCGGCGCCACCTCGTCCAGGCGCAGCAGGCTCACGAACCCGAGCGCCTCCGCCCGCAGGATCTCCGAGCCCGAGAAGATGCTGGCCTGCGCGGCGCCCTGCTGCATGGCCAGCAGGCGCTCGGTAGTCCCGCCGATGGCAAGCCAGGTGACGTCGGTCTGGGGATCCAGACCGGCATGCTCGATAGCGAGCACCCCGGAGTTGTACGGGCCGCCGCCGATCTGCGTGACTGCGATCGCCTTGCCCCGCAGCTGCTCCACGGTCTGGATGCCCGGCACGGCCACGAGCTGACGGGTCGACTTGTCCACTACGGCCGCGAGCACGCGCTGGGGCACCCCCGACAGGATAGCGCGCACCGTCGGGCTGAACATCCCGTTGTAGTCCGCCTCGCCGGAGCTGAGCGCGGCGATGACGAGGTTGGTGCGCATGACCGGCAGCTCGACCTCCAGCCCCTCGGCGCGGAAGAAGCCCTGCCGCTGGGCGAGCACGTGGGGCACGAACACCCCGCTCACGACCGGCAGGGCGAGCACGACCCGCTCAGGCGCCGGCGCGGCTCCGGCCTCCGCCACCGGCGCCTGGGCCGCGCTCGCGCCGGCCGGGGCGGATCCCCCACCGGGCGCGCAGGCCACCAGCACCGCGACGACGAGTCCGAGCCCGATCCACCACCCCCAGCTCATGGCCTTCCCCTGCTGCGCGCGGCCACACCGCCCCTCCTCACCGGCAACAGCGCCCTCGCATGGTACGGCGAGCATAGCGCGGGCCGGCCCGCCCGTCAATAGGCAGCGGACAGGGACACCGCACCACAGCGCGTACAATGTTGAAGAGACCATCGGGACGAAACGCGATGCTAGATCCAGAATCGCTCGTTGCTGAATTCGAGGCTGGCCTGCCCTTCACGCTCGACCCGTTCCAGCGCGAGGCCATGATCGCGCTGGCGCTGGGGCACTCCGTGCTCGTGGCCGCTCCCACCGGCACCGGCAAGACGGTCATCGCGGAGTTCGCGGTGCACCTCGCCCGCGAGCGCGGGCTGCGCGCGCTCTACACCACCCCGATCAAGGCGCTCTCCAACCAGAAGTACCGCGACTTCCGGGCGCGCTACGGCGACGCCGTGGGCCTGCTGACCGGCGACCTGGTGCTCCAGCCCGACGCCGCGATCCAGGTCATGACGACGGAGGTGCTGCGCAACCGCCTGGTGCAGGGCACTGACCCGCTCTACGACGTCGGGGCCATCGTCTTCGACGAGGTGCACTACATGGGCGATCCCGAGCGCGGCACGGCCTGGGAGGAGGCGATCCTGCTGTGCCCGCGCCACGTGCCGCTGGTGTGCCTCTCCGCCACGGTGCCGAATGCCGAGGAGATCGCCACCTGGCTGCGCGACGTGCACGGCGACCTGACCTGCGTGCTCCACGACGAGCGCGCCGTCCCGCTGGAGGTGCACTACTTCGTGGACGGGCGCAGCCACCTGGTGCTCGATGCCGCGGGCCGCCGCCACGCGTGGTTTGCGGGCGTGGGCGGGGAGCTGAGCGCGCGCCTGCGCTGGGGTCCCGGCCTCGGGCCCTCTCCTGACACCGGCGGCGAGGCTGCGGCCGAGGCGGAGCCGCGCGAGCCTCCAGCCCCCTGGCAGGTGGTGCGCTACCTCGAGCGCGAGGGGCTCACCCCGGCGCTCTACTTCCTGTTCGGGCGCCGCGCCTGCGAGGAGGCGGCGGCGAGCTGCCTAGTGCTCAAGCCCGTGCCCCACGCGCAGGAGCTAGTGCGCGAGGCGCGCGCCCGGCTGGCGGTGCTGCCGCCCGAGGACCGCGACCTGCGGCAGGTGGCGCTGCTCTTCCGCCTCCTGCCGCGCGGCGTGGCCGTGCACCACGCCGGCCTGCTGCCGCCGATCAAGCTGCTGGTCGAGGAGCTGTTCGCCGCCGGCCGGCTCCGCGCGGTCTTCGCCACGGACACGTTAGCCCTCGGCATCAACATGCCGGCGCGCACGGTAGTGATCGGCGAGATGACCAAGTGGGACGGGGAGCAGCGCCGCCTGCTCACCCCCAACGAGTTCCGCCAGATGGCGGGCCGGGCGGGCCGGCGCGGGCTCGACCCGCGCGGCGTGGTGGTCGTGCTCTACTCGCCCTGGGTCACCTTCGAGCGGTCGATGACGATCGCGCAGAGCGAGCTGCTGCCTCTCCAGAGCGCGTTCCGGCCCAACTACAGCACCACGCTCAACCTGTGGCACGGGCCGGCCGATGCGGATCGCCTGGCCGACCTCTACGCGCGCAGCCTGCGGCGCTTCCAGCACGACCGGCGCCTCAGCCACCTGGCCGAGGTCCGCGACCAGCTCCAGGCGCGCCTGGAGGCGCTGCGGGCCACCGTGCCCGACGACCCAGCGCGCTGGCCGGAGATCGCGCAGCAGCAGCGGGCCACGGCGCGCGATCTGGCGCGGGCCAAGCACGCTCTCCAGCGCGCCCACGCCCTCGCCGGCCGCGAGGCCCGCGCGCTGGTCGAGGGGCTGGCGCGGGTGCTCGAGCGGTTCGGGTACCTCAGCATCCGCCGGCCGAGCTGGAAGGCCGTCTACCTGCGCCACCTCTTCAACGACAACGCCTTGACCCTGGCGGAGCTCCTCGCCGGGCGCTACCTCGAGCCGCTCGAGCCGGCCGAGGTGGCCGAGGTGGCGTCGTGGTTCGCCTGGGACCGCGACGCGCCGGTGCGGGCGCTGCCCCTGTCGCCGCGGCTGTACCGCCTCCGCGCCGAGGTCTTCGCGCTGCACCAGCAGGTGCTCACCGAGGAGGCGCGCCACGGCGTCGCGGTCTCCCGGCCGCTGCCCGAGGACTTCCGCGGGGTCGCCCTCGCCTGGGCGGCCGGCCGCAGCCTGGGCGAGCTCGCCGCCCGCGCACGCGTGGCCGAAGGCGACCTCGTCGGCCACTTCCAGAAGACGCTCGACCTGCTGGGCCAGCTCCGCAGCGCCGTGGCCGCCGCGGAGCACGGGCGGGCCGGCGCCGTGCTCCCCCTGCTGGAACGGCTGCAGGCGGCCGACGCGCTCCTGCGGCGCGGGGTCGTGGCCGCCTCCTACCGCTGGGCGGTGGAGGGCCCGCCGGCGGAGGAGACCACCGCCTGGGTCCCCCCGCCGCTGGAGATCGAGGCGGAGCCGCGGCCCGGCCGCCGGCGGGCGCCCGCCGGCCGGGGCCGGAAGGACGCGCCGCGCCCCAGGGTCGTGGCGCCCGCGGCGCGTCGCGCCGGACGGCGGAAGAGCTAGGCCGTGGCGCAGCCCGCCGGCCCCGCCCCGAGCGGCACCTAGCGCGCGCTGCCGGCCACCGTGGTCTGATCGGCCGCCGCTGCCCGCGCGGGCACCTCCACCATCTCCATCGTCATGTTGGAAACGATGACGTAGGTGCCGCGCAGGCGGTGGCGGCTGTTCTCGCGCAGGGCCGGATCCGCGAAGTTGAACTCCTCGACCTGCACACAGCCCATCCGCCCCCAGCGCAGGTCATAGCACTGGTCCATCTCCTGGGCATGCCCCCGGGGGACAACGAGCCCGCCCGCCGCGCCCGCGAGCGCGAGCGCGAGGGCTACCGAACGCCAGCGCATAGCTCGCCTCCTCGTCCGCTTCGTGCGCCGGGCCACCGGCCACGGGGCCGGTCGGCCCCCGGGATAGCACCAGCCCGCGGTGCGGGTGGCCCGGCGGATGGTCTGGTCTGCGGCCGCGAGAGCAGAGCGCGGCAGCCTCAGCCGCGGCCTGAGACCTGCCCGCGCCAGGCGCCGGCCGCAGCGCCTCTATCCTAAGAGTTCTCTCAGACATATTGACTTAAGAGAACTCTTAGAGATACGGCTAGGATACGCGCTGCCGGCGCGGCTGTCAAGCGGGGTCGCGGCGGGGCGCCGCGGCCGGCGAGGTGCTATCCTTGCGGGAGAGTGCTGGCCTCTCCGGGAGGGACCATGGCGACCGAGCAACGCGGCTGGATCGGGGCGCGACTCCGGCGCAAAGAGGACCGCCGGCTCCTCACCGGCGCCGGCCGCTACGTCGACGACCTCCACTTCCCCGACCTCCTGCACGTGGCCTTCGTGCGCAGCCCCCACGCGCACGCGCGCATCCGCGCCATCGACCTCGCCGCGGCCCGCGCCGCCCCCGGCGTGGTGGACGTCGTAGCCGGCGCGGCGGCCCTGGCGCGCCTGGGGCCGCTGCCCAGCGAGGGGTGGAAGCTGCCCGGCCCGGCGCTGCGCGCGGCGGTGAACCCGCTCGTGCGGACCGAGACCCAGCCCCTGCTCGCTGTCGAGCGCGTGCGCTACGTGGGCGAGCCGGTCGCCCTCGTCCTGGCGACAAGCCGCTACGCCGCCGAGGACGCTGCCGAGCAGGTCGTGGTCGACTACGAGCCGCTCCCACCCGCCGTCGACGTCGCCACCGCCCGGCGGCCGGACGCGCCGCTGGTGCACCCGGAGTGGGGCGACAACCTCTCGGCGCATGTCCACATCGGCAAGGGCGACGTGGCGGCCGCCTTCGCCCAGGCCGATCACGTTGTGCGCCGCCGCTTCCAGGTACGCCGCATCACCGGCATCCCGATCGAGCCGCGGGGCGTGGTAGCCCGCGCGGAGCCCGATGGCCGGCTCACCGTCTGGTCGGCGACGCAGATCCCGCACGCGCTGCGCAAGGTGCTCGCCCACCAGCTCGGCCTGCCCGAGGCGCGCATCCGCGTCGTCGCGCCGGACGTCGGCGGCGGGTTCGGGATCAAG
>Ga0070739_10002237_pt1 | contig 26544 bp, 26 predicted proteins | sample Coa_R1_7_FD_66445 | JGI IMG/M metagenome (GOLD analysis project Ga0070739, IMG submission 66445) | Surface soil microbial communities from Centralia Pennsylvania, which are recovering from an underground coalmine fire - Coalmine... | ecosystem: Environmental > Terrestrial > Soil > Unclassified ...
TCCAGTTCAGGCCAGCCCCACAGGTGGAGGACAAGTAGCTTTGCACCGAGTAGCTGACCCAGGCGACAGTTTTCGACGAGCCAGACTACTGCCTGTTGGCGTTGCTCTGGTTGCGGCTTGCCAAGCGAGGTACCAATATTTTTCTCCGCGTGCATGACCGGAAATTTCAGGCCAGATTGCTCCAGGTCATGAGCAATCCGGTCCAGGTGAGGATACCAGCTTGAGTAGAACAGTAACTCGAAGCCTTCTACTCCTTTGTCTGTGACAAAGAATGGCGCATATCTCAATACCTGTTGGTATGTGGTATAGTCAGGGCTACGGCTAAAGGTTCCTGTAGAACAGAGTAATCTCATGCCTCGTAGATGCCTTCTGGCCTCATGAAAACAGCCACCTCTCCAACACTATCACTACCGTGGCCTTGGCTGCTCCCGTGCAAAGCGGGAGCAGTGTTCCACCGCATACTCGTACCACTCTTCCCACTCGCTGTCTGTAAATGGATCGCCAGGATTACCGTGGGGCTGTCGTACTAACCATTGACAGAGGGCATAGGAAATTGATTGGTCCTCCTTCATCGCCTTCTCAAAATCAGCATAGTCCAGGTAATCCCATTCTTGCCATCCAACCACCTCACGCCTTTTTACTTCTCGTGTCGGAAGGGTTTTAAATGGTATATTAGCATACGGAAACATTGCCTGTCCAAATGAGGGTAACGAGGGGTTACCAGAACTCGTTGAAGACCTTGAGGTCATACTTATTACCTCCCTACCACTGGCGTATCGAATATCCAGCGTTTCAAAAACTCTATACCTGGCCCCTTTCGTTGTGTCGGTTTCCACCGAATAGACCACCAACTCCAAGGACATTCTCTCAGTCAAACACGTTGACTAATACGTACTTCACGAATGGGAGCCAGTATTCGCTTCTCATGAGCACGTCTCAGTTGGTGAACACAACGTGTACAACCACCCAGTACCCAAATCCTGCCTTATCTTACGTTCTTCCTGATATCTTGAATTTCTCGCCTTGCTCTGAACTTATATTGGGCTCTATTCGCGAGTCGATGTGAACGTTTGCTAAATTATGTTCGTCGGTGTCCTACTTCAAGGTGGCGTACCCGCGAACATAACTTTTGAATAGCCATGATTTCCTATCCTATCCCATTGACAGAACGTATGTTCAAGTGTTATTATTGAGTCAATATCTAGAACAAGTTTTCTAAATTCCCTCCATGTGGCCCAATAACAAGAGAGGATGGTGACAATGTGCAGCAGCACCAGAGACAGCAGCCTGTAAAGCAGGATAGTAATCGCAATTTCTATGATAGTGAGTATGATGATGCCGCCTGGGAACCTCCACCTTCGCGGAGCAGTGCACGCCGCTATCAGAGCGATGTGCGAGTGCAGACGAGTCGTACACAGGCAGATGTGCAGACGTTAGCGCAGCGTGGTGAGCTTCCATTTTATTCGGATCGGGGTGGTCCTATTCCCCCTCGGCAGAGTGCTACACAGACGAATATGCCAGGTGTGCGTCGGCAAGCGGCTAATCCTGTAGAGACTGAAGATATTGACTCGCGGCGGACGAGCACACGGTTGGTTAGAGGAGGTAGAGGGGTGCGCTTTCACTGGCTCTTTTTTGTTGGTCTAGCTATGCTGGTGATGTTGCTGGGGTGGGTGTTGTTAACTACACTCTTTAACTGGTGGCAGCTCTGGCAGGATGACCTGCATTATGGCCGTCCTCGCACCTTCCAGACTGACGCTGTCGTTGGGCATAATGACTCGGAGGCTAATCCGAGCCATTTTGTGGCGATTAATTTGCACCGACAAATAGAGATCATTGAATTTCCTGGTGGCGATTCCTCGAAGGCGAAAATCTATATCGGGCCAGTCTTAATTGGTGAAGGTCAAGATCTGGCGGCAGTCACACTGAGTTTTAAGGATGTGAATGGGGATGGTAAGCCCGATATGATCGTAAACGTTCAAAATAACCGTTTTGTATTTATCAATGATAACGGTTCGTTTCGTCCCGCTCGTCCCGGTGAGAACGTGCAACTATGAATCAATCTTGTCACGACACAACAAATAGATACAACAGCACGAAATCCCGTTGTGTTTATTTGTTATGTCGCTGACAAGGTTAGCTTATCGAACCTCGACACGCGTTAATGGTGACGCAGAAGGAACGGTGGTAGAGTTGTACGTGACAATGTACTCTTCCACCTCAAGCTTTTTCGTTTCTCCGGACCGGAGAGCTAATATAGCGAATGTGCTCATCCATGCCACGAGTAGCCCAATGAGTATCCACATGAAGAGAATTTGCGATGATGTCATAGCTGCCGATGATCCGTCCACAAGCGCGTCCTCTTTCAAGCTACCTCTAATAGAAGCAGCGTAGATTCTCGTACTATAACTACCTAGACGAAGGTCGGACAAGAAATTAACATCTGTTACATACAAGACAATGTCTTTGTCCGAGACAGGGTGTACGTGAAAATATACTCCACAAGTACATGGAAATATTCCCCCATTAGAGATGACGAACAAGCAATAAAAAAAGTTTCAGTCCCTGACACACGCCATGCTCCGTTACTCCAACCTAAAACTTGCACATGATGTTTTAACAACTTCATAGCAGAAACGTTCTATTAGGCGAAGTCGTTCTATAAGGTGGAAGGAAGAATATTAACTTGCAGTTTCGTATAAAACCTGCCACAATACTGACACAGTATGCAAAAATCAACATGATACAAACAAAGGATAACGGCATGGATCAGAAGAACTGGCAACAGCGTCGCGATATACTTATCTGTGTTCTTTGTATTGGTATTATTCTGTGGGCGGCCTGGAATGTCCTAGGCCAATTTGTTGATGCGATCATTATACTGATGCTTTCGATGGCGGTGGCCTTCTTATTGTCACCCATGGTGGACTACCTTGAAAAGCGGCACGCACCTCGTTTAGTAGCAACTCTACTGATCTATATAGTTGTGCTGGCTGCTCTGGGTTTCCTTGCCTATGCGTTGGTTTTCTCGCTGATACAACAGGTCGTATCTTTCTCCCAAACTATCGTCGATTTTGTCACCGTTCTACCTGAGAAATTTTCAACGTTCATCGCATTTCTGGAAACTCAGGGGCATATTCCTCCTGCAAACATCGAGGCCGCGATTGCGCAAGTGCAGGTGCAAGTAACTTCCTTTGCCCAATCTGCGGCCAATAATGCGGTGAATATTGTGTTTTTTGTGACGAATGCCTTTGTCAATATTCTATTAGTGGCGGTGCTCAGCTTCTACTTGACGTTGGATGGCAAGCGTATACGCGATAGCCTGATCAGCATTGTGCCGAGACGTTCGATGGAGCATGTACTTTTGTTTGAAGACGCACTCAATCGTGTGGTGGGCAACTACATTCGGGGGCAGCTTACCCTGGCTGTCATTATTGGTGTGCTGGCCAGCGCTGTGTGTCTAGGCACAGGTTTAGGCAACTATGCATTGATTATTGGCGTCCTGGCGTTTCTGTTTGAGACGATACCAATGGTAGGTCCTGCACTAGCCTCCATTCCGGCAATACTCCTCTCGTTACTCTTGCCGGATGCATTTCCGCGCACGTTCTGGGTCATTCTGTGGTTTCTTGTGATTCAGATGATTGAGAGCAACATTCTGGGGCCACGTATTGTCGGTCACGCTGTAGGGCTACATCCGGTTGCTTCAATTCTGGCCTTGTTAGTGGGGGCGAAGCTGTTTGGGGCATTTGGAGCACTACTGGCTACCCCGGTTGTAGCGGCGGCCTGGGTGGTCATTACCAGCCTCTACCACTCTGCACGTGGTGAAACCCCAGAGCAGATGCTTTCTCACAAACGACCTTCATGGCGAGTGACGATACGTCGCCCAAATATGCGTTTTTCGAAGAGACGACGAAGTTCTCCCTTGAACAAAGAGATCATGAAGCCGTCAGAAGATGTGCGACATACTGAGCTTATGCACGTGATTACTCCAACCGGTGAGCCCGATCATCTAGAGAATGACAAAGACGATTCATAAAGCACACAAGAACGTTGCCTGCATAGCCCCTATCGTTAGCAGGGGCTATGCAGGCAACGTTCTTGTGTGCTTATTATTCTGTTCCGAAGGTTTTACGTAGCTCTTCTTCTGCTTCACGAGTGACCAGGGCATACACATCATCATTAACCTGGAGCACTGTCTCTCCATCTGGAAAAATCGGTTCTTTGTCACGAATGATCAGTGCAAGATTGCACCGACGCGGTAATCTGATCTGGCTCAACATTCTTCCTACTACTGGCGAGGTTGCAGGGAGAGTCATTTCCACAATTTCTAGACCTGCACGCTTGAGCGTCATCAGGTTGATGAAGTGAGCACCTGGCAACTCGGACTCAATCAGCGAAAGGATAGCTTTTGTCGGGCTGACAGTCACATCAATCCCAAGCTTCTGAAACAACAGTTCATGCTTGGGGTTATTCAGGCGAGCAATGGTGCGTCCAACATTGAAGTGCTTCTTTGCCATCTGACAGATGACCAGATTATCCTCGTCTTCGCCTGTGACAGAGATCACTACGTCTGCACGCCCTGCACCGGCCTCCTCCATCGTTCTGGCTTCGCAGGCATCACCACGCACCACCGATTCCCCTAGCTCCTCACTGAGCAGTTGTTGGCGTGAGGCGCTTTTTTCCAGGAGGAGTACTTCATGCCCCCGTCCTAGTAGATTGCGTGTCAGGTAGTAGCCAACGTCGCCACCACCTCCAATGATGATATACATAGGATGCCTCTATCCTTTCCTTTCCTCAGCCTTCGGTTGTTGCCCTGGAAGCTGCTTCTCACCGGTAAGAACCCCAAAAAACAAATTCGCTCCTATTGTCGTGGGACAGATCGTGTCAAGTCCAAGCATGTTGTAAGTCGCCTGGCGAATGGGATCATAAATACGGCACACGACCTTTTTGACATGGAAGATCTCTTTGGCGATCTGGCTTGCCATAATGTTACGATTATCGCCATTGGTCACTGCGGCAAAAGCATCAGCCTTTGTGATACCCGCTCGTTTGAGAATCTCTTCGTCGATGCCGTTGCCCACTACTTTGTCACCACGAAATTCGGGGTCGAGACGTTGAAAGGAATCGCTACTGGTATCGATAATACTGACCGTGTGTCCTGCTTTGTCCAATTTTGTGGCGAGTGCTGCGCCGACACGACCACAGCCAAGGATGACAATGTTCACAAATGCCTCCTGTAGGTCAAGAGACCTGACTCTCTAGAGTGCAGGTATAACTATCCGCAACTTATTATAGCATGTTGGTCTATCCTGATGGTGATTGAGAAAGCTTGGTCTTGACGTGGCCTCCCATGTGAATGACTGAGTAGCGTAGGCATGGTATAGTAGTGATAATTGTGTGAACACACGTTATACTTCTAGTGAAGGCTGTGTTTATGACCTTGAAACCATTCCGGGTTAGCATGTACGAATATGAAGGAAAAATATGCAAGAAATACATAGTGACGTTTCACCATCGCAACACGCATATTACACGTTGCGCCCTGTATCTGTGCGGCAACGGGAGCAATGGGATAGTTTTGTGAATGGACATCCAAATGGGCATCTACTCCAGAGTTGGGGTTGGGGGGAGATCAAGGCTGGTGCGGGCTGGTATCCGTTGCGCCTGGCCTTGTGGGATGTGGGACAGCAGGAGATAGTTGCGGCGGCTCAAGTGCTACGACGCACTGGCACTCGTGTTCCTGTGTGGATGGGACACCTGGCTTACATTCCCAAGGGGCCGGTGGTGGATTGGACGCAGGCTGCGCTCTGTGACGCGCTCTTCTCTCGGCTCAACCGCTATCTCAGTCATCAAGGAGCACTGGCGCTCCGCCTGGAGCCAGACAAAGAGATCAGCACGACTGAAGGCGAGCTTGCCGTGAAGCGCCTTGAGGCGCTGCATATGCATCCGGCTCGCACTATTCAACCGCTGCGCACCATTGTGCTTGATCTGGCACCTGACGAGAGTACCTTGCTAGCACAGATGAAGGAGAAGTGGCGCTATAATGTGCGTCTGGCTGGAAGGAAAGGCGTGACTGTGCGTGCAGCCGAAACGCTTGATGACCTACGAGCGTGGTATACATTGTTAGAGACAACGAGCGAACGCGATGAGTTTGGCATCCATACGTTTGAGTATTACCTGCAGATCTGGAACCTATTTGTTCCCCGTAAGCAGGCGCGGCTCTTCCTGGCAGAGTACGACGGGCAACTGCTGGCCGGTATCTTCGTTGGACTCTTCGCGCAGCAGGCCATCTATCTCTACGGGGCGTCGAGTAACGAGCAACGCCAACTCATGCCCAACCACCTGTTACAGTGGGAAGCAATTCGCTGGGCAAAACAAGAAGGCGCGAAGCTCTACGACTTTTGGGGTATCCCAGACACAGATGCTGAGGAAGAAGCCATGGCCGGTGTCTACCGTTTCAAACGCGGTTGGGGAGGCCGAGTGGTACAGTTTCTCGGTTGCTACGAGTACACCTATCGCCCCCTGGCGATGAAACTAGCCAGCCGCTTCATCAAGCGCCTGTAGGGACCGGATGTATCACGTCCGTTGGTTGATCACGTTCGCCTGGACTGGCATTCATCATGCTCGGCAAATGGAGACAACATACGATGGAACTACCCTTTACACTGGAGACCGATCTTGAGAAGAGTATAGCGGCAGACCCTGAATGGCAAGAGGGTGTCGTATGGGGCAAGCCACGCTCTGGCCACCTGGAAGGGCCTATTATGTACCATATCGCTGATGTGTTAAAGAACATCGACCATCAATGCCCTTCAGAGCAGGAACGCAACAAATTGCGTTTGATCGCCCTTGTTCATGATAGCTTTAAGTACCGCGTGGACGAGAGCAGGCCCAAGATAGGGACGAATCATCACGCCTATATCGCTCGTAAATTTGCCGAACGCTACATTCATGATCCTGTCTTGTTAGACATCATTGAGTTGCACGACGAGGCATATAATAGCTGGCGCTTAGGAGCTTACAAAGGTAAGTGGAAGCATGCCGAAGAACGTGTCGAGCATCTTCTAGAGAGATTAGGGACCTCACTAGCCCTCTATTTGCATTTCTTTTATGCCGATAGTGCAACCGAATCGAAAAATCCAGCTCCCGTTGTCTGGTTCGACGAGTTTTTGCTGAGCAAAGGCTTCAGCGAAGAGTTCGTAAAACAACCACATTGTTGAAATTTTTTATTTCCACAGTGAGGCCCTCTGAACCAGAGATTCAGAGGCCTCACTGTGGAAACAAGCGTAGGATGGCAATTCAGGTTCCAAAGGCATAGAGGTTGCCGTTCATGTTACCGACATAGAGTACACCGGTGGAGATGGAAGCTGCACTGTAGAAAAACGATTGATCACCATTTTCTTTATAAGAAAAGAGCGTTTTCCCCGTGTCTGTAGCAACTACGATGAGTTCTCGTCCATCCCCAACTACTGCCATGCCTGGAGCTAGAGTCACAGCCCCGAGCACCGGGCCACTGTTCAGACAATCCTGCCAGAGGAAGTTGCCATTAGCTGGATCAAGCGCACGGATACTTCCCGGACATGGAACGTCGCTGATCCGTGTGCTACCGCCTGCAACGTAGAGGTTGGTACCATCCCAGGCTGCTGGTGAAAGGCTACCATCTCCACACTCTCCGCATGGTCCCCATTGCGCTACTGTCGCACGCCAGACCGGGCCTTTATTCAGCGCATCGCGGTCAAACGCATAGAATGTCCCGTTCTTACTGGCAATGCCTACCATCATGTGCTTGACTTGCTTGATAGTTGCCTCGAAAAGGGTGGGGGTGGAACCGAAATCGCCGTCGTTTGTCTGGTAAGATGCTTCCACCTGCCAGCTACCCAACAGTTTCAGGTCCGATGCTTGAAGTTCTATCACTGCATAGGAATATGGCTCTGCTTTCTTGCATTGAGACTTCTCGCCAGTAGCAAAGTAGAGCGTTCCTTTTTGCTCATCTATCGCTGCCGAACCCCAGACGCCACCACCGGCGCAATCCTTCGGTACAACGTCGAAGGTATGTTGAATAGCCCCCGTACTGGCATCTAACTGAAAGAACTGCCCCTGCACATCTGGACAATCACCGAAAGAAGCTAAGCCGATATAAATGCTGCCATTATAGAAGGCAGGTGAACTCCAAATGAAGGTATCATACGAGGCACTCAGGGCAGTTTTCCAGAGGATAGTCCCCTTCGATGCATCCAGTGCGTAGAACGTGTGATCGCCTCCGCCCACAAAGACCACTGGAGTCTTTGTTCCATTGATCGGCACAGTCGCTACGGTTGCCGTGCTCGTTACACCAACCGAAGGAGGCGAACATTGCTGGTGCGTAGTTATACCGAGATTTGTCGCCCACACTTCTTTCCCTCGTAGGTCAGTCGCATGTTCGTTCCCATCCCATGAGCCCCAGTAGACCAAGCCATTTGCTTCTACCGGTTGGGAGGAGATAGGATGCTTTGCCTGGTAAGTCCAGTGTTGCTTGAGCTTGGAGGCTGAAGTCCCCGTGAGCACCTTAGCACTGTTATAGCTGCTCCGTGCGTTATTCAATAGGTACGTCGGCCACTCACCAGCCTGGGCCTGGGCGACTTGCACGAGCTGATTCGTCAAATTCGTCGTATCAGTACCTATACCAGTATTTTCGCATGCCACTGTGAGAAAACTCAGCAGCAGCGCTGCTGTCCCCATCAATAGTCCACGCCATATGCCCCTCCTTATTGTCATGCTCTTTTTAAGTGGAATCATAAGTACCCTCTTTCTTGCTTGTCCCTTGCGTATCTATTATGAAGGGAGTTGCAGTATGTATGTACTATAAACACGACGACCGGCCACTAATCGATGCAAGAGCGTGGGGAGCGATGGTGGACCTGATAAAAGCAGGGCACTAGGGAGTCCTCTACAATCTTGTATATTTGCGAACCGGCGAAAAAAGCAACCACAACCCAGAAGCTATCACTCCTAAAACTCCTATCAGTAACGTGAGCCGCACGCCGAGAACCCCTCCCAAAAGACCGGCAAGAAGCGCACCTAAAGGCCCTAAACCCCGCGTGAGGAACTGCATGCTGGAGTTGACACGGCCTAGCAGGTTATTTGGAATAACGGCTTGCCGTAGGCTGATCTCTGTGATGAAGTAGATGGAGACCGAGGCATCCCCTAATTGAGCGAGAAATAGCAGGAACAAAGCCAGCACTACGGGTCCATGGGCCAGTGGAGTAAGCAGACCGGTTACTCCGTAAATGAATAATGCCACTCCGATAGTTGGGCCGAGCCCTAAGCGTTGTACAATGCGTTGAGCAAACAGTGCCCCGATGAGTGCGCTTATGCCGCCCGTGGCGATGAGTAAGCCTACAAAGATAGGTGCTATTCCTAGTTCACGGATGATGTAAAGGATGTACATCACCCCTATAAAGTTACCGAAAAAGTTAAAGATGCTTGCGCTTCCCGCGAGAGCACGGAGCACTGGATTACTCACGATCAGGCGCAATCCCTCCGTGATCTCAAGCCGAAAGGACTGTTGCTGTTCGCGTGTTTGTGGAAGGAGTTCTGGTTTGCGGATGAGCCCTATGCAAAAAGCAGAGCAGAGAAACGAGACAGCATCGAATAGAATAGCCATTGGCCCCCCCACTACTTGTACCAGAGGACCAGCGATGGCGGGACCGGTGATCTCCGCAAGAGAATCACTTGCTCCCAGCTTGCTATTGCCCTCTATGAGGTCCTGTTGCGGGATAAGCGCAGGCAAAAATGATTCATCGGCCACGTTGAAAAAGGTAGTGAAGATGCCCGTCAACGCAGCCACAATATAGAGTTGCTCGATGCGCAATACATGCAAAAATGCTGCGAGAGGAATAGAGCCCAGAAGTAGAGCACGGCCGAGGTCAGTAGCAATGAGTACAGGGCGGCGTCGCAATCGATCCACCCATGCACCAGCAAATAAGCTAATCAGCAGCACGGCCAGGCCATCTAGCGCATTGAGAATACCCATCTGCGCGGGTGTGGCAGAAAGAGCAAGCACAGCAGTGAGTGGAAGCGCAACACCTGTGATGCCACTTCCGGCGTTCGAGATTGTCTGCCCGATCCAAAGTTTGACAAAGTCGGCATTGCGCCAGAGGCCGCTGAGAGAGTGTTGCATCATACTACCTTCTACAGAAGCGTACCAAAGCCTTCTTTCATAAGGGGGAGAGGGATGGCGCGTTTACACTACTCTACATACGGCTGTGCAACAGCAAGGTTGAACGCGGCTTGTTTCGTATGATCGTGTCTGCATATTAGAATTTTCTTAGAAGATAAAAACATCACTCGCGTCAACCAAAGCACGGCTTGCTAAATGAAGCAGTATACGCTACACTTTGAAGTATCGCCGATTAGTTAAAATCCACTTGCCGTACCGATGAGCTTTTAAAAGAATATCGTTAAGCAGTCATTAATGGCTCATCAGTATTTTTGTTAAACAACTTTCCGACTACTCTTGGCAATCCATACAGTATACAACGATGTAATACTGTAATGGGGATAGTGAGAAAAATTGCACCCAACTAACATTCCGGTCACTATAAGACTAGACACGCAAAGATGCTGTCATTGTACCCCAGTTCACTTCGTAAACAGCATTGCAATGTGTCAGTCCGAACAGATCTTTCGGTAAGTAGCTGTTGCTTACCAGCTTCTCAGTGGTTGTCTTACATATTGTTATTTTAGTGCGCCCTTTGTTGATTATGATTGTGACTGCTATTTGTATGGCTTCTTTAGTATGCCACGAGCGAAGACTGCTCGAGGAGGAACATCATGGCAACCAGCTCGCGTGTGGAGGAAGTCCATATCATCTGGACAACGGGTGGATTGAGCTGTGATGGGGATACGGTCTCAATCACTGCAGCTATGCAACCCAGCGTCGAGGATGTGGTAATGGGAGCTATACCTGGGCTCCCCAAGGTTCACCTCCATAACCCCGTGCTCGCCTTTGAACTTGGTGGCGAGAGCTTTATGACCTGGTTCTATCAAGCAGAGCGAGGTGAACTGGACCCCTTTGTTCTGGTGGTGGAAGGCTCGATTCCAAACGAGAAAATCAAGCCCGAGGGCTACTGGGCAGCGCAAGGCGTAAACCCGGCAACCGGTCAACCGATTCCTACGACTGAATGGATAGACCGTCTTGCACCCAAGGCCCTGGCAGTGGTAGCAATCGGTACATGCGCTACCTATGGTGGCATCCATGCCATGCAGGGTAATCCTACAGGTGCCATGGGGCTCGCCGACTATCTGGGCTGGAATTGGAGATCCAAGGCAGGCATTCCGATCGTTAATGTTCCCGGATGTCCAGTACAGCCAGACAACTTCATGGAGACCCTGCTCTATCTGCTCTACCAAGCAGCAGGAATGGCCCCGATGATTCCTCTGGATGATGCCCTGCGGCCCACCTGGCTCTTCGGCAAAACCGTCCACGAAGGATGCGATCGTGCAGGTTACTACGAACAGGCTGATTTCGCTACTGAGTACGGGTCGCAGAAGTGCCTTGTGAAGATGGGATGCTGGGGACCGGTGGTGCAATGTAACGTACCCAAGCGAGGCTGGATGGCCGGAATCGGTGGCTGCCCCAATGTGGGAGGTATCTGCATTGGTTGTACAATGCCGGGATTCCCTGACAAATTTATGCCCTTTATGGATGAGCCAACCGGTGCAAAGCTGTCCTCGAATATCATCACTAGTTATGGTTCAGTTATTCGTGGCCTGCGTAAGCTGACTAACAGCACCACCAACAAGGAGCCATCCTGGCGGCATAAGGGAAGGGAGTTGACGACAGGCTACACACCAAGGTGGTGACCATGACGAGAAAGCATCAATGTAAAGCAGCTCTACCAAAGGAGATAGCAGCATGGCTACAGAAGTGAGACGAGAAGAAGCCCCAACTCCGCCCCCACAGCTTGTAGAGATGTCGTGGGATCCGATCACAAGAATCGTTGGAAGTCTGGGTATTTATACCAAGATTGACTTCAAGCAACGGCAGGTCGTGGAGTGCCATAGCACCTCTTCCATCTTCCGGGGTTACAGCATCTTCATGAAAGGCAAAGATCCGCGAGATGCCCACTTTATCACTAGCCGCATCTGTGGCATCTGCGGTGACAATCATGCGACTTGCTCGGTCTATACGCAGAATATGGCCTATGGGGTAAAACCACCAGCATTAGGCGAGTGGATTCTCAATTTGGGCGAGGCCGCAGAGTACATGTTCGACCACAACATCTTCCAGGAGAATCTGGTTGGTGTTGACTTCTGCGAGCAGATGGTGCGTCAGACGAATCCCGGTGTGCTTGAGCAAGCAGAGCGCACTGAAGCCCCACACGCTGCTGACCACGGATATCGTACCATCGCGGATATCATGCGGGCCCTCAACCCCTTCAGCGGGGCACTCTACCTTGAGGCGCTGCAGATGAGCCGGTTGACCCGCGAGAAGTTCTGTTTGATGGAGGGGCGTCACGTCCATCCCTCGACCCTCTATGCAGGTGGTGTAGGAACGGTTGCCACTCACCAGGTCTTCACGGACTACCTGGTTCGACTGATGAAGTACGTCGAATGGATGAAGAAGATGGTCCCACTGCATGACGACCTGTTCGACTTCTTCTATCAGGCGCTGCCTGGCTACGAGAAGGTTGGGCAGCGACGCATCCTCATGGGCTGTTGGGGATCATTCCAGGACCCGGATGTGTGCGACTACGAGTACCGCACAATGGACAAATGGGGGCGTGCCATGTTCGTCACACCGGGTGTGATTGTGGATGGGGAACTAGTGACCACAAGTCTGGTAGATATCAACCTGGGTATTCGCATCCTCCTCGGCAGTTCCTACTACGAAGACTGGCAGAACGAGAGAACCTTCGTTGACCGTGACCCGCTAGGCAACCCTGTTGATAAGCGCCATCCGTGGAACCAGACGACGATTCCAAAGCCACAGAAGCGTGATTTCAACGGCAATTATAGCTGGGTGATGTCGCCACGCTGGTATGATAAGCGGACTGGTGCGCATCTGGCTCTGGATACAGGTGGTGGTCCCCTGCCTCGTCTATGGGCGACGGCGTTGGCTGGGATAGTGGACCTGGGCGGCTATATCAAGGCGACCGGACATAGTGTCAAGATTCGACTGCCTAAGTCTGCTACGAGACCAGAGGTAGAGTTCGAGTGGAAGATTCCGCAATGGAGCAACGCTCTCGAGCGTAATCGTGCACGAACATACTTCCAGGCCTACGCCGCTGCTGTTGGACTGTACTGTGTGGAGAAGGCGCTAGACGAGATACGTGCTGGTCACACCAAGACATGGAGCGAATTCACCGTGCCAAAGGAAGCCATCGGCTGTGGGTTCCATGAAGCGGTACGTGGTGTACTCTCCCATCACATGGTCATCGAGAACGGGAAGATCGCCAACTACCATCCCTATCCTCCTACCCCCTGGAATGGAAGTGTACGAGACATCTATGGCACACCGGGTCCCTACGAGGACGCTGTGCAAAACACACCCATCTTCGAAGAGAATGGGCCGGACAACTTCAAGGGTATCGATATCATGCGAGCAGTTCGTAGCTTTGACCCTTGTTTGCCTTGTGGTGTCCATATGTACCTGGGTGAGGGGAAAGAGCTTCAGGTAATGCATTCGCCAACCTTTGGCATGACCTCATAGCGTTTCCAACATCGTCAGCAGGTTAGTCAGGGGAGGATACACTGCATCCTCCCCTGAGATTGAAGTTAGAGGAGATATACCATGGCAGGCATTTCACCCCAGCCCGCGCATCAGCCAGGCACACGCAAGGGCGAGAAAATGAACAAAGAGACGGGAAAAGAAGGTGGACGCCATGATACCGGTACTACGGGTGCAGGTCGCCCAGTCGGTGAGGCGACCCCCAGAACCGCTAGTGGCATCGTGACAAAAGGCCCTGTCGATCCGCAGAGCCCCTACTTACCGCCAGCTTAACATCGCATAGCGGACCTGTGGTGTCTCTCCATACTATGGGTCCCATGCTAGACTTGAGCGGCTAAACATGGAGGTACGCCGCTGGCTGGTGAATCTTTTGATGAAGTCGGCCAGCCCGCATTCTGCTGAGAAGAGGAGGATGGATCATGCAACAAGACCTGCAGGAGCATCAGCGTCGAGCAACGCGTATCGAGGAGTTGATCCAGGAAGTTGCCGCCTTCCCCGATCCACAGGCACGCGCAACTACCCAGGAACTTATCCAGGCACTCCTGGACATGTATGGCGAAGGGCTGGCCCGCCTCCTTGAACTCACTGCGCAGTCTGAAGCGTCTGGTTATGCACTGATCGAGACCTTTGCAAGCGATGAACTACTTGCATCTTTATTTCTGCTTCATGGACTGCATCCCTTAGACATCGAGACACGGATCACGCGAGCCCTGGATGAAGTACGGCCCTACCTCAAATCTCATGGCGGCAATGTCGAGTTGATCAAAGTTGAAGAGGGCGTAGCTTATCTGCGTCTTCAGGGGAGCTGCCATGGGTGTCCCTCCTCGACCATTACGCTCAAATCGGCGATTGAAGAGGCCATCAACAAAGCAGCTCCAGACCTGGATGGTCTCAAGGTAGAGGGTGTGACTGAGCCTCCTGTGCGACCCGGTATACCGGTCACGTTCGTTCCTTCACGTCGGAAGGACAGTTCACGTTCAGCAGAGCAGGAAAATGGGTGGAGAGTGGTGACAGGGTTGGTATCTCTCTCTGATGGAAAGCTCAAGGTGGTCACGGTGCAGCAGGAACCTCTGCTCTTCTGCCAGATAGCAGGCACCTACTATGCCTACCGTAACCGGTGCAGCCACTGTGATGCACCTCTCGATAACGGTAAGCTAGAAGGAACTACCCTTGTCTGCTCCTCTTGTGGGCGACGCTATGACCTCTACCGTGCAGGGCGATGCTTGGATGCTCCTGACCTGTTCCTCCAACCTGTGCCGTTGCTGGCAGAAGGCGGTCAGGTGAAAGTGGCTATATCAGCATTGGCCAAAGATGATACATCCGAGGCGGCTTTGTCGGCTCCCATAAGATGAGGTGAGTAGCATGGCAGCATCCTATGACGGTCACAAGCGTACTGCTGCACCTATTGGGGCGTTACGTCAGTTTACGCTGAAACGAGAACCTGCACGTTCTGCTAGAGAGCACTGTGAGCTCTGTGGTGAAGTTATTCCTACAGATCATTACCATCTGCTGGACCTATCCAACCGTACATTGACCTGTGCATGCCAGGCTTGCTCATTGCTCTTTAACAAGCAGGGATCAGGGGGAAGGAAGTATCATCTTGTACCCAGGCGCTATCTGGCGTTGCCGGATTTCCATATGACCGATGAGCAGTGGGATGAGCTGATGATTCCGGTAAACATGGTCTATATCTTTCGTAGCACGCTCGCTAAGCGTGCCGTTGCCTTCTATCCTAGTCCTGCGGGAGCTATGGAATCTCTCCTTAGTCTGGAAAGCTGGGAGATGCTCACCAGTAGCAATCCTATCTTGCATGAAATAGAGCCGGACGTCGAAGCACTCCTGATCAATCGTGTGCGTTCCGCACGTGAACATTACATTGTCCCCATTGATGCCTGTTACCAGCTCGTTGGCCTCATCCGGGTCTCCTGGAGAGGCTTGAGTGGCGGAGAGGAGGTCTGGAAAGCGATTGAGCAATTCTTTGCGGACATACGGGCGAAATCTCAACCTGTGAGAGGAGAGCCGAATGCCAGACCTGAGCTTTGAGGTGGTCGGTGCCGAGGCTCCGGCTTTTGCTGCAGTCCCAACGCTCGTCTTCAAACTGCGCATCGTCAATGAGAATGAAGACGAGCGCATCCACAGCATCTCTCTGCGGTGCCAGATCCAGATTGCCGTCACACGTCGGCGCTACAGTACACAGGCACAGGCGCGACTGCTGGAGGTTTTTGGCGAGCCAAAGCGCTGGGGTGAAACGCTGCGTAGTCTCCTATGGACCCACGTCAGCAGCGTCGTTACCCAATTCTCAGGGAACACCATCGTTGATTTGCCTGTCCCATGCACCTATGATTTCGAGGTGGTGAGCACGAAGTACTTTGATGCTCTGGAGGAGGGCGATATTCCGCTGACCTTCCTGTTCAGCGGGACCATCTTCTATGAGGGCGAGACAGGCAATTTGCAGGTTGGGCAAATCCCCTGGTCGAAGGAGGCATCCTTCCGGCTCCCAGTCACTCTCTGGCGAGAAATGATAGAGCGTTACTATCCCAATACTGCCTGGATTCGTCTACACAAAGATGTCTTTGACCAGCTGTACCGCTATAAGGCCGCACACGGTCTGCCTACCTGGGATGAAACCGTCGTTCGTCTATTGCAAGCAAGTGGCGAGGAGGCACACTTATGAACATTGAGCAGGTGAAGGAAATCGCTAATGCTGTGCTCTATGAGGGCTATCTCCTCTATCCGTACCGACACACAGCGATCAAGAATCGGCAACGCTGGACAATCGGCGTAGTCTATCCACGGGAGTATAGCGAGGCGAACGGCAGTGTAGAGCCCTGGATGATGCAGACCGAGTGCCTGATAGAGGGACAGGCAGATACTTCACTCAATGTCTATATCAGGTTTCTTCACCTGCTTGTCCGTACGGCTGTACAATCTGAAACAGCGGATGCTCCTTCAAAGCTTGACATGGCGGACACTCATGAGTGGAGCTTAGCCGGTCGCATGGCTAACGATCCGTGGGAAGAGGGCGTCGAGCGTGAGGTGACCACATTGAATCTCTCCTTGAATGACCTGATGATTTCCTCACGACGTGTAGAGATCGATTTCCCTGGTGGGCGTATGCTAGAATATATGGCGGATGGATCGACGGCAGAGATTGTTCGGGAACAGCGTCCGATCATGGGTGCTGCCATCATTACTGCCGAGCAAGTAGGGTCAAACCTCTTCAAAGTGCGTGTCCAGATCGAAAATACGACACCTGAAACGCGCCCGGAGATATTGGAACGCACTGCGCAGGGCCGACGCGATACGGTATTCTTACAATCTTTTATCTCTACTCATACTATTTTTCAGGTACAAGGAGGTGCCTTTATCTCGCTATTGGAGCCACCGGAAGCAGTACAAGCTGTTGCCACGCGGTGCCAGAATCGGCACACCTGGCCTGTGCTAGTCGGTAAAGAGGGGGATCGGAGTACGATGCTCTCGTCACCCATCATCCTGTATGACTATCCACAGATTGCGCCCGAGAGTCCAGGGGCTCTCTTCGATGGAACAGAGATTGATGAGATTCTCACATTGCGTATCATGACACTAACAGACGAGGAGAAGGAGCAGATACGGCAAGGGGACGCACGCGGACGCGAGATTCTAGAGCGCACGGAGGCTCTCTCGCCAGAACAGTTCATGAAATTGCACGGCACAATCCGCAGTCTGCGGCCAAGCGATGAGGAGTCAGGCAAGGGTCGTGCGGGGAAGGACTATCCAGGAGAGGATTACCCGCCGCCAGTGTCGGCACGTATTGCGGGTAGGCAGGTGAAGGCTGGAGATCGAGTACGTCTGCATCCAAAGGCACGTGCCGATGCTTTCGATATGTTGCTAGAAGGAAAGACTGCAAGAGTTGAGTCCATCGAGCAGGACTTCGAGAATCGTACCTATCTTGTTGTCACGGTAGATGATGATCCCGGTAGGGAGCAGTGGGATGAGCGCGTTCTGCCCGGTCATCGTTTCTTCTTCTTTCCGCAAGAGGTGGAATTACTGAAGGAGAAAGAAGAGATAGCAGAGAGGGAACTGTGAGCTTTCCAACGGAATGCCCTTCCAAGCGCATACTTATCGCATGCATCGGAAACATCTTTCTGGGGGATGACGGCTTCGGAGTCGAGGTGGCCCAACGCTTGATGAGCCGGAAGTATCCCGAAGGTGTACAGGTTGTCGATTTCGGTATTCGTGGCATGGAGATGGCATATACCTTGCTCGACGACTATGACGCTCTCGTGCTAGTTGATGCGGTCCCGCGGGGGAGCCCACCAGGCACACTCTATTTGATTGAACCGGATTTGTCAGGCATGAGCCCTGAGAAAGGAGTGGAAGCTGGCAGAGTAGCGCTGGATGCTCACAGTATGGACCCCGTCAAAGTACTTGCCTTCGCCAGAGCGCTTGGGGCTCGGCCGATCCGCACTCTGCTTGTCGGCTGCGAACCTGGCATACCTGGCGCAGGTGAAGACTACGAAGAGATGCAGATGGGGCTGAGCGAGCCCGTCCAGGCAGCCGTAGATGAGGCAGTGAAAATGATCGACTCACTCGTTGAAAAATTGGTGTCGACGGAAATGTAGTGGCATCCCTTCTGGGTGCCCGACAACTCAGACAAGCAACTCAAATAAGCAATTCAGATCAGAAAGGAACACTACTATGTTCAGACTACTTCTTCTGGTTCTTGCCATTGTTCTGGGCTGGATGATTATTCGACAGCTTCCCGATATTCAACGCTACATTAGGATGGTAACGATGTAATGCTGATGCTGAAGGGAATACCCTAGACAGCATTGGGTGTCGAGAGAGGATCGAGGGTGGTCATGCATGAACTTGCCATTGCCGAAAGTATCGTTGATGCAGTGGGTACACGAGCATCCGAATGCAATGCAGCGCGTGTCAAGGGTGTGCGGCTACGCATTGGCGAGGCCAGTGGTATCGTCATCGACTCTTTGACCTTCTGCTTCGAAATGCTGGCTAGCTTTGATCCGACTCTGGCAGGGGCACAGTTGTCCATCGATATTGTGCCACATCGTGCTCGATGTCGTCATTGCGACAAAGAGTTTCCCGTCACGAACTTTGTCGCGCAGTGTCCGACCTGTCAAGAATGGAATTCTGAGATTGTTTCTGGTACTGAACTCCAGATCCTTGACATGGAAATCGAGGCGTCGTAGGGACCGTCTTCATCGCGTCCGCGTGACAGCATCATCGCTCCGTGGATGTATCTCGAACGCGGACGCGATGAAGACGGTCCCTACGGGTATCGGTTTGCCAGCACCGGTTGATGTTGTCAACTTTTATGATCGCGCTCGAAGCGCCTAGGAGAGCCAAACGTGCCCAAAGTAACCATTGCCCAAAACATTCTGGCCGGCAACGAAACCATTGCCCAGGAGGTCCGGCAGGCCGTGACAGCGCATGGCATTCGCACAATAAACATCATGAGCTCGCCTGGTGCTGGCAAAACAACCTTGCTAGAGCGAACCATCGAGCGGCTGCGTGGGCAACTGAGCATTGGCGTGATCGAGGGTGATGTCGAGACAACGGCTGACGCGGAACGAATTGAGGCGGCAGGTGCAGAAACCGTCCAGATCAACACGCGGGGTGCCTGTCACCTGGAAGCACACATGATCCGTGCCGCGCTCAAGGAGATCGACCTGGCACACATTGGCTTACTTTTCATCGAGAACATCGGCAATCTGGTCTGCCCCTCTGCCTGGGACCTGGGAGAAGATATGCGTGTCGTCGTCATCAGCACCACCGAGGGCGACGACAAGCCAGCAAAGTATCCACACATGTTCGCTGCCTCACAGATAATGGTTGTGAATAAACTCGATCTGCTTCCTTATGTAGACTTCGATCTAGAGAAAGCGAAACGGCAAGCGCTAGCTATCAACCCGCGCCTACGTATCTTTGAAGTGAGTTGTCGGACGGGTATGGGACTTGACAATTGGTGTCAATGGCTTCTTGCATTTGCAGATGGTAAGATATCGTAGAGATGACCCTTGTGGGCGTCCCTACCGAACTAGAAAGTTGTTTATGGCCTCTGTCATCGGTTCGACAATTCAGCGCCAGCGCATTCTCGTTCAGGGCATTGTCCAGGGCGTGGGCTTTCGTCCCTTCGTTTATGGACAGGCACTGCGCTACGGGCTGGTGGGCTTCGTGCTCAATGATAGTCAGGGCGTGACCATCGAGATAGAGGGGACTTCAGAAGCGCTCGATAGCTTCCAGCGTGCCTTGCGCGAAGAGCCTCCACCACTGGCACGAATCGATTCTGTGGTCACCGAGTTACTACCCCTCTGCCATGAGAGCGTCTTCACCATCGCCCATAGCCATGCTGGTGCTGAGCGTCAGGCCCTCATCTCGCCTGACACTGCCACCTGTAATGATTGTCTAAGAGAACTCTTTGATCCCCAGGACCGACGGCACCGCTATCCCTTCATCAACTGTACCAACTGTGGCCCCCGCTTCACCATTGTTCAAGATGTCCCCTATGATCGGGACAAAACTACCATGCGCGTCTTCCCCATGTGTCCAGCGTGCCAGTCCGAGTACGCTGATCCCTTGAATCGACGCTTCCATGCCCAGCCCAACGCCTGTCCAGTCTGTGGTCCACAGGTGACCTTGTTCGATTGGGAGAGGGGACGCGATAAACTGGGTCCCGGCGCGGACGTGATAAATCGGGTCCCTACAGACGACCCTATCACCATTGCAGCACGATATCTTGCCGAAGGAACAATTCTCGCCGTCAAGGGACTGGGAGGCTATCATCTGGCGTGTGATGCGTTGAATGTCGAGGCTGTGCAGCGCATGCGGCAACGTAAGCATCGCGAGGCTAAACCTTTTGCATTGATGGTTCCCGACCTGGAGACGGTGCGACGGCTTTGCCAGGTGAATGATGCCGAAATAGCACTCCTCTCGTCACATCGCCGTCCCATTGTGTTGCTTTCCATGCGCCCGGACTGCCCTATAGCACAAGGTGTCGCGCCAAACTATAACACACTTGGCATAATGCTGCCCTACACTCCACTGCATTCCTTGCTCCTGCATGCCTTCGCGGCAACCATCAAACCAGGCCGCCCAGCGGTCCTGGTGATGACCAGCGGCAACCTGAGCGATGAGCCAATCGCCTACCGTGACGATGATGCACGGACACGCCTCTCTTCTATAGCTGAAGGCATGCTAACACACAATCGCGATATCCACATGCGCTGCGACGACTCGGTAATGCGCGTCTGTGCTGGGGGAGAGCAGTTTTTCCGTCGTTCGCGTGGTTATGCACCGGAACCGGTCCCGTTGTCATTCGATTTGCCCGTGCCACTGCTGGCTTGTGGTGGACATCTCAAAAATACCTTCTGTCTGGGTAAGGGACGGCAAGCCTTTGTTAGCCATCATATCGGTGACCTGGAGAACCTGGAAACGCTTACCTCATTCCGCGAGGGAATCGAACATTTCCAACGTCTCTTCGATATTTTTCCCCAGGCGGTTGCCTATGATCTACACCCCGAATATCTGGCAACAAAATACGCTCTCGACACGGACATCACCCGGAAAATCGGTGTTCAGCACCATCACGCCCATATTGCCAGCGTGCTAGCCGAGCATGGTCTGACGGGTCCGGTAATTGGAGTCGCTGCCGATGGCACAGGTTACGGCACAGATGGTGCAGTGTGGGGTTGCGAAATTATGGTCGCTGACCTGCTGGACTTTGAACGGACAGCGCATCTGCCTTACGTGCCACTCCCCGGAGGTGAGCAGGCAGTACGCCAACCATGGCGGATGGCAGCTGTCTACTTGCAGAAGGCTTACGGCGACACTTTCCTGGAATTAGATCTTCCCTTTGTGCGCCAACTACACCGCTCCAAGTGGCACACACTGACACAGATGATTGCACGCGGCATCAACAGTCCGCCAACTTCTAGCCTGGGGCGCTTGTTTGATGCCGTTGCCGCGCTGCTCGGTATACGGAGTGAGGTCCTTTATGAGGGACAGGCGGCTATTGAGTTGGAGGTAATGGCCGCCGGTAGGGACCGCATTCATCATGTCCGCCAGACCCATAGAGATTCGCTGGATTCTGCGGTGGAACGTGCTTGCATTGGCACGGCGGACGCGATGAATGCGGTCCCTACCGTTGCAGACCATATTTATCCGTTCTCTATTGAATGCCAGACATTGGACGTGTCACCAATGATCCGCGCCATAGTAAACGACATCCAGAAAGGTGTATCAATTCCACAGATCGCGTCCCGTTTCCATTGTTCCATAGCCGAGTTGCTGGCAACAGCTTGTGTCAAAGTGCGTGAGCAGAGCGGACTACAGGCCGTCGCTCTTAGTGGAGGTGTATTCCAGAATCGGCTCCTGCTTGGACAACTGCTAGCACGTTTGACTGAGCTGGCTTTTCAGGTGTATGTAAACCGACGTGTGCCGCCTAACGATGGTGGATTGAGCCTGGGACAGGCTGCAGTGGCTGCAGCACGTTTGCAGAAAGAAGGGGCCTTCATAAAGAAGGTCTAGACGAGGTAAAGGAGGAAAGTTATGTGTCTTGGTATTCCGGGTCAGGTTCTAGAGATCGTGGACGACGCCAATTCCATTGCTAAAGTGAATGTCTCTGGCGTCAAGCGCAACGTGAGTGTCGCGCTGGTGCGTCCCGAGGGCATCGAGCCGGGGGATTGGGTGTTGATCCATGTTGGCTTCGCAATGAGCAAGATCGATGAACAAGAGGCGTATGAGACGATGAAAGCGCTACAAACGATGGGTGATGTCTTTACCGATGAACTTAAAATGTTGCGTTCAAGTTACATTGAATGACGAGGCACACACATGACGGAGAAGATGGAGGGAAAGGGAGAGTTGGATCTGCATAAGCTGGTGGTGGCACGTTTCGAGCAGAGCATGTCCGTACCCGAAACGTTCTTTGCGAACGAGACGGGGCGTATTGCTGAGGCTTGCTGGGCGATGGCCAGGCGCTTCCACCAGGGGGGACGCTTGCTGGCCTTTGGTAATGGAGCCTGGGCGACCGATGCCCAGCACGTCTCAGTCGAGTTTGTCCATCCGGTTATTGTCGGCAAGCGAGCACTGCCAGCCCTGGCCTTGACCAACGATAGCGCGACACTGAGTGGCCTCATGGCTGGCGGAGACCGCGAGATGCCTTTTGTGCGCCAGCTCAAAGCACTTGCCCGGCCACAGGATATGGCGATGGGCTTTTCGCCGGATGGGTCTTGCACGAATGTCGTAGCTGCATTGAAGATTGCCAGGCAGATGGGCTTGCTCACACTTGGCCTGACAGGTGGCAATGGAGGACTGTTAAAGCGGACCGATCTCGATTTCTGTTTCGTCGTCCAGACCAATGATCCGCTAGTGATCCAGGAGACACACGAGACGCTCTATCATATCTTATGGGAGTTAGTGCATATTTTCTTTGAACATGAAGGGCTATTAACATGAGCAACGACCGACGAGACGTGCAGGAATTGACCCTCATTTCCCCACAAAGTTGTACCCTTGATGCCGAGGGACACTGTATAACGTGTTCCGACGAGGCAGTGCAGGTCCGCGTTCTGAGCGTCGATTGCGATACAGGGATAGCGTTGGTCGAGTTGGGAGAGAACACAGAAGAAGTCGATATTAGTCTCGCGGAAGAGGTTGTTCCAGGCGATGTGTTACTGGTGCATGGAGGTGTGGCAATTGCATCTTTCAAAGAAGGCGAGTGAGGAATGAGCATGAGCGAGTCGGAAGGCTCTGAGTATGATCGGCTCTTCTACCCCTTTCTATTTGAGGGGGGTAAGTCGAGCATAGAGGATGTATTGGCACAGGTGCGCCACTCATCACTAGAGAAGTGCCGTGAGGTGATAGGGCTCCGTCGAGCCACGCTGGAAAGCTCCGGCCCACAGATCGTTGCCGCTGCTCAGGTGATGGCGCGAGCGTTTGCCAACGAGGCCACACTACTTGCCTTCGGCAATGGCGGGAGCACCACCGATGCCCAGGATATGGTGACAGAACTGCTCAATCCACCCTTCCCTGATTGGCCGCCGCTGCCAGCAATCGCGCTAACCAATGATATCGCTGTAGTGACGGCAGTGGGGAACGACGTCGGGTTCGATAACGTCTTTGCCCGCCAGGTCATCGCCTTTGGACGACGCGGCGACATCGCTGTGGGTATCTCGACAAGTGGCAATTCAACCAATATCCTGGTGGCCCTTGAGCAGGCAAAGAAGCAGGGTTTATTGACAGTCGGCTTGGCCGGTTATGATGGGGGAAAGATGAAACGTTCTAAAGCAGTAGATTTTTGCATCGTCTCCCCCAGCGATCATATTCCGCGTATCCAGGAGGCGCAGGCAACCGCCTATCACGCCCTCCTTGAAGTCATTTATACCTTGTTAAAACAAGGGAATCTCACGTAGGGACCGAATTTATCGCGTCCGCCGCCGGGACCGAATTGTTTCCGTCCGTAGGGGCAGCGTTTACCGCGTCCACCCGCACAAAGGAGCATGAGTATGAGCATGAAATATGTTGACGAATACCGCGATCCAGACCTGGCAAAGCGCATCTCTGCTGAGATCGGCAGGCTATCAGGTTCTCAGCCGCTCAAGTTGATGGAGGTGTGTGGTGGGCATACCCATACTATTTACAAGCACGGCATCGAGGACGTGCTGCCACCCAATATCGACCTCGTGCATGGACCAGGCTGTCCTGTCTGCGTTCTGCCTATGGGCCGCATCGATGATGCACTTGCCATTGCACGGATGGATGGCGTGATCTTCACCACCTTTGGCGATATGATGCGCGTACCAGGTTCCAAGGGCAGTCTTCTCGATGCCAAGGCTGAGGGGGCCGATGTGCGCTTTGTTTACTCGCCGCTTGATGCTTTCAAGCTCGCCAAGCAGCATCCTGACCGCCAGGTCGTCTTCTTCGCTATAGGCTTTGAAACAACCGCGCCCTCGACAGCAGTTACGCTTCTGCGGGCAAAGGCCGAAGGAGTGAAGAACTTTTCGGTCTTCTGTAATCACGTGACCATCATCCCCGCGATCAAAGCCATCCTCGATTCACCCGACCTGCGCCTGGATGGTTTCCTTGGTCCAGGCCATGTCAGCATGGTCATTGGCATGCGGCCTTACAACTTCATTGCACGTACCCATCATAAGCCCGTCGTGATCGCTGGCTTTGAACCACTCGACATCATTCAGAGCGTCTACATGATCGTGAAGCAGATTACCGAAGGTCGGTCAGAGGTCGAGAACCAGTATACCCGCGTCGTGCGCCCGGAGGGGAACGTCAAGGCGCTGGAGGCAATGGCGCGAACAATGGAACTGCGACCTTTCTTCGAGTGGCGTGGCCTCGGCTTTATTACCCACAGTGCCCTGAAGCTACGCTCAGAGTTTGCCGACTGGGATGCCGAGTTGCGCTACGAAGTGCCAGGGCTGCGAGTAGCCGACCCGAAAGCGTGTCAGTGCGGCGAAGTGCTCAAAGGCGTCATCAAGCCCTGGGAATGCAAAGTCTTCGGAACCGCCTGTACACCTGAAACGCCTATCGGAACCTGCATGGTCTCGCCGGAGGGAGCCTGCGCCGCCTACTTTAGCTACGGACGCTTCTCTATGGCCTCTGAGCGCAGCCGACTGAATATCCTGCCGATGGCATAAAAATGATAACAAGAGAGCTGGGAGGGATTCATGGACACAGCAACGCCACGTGACCCCGGACGCATTGACGAGGTGCTCAAAAAAATTGAGCGCACAAGGCAAGCACGCCGTCACAAGTTCTACCTGCGTGATGAAAAGATCACGCTCAGTCATGGCAGTGGCGGCAAGGCCACTCACAACCTGATCGAAGGCGTCTTCGCGCCCGCCTTCTCAAATCCGCTCCTTGACCCAATGGACGACGCGGCAAACTTTGGCATCAACGGCACAGGGCAACGCCTCGCTTTCACCACCGACACCTACGTGGTCAGCCCACTCTTCTTCCCTGGTGGAGATATTGGCAAGCTGGCAGTCCACGGCACCATTAACGATCTGGCAATGGCAGGAGCAGAACCCTTGTATCTTTCGGCAGGCTTCATCCTTGAGGAGGGCTTCTCCATTCCCGACCTGCGCCGCATCGTGGCCTCGATGGCTCAAGCCGCAACCGAGGCAGGAGTCGCTATCGTCACCGGCGACACCAAAGTCGTCCAACGCGGCAAAGCTGATGGGCTGTTCATCAACACAGCAGGAGTCGGTCTCGTCCGGGCCACGTGGCCGCTTGGACAAACCCAACTGCAGCCGGGCGACAAAGTGCTACTGAGCGGCGAAGTTGGCAATCACGGCATCGCCATCATGCTCGCTCGCGAAGCCCTGGATATCGAAAGCGATGTCCAGAGCGATACTGCCCCGCTCCATACACTCGTAGCAGCGCTGCTTGCTGCCGCGGGCGAAGGTATCCACTGTCTCAAGGATCCCACACGCGGGGGTGTCGCCACCTGCCTGAACGAGATGGCTTTGGGCTCAGAAGTCTCCATCGCCCTGGACGAGCACGCCGTCCCCGTCCATCCCGAAGTACGAGGAGCCTGCGAAATCCTGGGCCTCGACCCCCTGACCATCGCCAACGAAGGCAAGCTCCTGGCAATCGTCGCACCCGACAAGGCCGATGCAGCCCTGAAAGCCATGCGCAACCATCCACTAGGACGTGAGGCCATGATCATCGGCACCGTGCAAGCCGAACCCGCCGGTATGGTTTTCCTGCGCACTGATATTGGGGGGACGAGAGTGTTGGATATGCTGGTGGGGGATCCGTTGCCACGTATATGTTAAACATCGAACCATGAAAAAGGGGACAAAAGCCCTTGATGC
>Ga0070739_10002238_pt1 | contig 26524 bp, 22 predicted proteins | sample Coa_R1_7_FD_66445 | JGI IMG/M metagenome (GOLD analysis project Ga0070739, IMG submission 66445) | Surface soil microbial communities from Centralia Pennsylvania, which are recovering from an underground coalmine fire - Coalmine... | ecosystem: Environmental > Terrestrial > Soil > Unclassified ...
TGACTCGGTCGGAAGCGCCTGAAGCCAAAACCAGGTGCGAATTTTCTCTTGTCGTCATCGCCGGGCTTGACCCGGCGATCTTCGGATGCCGGGAGATAGCCGGGTCAAGTCCGGCCATGACGATTTGCGTAAAGGACATTCGGACTGCGCGGATGGGATGTTGCTTTAATGGAGGCAGCCGGTGTCGCCGTCGGGGCAATTGAGCTGTCGCTGCAGTTCCTGCAGGTGAGCCTCGGTCTTCTGGGTGAGGCACACCGAAACGACGATCGGGTGGATCGTGCCGTCGCGGGTGCCGGAGGTCTCGAAGGCGCATTCCTTGTCGCGAAAGGCGATCCAGGCCTGTTCCGCCGCCTGCAGCAGCGCCCGATCGTCAGGCTTCGACAGCTTCGCGGTGAGCTCGCGATAGACTTGGTTCAGCCGCGCATCCGCGGCCTCGTATTGCTTGGCGAAGCAGGCCTCCTGCTCCCGCGTCGTGTCGCCATTGTATTCCGTCTGCGCCGAAGCGCCCGCCGCCGCGGCGCACGACAACGCGGCGACCGCCGCTGCCCAAAACGGGACCGTCACGCCGCCGCAGCGGCGCGGGCCCGCGCGTCCTCCAGGATCATCGCCGCTCCCTTCTCGGCGATGACGATCGTTGGCGCGTTGGTGTTGCCGGTCGTGACGGTCGGCATGACCGACGCATCGATAACCCGCAACCCCGCCAGGCCCTGCACGCGCAAGCGGGGATCGACGACCGCCATTGGGTCGATGCCCATCTTGCAGGTGCCGACCGGGTGGAAGATGTTGGTGCCGTACCCGCGCGCGAAGTCTTCGAGCGCCGCGTCGGATTCGACCGCCGCCCCCGGCACGGTCTCGCCGGCGGTGTACGGCGCGAGCGCCGGCTGCGCAAAAATGCGCCGCGTGTGCCGAACGCCGGCGATCAGCACGCGCATATCGTTCGGGTCGGAAAGGTAGTTCGGCCGGATCGCCGGGTATTCGAGCGGGTCCGGCGACTTTGCCATGATCGTGCCGCGGCTGTCCGGCCGCACCGGGCACACCGCCACGGTCATGCCGGGCGCCCGCTCCAGCTCGCGGAACCGGTCCTGCGCGTAGCTCGCCGGCGTGAACAGGAGCTGCAAGTCCGGACTGGAAAGCCCTTCCCGGCTGCGGCAGAACACCATCGCGCTGGTGACGCCGAAGGTCAGTGCGCCGTCGCCGCGGCCGACATAGCGCGCCGCTTCGCCTGCGAGCCGCAGGCCGCGCGACAGCTGGTTGACCGTGACCATATTCCGCACCCGGTGCGACAGCCGGATCACGTAATGGTCGGTGAGGTTGGCCCCGACCCCCGGCAGGTCGTGGACGACCTCGACCCCGATCGATTTGAGGTGCGCCGCCGGGCCGATCCCCGAAATCTGCAGCAGATGCGGCGAGTTGACGGCGCCGCCGCAGACGATGACCTCGCACCCGGCCAGCACTCGGCGCTCCACCCCGCGCTGCCGGAAGGAGACGCCGGTGCAGCGCCGGCCGTCGAGCAACAGCCGCGTCGCGATCGCGTCGGTCTCAACCAACAGGTTGGGATGCCGCCGCACCTCTTGCAGATAGGTGCGCGCCGTCGAGCCGCGGAAGCGGCCCTTGCGGGTCATCTGCGAATAGCCGACGCCTTCCTGATTGCGCCCGTTGTAGTCGGGCGTGAACGGGAAGCCGGCCTGCTGCGCCGCCTCGACGAATTTGTGGGTAAGCGGGAGGATCGTGCGGTAGTCCTCGACGCGCAGCGGCCCGCCCCGGCCGCGGTATTCGTCCTCGCCGCCGCGGTAGCGCTCGGATTTGCGGAAGAACGGCAATACTTCCTCGTAGCTCCAGCCGCGGCAGCCGCGCTGCGCCCACCCGTCGTAATCGGCCGGATTGCCGCGCACGTAGAGCATGCCGTTGATCGAACTGGTGCCGCCCATGACCTTGCCGCGCGGCCAGTAGAGTTCGCGGCCGCCGCTGCCGGCCTCGCCTTCGCTGTAGTAGTTCCAGTTGATGCGCTTGTGGTGCAGCAGCCGCAGCACGCCGGCGGGGACGTGGATGAACGGATTCCAGTCGCGCGGCCCGGCTTCGAGCAAGACCACGCTGGCGCCGCTTTCGGTCAGGCGGGCGGCAACGACGCAGCCCGCCGACCCCGCGCCCACGACGACGTAATCAGGGTTCATTCGCGGCCCCCAAACCGGTCCGCACCCTTTTTGTCACCGCCGCAGCGGCGAGGCAATCAGGGCCGCGCGATTCCGTGCAGCGGTGGCGGCGGCTCGCGGACCGGCGGCGGAGGCGGCACCGGACGCGGGGTCGGAACCGGCTGCGGCGGCTCCTGCACCGGCGGCGGCGCTTCCGGGTCCGGCGTTGGCGGCGGATTACCGGGCGGCGGCCGCGGCGTCGGGGCCTGAGCAAGATACGGCATGCACATCACCTCGATTGAGGGCCAGAACACGCATCCGCCAAACACGTTCCCGGAAACGGGTCCTGAAGAAGGCCGAATTGGCTAAGAGAACGGCAAGGGATAATCCGGGCAGCAACGCGTGTTACTTTCGGAGGATGTGCAGCACTGCTCTTCCTATACGGGATCACGAGCATATCGGCCGTGCCTCCATTGGAGTCCTAGAATTCGACTTGCGGGAGAGGAAACGAACATGAAAAAGGACACGCAACCCCCTAAATCAGCGGACGAGCAGAGCGTCATCGAGGAAGTCGCAAAGGAAGTGCCGCCGCCCGACGCGGTCGAGACCGATTCGAAGGTGCAGAGCCCGGTAACCTCCACGGGCCTCCCGGTCGAGGAGCAGGTCCGCAAGGAGTGGGACCCGAAAAAGGCCGGCCTCCCCACCTTCTGACGGCGATCGCTTACCCGGCCGGCCGCTGGAGCGTCGCAGCGGCGAGCGCGGCAAGGAAGGCGGCGACGACGCGGCTGGGATCGGCGGCGCGCATGACCTCACCCATCACGGCGATGCCGGCCGCCCCGGCGGCGAGACAGGCGCCGGCGGCGGCGGGCGTGATGCCGCCGAGCGCAACGACCGGCCCGCCGGCGGCGGCAGCGGCCGCCGCGAGGCCTTCGAGGCCGAGCGCGGGTCCGTAACCCGGCTTGCTCACAGTCAGAAAGATCGGGCTGATCGTCACGTAATCGGCCCCCTCTCGCAATCTCGCAGCCGCCTCGTCCGCGGAATGCGCCGATATGCCGATCAGCGCGCGCGGAAGCCGCCTTCGCGCCGCCGCGGGATCACTCCCCGCCGGCAAATGCACGCCGCCCGCGCCCGCCGCCGCCACGCCTTCCACATCGTCATGCGCTGTAACGACGGCGCCGAAGCCTCTCGCCAGAGCCACGAGCTCGGTCAGCAGCTGGCGCCGCTCCGGTGCCGACAGATCCTTTTCGCGCAGGCTGAACCAGCGGCACCCGGCCGCAAACGCGGCCGCCGCGATATTGCGGATCGGCACCCGCGCCTGGTGCCGATCCGAAATCAGCAGCAGCGGCGGATGGGGAAGTCTCAAGCGGCTCAGGCCATCGCGGTCAGGTCGCGGGCGGAAATCTGTTCGAGGTTGCGCAGCCGGCCGAACAGGACATCGGGCGGAATGACGGCCCCACCGGCGTCGAGGCAGGTGCGGAACTTTTCGAGCAAGTCCGCCTCCCCCAGCGGCTTCTCGGCGTGGCCGCGTGCCCGCGCCACCTTCTCGCTCTCGATCCGACCGCCGGCGGCGAGATCGACGACGACCTGGTCGTACACCGACGCGCCGGAGACGACGGGGTCGTAATTCTCGTTGGTGACGATCGCGACACGCTGCATCAGCTCCTGCACTTCGGGCCGCCGCACGAAGGCGTCGGTATATTCGCCGAGGCTGGCGCGCCGCGCGATGACCGCCGCGGCCATCGCAAACTCCATGCTGAACTTGGCGGCGAGGCCGGTATTCGGCGCGTGGTTGCGCAGGATCAGCGAGTGCGTCTTGCTGATCGACACCGTGATGCGCGCGATCTCCGCCGGCTTGAGCGGGTGCTGCGCCAACAGATCCAGCATCGCGTCGAGCGCGCGATGGGTGCAGTAGCACGCCGGGTATTTCTTGATGCTGAGCCCGTTCTTGACGATGTGCCACTCCCTCCCCAACGCCGACGGGCCTTCCCGATCGGCTTGGCCCTCGGGCGAGACCGCGGCAAGGAAGCCCTGCGGATGCTCTAGCGTATCGGTCGCGGCGGTGAAGCCGATATCGGCGAGGCGCGCCGAGATCAGCCCCGAATGCGCCGCCCGGCCGGCATGGAAAGGCTTTGTCATCGTGCCGAAATTGGCCATGATGCCGCCGGATTGCGACGCCGCCAGCGACAGCGCCTGCGCCGCCTGGTCGGCGTCGAGCCGGCGCAGCGCGCTGCATGCGGCGGCCGCGGCGATCGCTCCGAAAATTCCGGTCGGGTGCCAGCCCTTGCGATGGTGGTGGCCGGGGTCGCGGCGCGACAGCTCGGCCCAGGTCTCGTAGCCGGCGACATAGGCGGCGATCATGTCGCGGCCGGAGGCGTCGAGCGCCTCCGCCTCCGCCAGGATCGCGGGCACCAGCACGGTGCTGGGATGGCCCCGCACGGCGACGTCGTCGTAATCGAGCGCGTGGCCGGCGGTGCCGTTGATCCACGCCGCCTCCGGCGCAGCGCACTTGTCGCGGGTGAAGTATAAGGTTGCCTCGCCGCCCGCCGGCTGCAGCGCGCGCCGCAGCAATTGCGGCGCGTCGTCGCCGGCGCCCGCAACCATCGTCGCGATCGTGTCGATGAAGCCGGTGCGCGCGACCTCCACCGCTTCCAGCGGCAGCCGCTCGAACGAGGTGCCGGCAATAAAGCCGCCAAGATCTTGGGTCAGCGCCATCATCCCTCTCCCGATAAGACCGGACCTGCGGTTGCGCCGCTTGTTAAAGACTAAACTTGCGCCAATGGGGTGCCAAGCAAGCATTCCAAAGGCGTCCTGCCGCGGGATGCGGCGGTGATTTGCCGATTGCGGCTTTGGCCGCCGCAGCCTTGTCACTCGCCTGATCTTGGGCGATGAAAGGAGATGCTGACGGCTTCCGGAATGGCTGTGCCAAGGCGCCGGCAGGCTCTGGTAACGCGGCCGCTCGCGGACGCCGGGCCGCTCGTCGCGGCCCTGGCGGAGCGCGGCGTTCCCGCCATCGTCGAGCCGCTGCTCAACATCCGCTTCCTCGATATTCCTGCGGACCTCGACGGGGTGCAGGCAATACTGTGCACGAGCGCCAACGGCGTGCGCGCGCTCGCGCAGGCGACCGCGGCGCGGGCGCTGCCGTTGTTGGCGGTCGGCGACGCGACGGCGGACCGCGCCCGCGGCGAGGGCTTCCTCGCTGTCGAAAGCGCCGGCGGCGCGGTGCCCGAACTGGCGGCACTGGCAGCCCACCGCCTGCGCCCGGAGGCGGGGCGCCTGGTGCACGTCGCCGGCAGCGAGATCGCCGGCGACCTGGCGAGCCGGTTGCGCGCCGCTGGGTTCCGCGTCGATCGCCTTACCCTCTACGAAGCGCAGGCCGCGGCGGCGCTCACCGACGCGGCGGTGCAGGCGATCCGCGATCGTGAGATCGGCCTCGCCCTGTTTTTCTCGCCGCGCACGGCGGCGATTTTTGCTAAGTTGGCCGCCGATGCGGGTCTCGCCGCGGCGCTCGGCGGCGTCACCGTCGTTTCGATCAGCGCCGCGACCGACCAGGCGTTGGCGCCTCTGAACTGGCGACGCCGGCTGGTCGCGCCGCAGCCGAACCAGGCGTCGCTGCTGACGGCGCTCGACCGGGCGCTCGATGATCATCCGCGGGAACGAGCGGCAGAACAGGCGCAATGACTGAAGAAAGCAACGGACCGGCAACTTCGTCCGGCCCGGCCGAAGGGATCCCCGACCCGACCACGCGCGCCGGCGCGGACGCGCCGGAGGGGCGGCGCGGCGGCGGCCGGACGGCGGCGGCGTCGCTCGCCGCGGTGCTGGCGCTGGTCATCGCGGCGGTGGCGACGGCGCCGTTCTGGGCGCCGCCGGTCATGGCGCTGTTGCCATGGGGACCCGCGACCGTCGCGGCGGGCGCTGCACCGAACGAGCGGCTGGCAGCCCTCGAACGGCAATTCGGCGCCGCGAAAACGGACATCGGCCAGCTGAAATCGGCGGTCGGCGGTCTGTCCTCGCGGATCGACCAGCTCGGCGCGGCCGGCGGCGATGCCGCTCAGCTCAAGGCGGCGCTGGCAGCGCTGGCGCACCAGGTCGATCAGCTGGCGGCGGCACAGCAAAACCAGCCGCAACAGCTCCAGCAGATGCAGCAGCAGCTCGCCGCGTTGCAGGCCAAAGTGGCGGCCCAGCCGACCGTCGATCCGGCGGCGATCACGGCAATGCAGCAACAGCTCGCCGGCCTCGCCGCCGGCGCCGCAACCCTGGAAAACCGGGTCGGCACAGTGGAGAAAGCGGTGACCGCGGCGCCCCCCGGCGACCCGACCGAGACCGCGCTGCTGCTGGCGCTGGTGCAGATGCGCGAGGCGGTGCAGCAAGGCAAGCCCTTCGAGGCGCAATACAACGCGTTCGAGGCAATCGCGCATGCCGCGCCCGACATCGCCGCCGCCGCGGCGCCGCTCGCGGACGCCGCCAAGAACGGGGTCGCGAGCCGGACGGTGCTGACGCAGCGGCTTTCCGACCTTGCCGGCCGCATCGCCAGCGCCAGGCGGCCGCCGCCGCACCCGGACTGGGGCGAGCAAGCGCTCGCCAAGTTGCGCGGCCTCGTCACGATCCGCCGCGTGGACGGCCCCAATCTGAGCGAGCCGGAAGCGGCGCTGAGCGCGGCTCAGCAGGCGCTGGCGAAGGGCGATCTCGCCGCCGCCGTCGCCGCGATGGACAAACTGCCGCCGGCCAACGCCGAGGCCGCCGCGCCGTGGCTGGGCATGGCGCGGGCGCGGCTGCAGGTCGAGAACGCGCTCGACAAGGTCGAACAGCTGCTGATCGCACGGCTGGTGCCGGTGGCCGCAAAGGCGCCGCGCTCCTGATGCGCGTCCTGGTCGGGCTGCTGATTGCGGTGGCGGTCGCCGCCGGGGCGGTATTTTTCGCCGACCGCCCGGGCCAAGTCGGGATCGTGTGGCAGGGCTGGGAGATCACCACCTCGGTCGGCGTGCTGCTGGCGGCGACGGTCATTGCCGCACTGGTGCTGGCCGCGCTGGTCCGGATTCTGTCGGGGCTGCTGCGGCTGCCGCGCGGCTGGCTGCGTCGCCGCCGCGAGCGTCGCCGCCGCGCCGGGTACCGCGCCTTGACCCGCGGCATGGTCGCGGTCGCCGCCGGCGACGCCGACGAGGCGCAGCGTCACGCGCGCCGTGCCGACGCGTTGCTCGCCGAGCCGCCGCTGACCCTGCTGCTGTCGGCGCAGGTCGCGCAGCTGAATGGCGACGAGGGCGCCGCCAAGCGCTTCTTCACGGCGATGCTGGAGCGGCCGGAGACCGAATTTCTCGGTCTGCGCGGGTTGTTCAACGAGGCGAGACGGCGCGGCGACGACCGTACCGCGCTCCGCCTCGCGGAGCGGGCCAAGGCGCTGCGTCCGGAGACGCCTTGGGTGGTCGAGAGCCTGTTCGAGTTGCAGGCCCGCGCCGCGCAATGGGAGGCGGCCGCCAACACCTTGTCCGAGGCGGTGAAGCGGCGCATCGTGCCGGCCCCTCGCGCGCGCCACCACCAGGGGATCATCGCGCACGAGCTGAGCCTCGCGGCCGAGCGGCGCGGCGACACGCGTCAGGCTGTGGCGCTGGCGGCCAGAGCCCAGGGCCTGGCGCCCGACCTCGCGCCGCTGGCCTGCCGCCACGCCCGGCTGCTGTCCGAGCTGGGGCGCGGCCGAGCGGCGGCCAAGGCCGTCGAACGCGCCTGGCGCAGCGCTCCGCACCCTGCCCTCGCCCGCGTCTACGCCGGCCTCGACGAAACCGATGAGCCGCTCGCGCGGCTGCGACGGTGCGAGCGGCTCGCCGGGCAGAATCCCGACGCGCGCGAGAGCCGGCTGATGCTCGCGCAGGCCGCGCTCGACGCGCGGCTGTGGGGCGAAGCGAGGCGCCATCTCGAACAGGCGGAGAATGGGGCTGGCGGCGCCACGCCGCGCCTTTGCGCGCTAGCCGCCCGGCTCGAGGAGGCGGAGCACGGCGACCCGGCGCGGGTGCGGCATTGGCTCGACCGCGCCGTCTCCGCCGCCCCTGACCCGCGCTGGGTCTGCGCCGCCTGCGGTGGCGAGAGCGCCGAATGGCAACCGTTATGCCCGCATTGCCGCGGCTTCGACACGCTCGCCTGGACGACCCCCGCCCCCCGCGTCCGCGATGTCCCGCCGCCGCCAGCCGCGGCGGACGCCGTTGCCGCGACGCCGCCTCTTGCCGACGCCCGCCCCCGCTTGTTGCCCGCCGAAGAATACGCTAAGAAAGCCGCGTCATCGCCTTGACACGCCCCGATAGCTCAGCGGTAGAGCAACCGCTTCGTAAGCGGTAGGCCGTTGGTTCAAATCCGACTCGGGGCACCATCTCTTCCAACGTCGGCGACGGTTTCCGCTGCTGCACTTCTTCTTCGGGAAACGGCCTTTTTCGTCAACATCGCACTGGCCCGAGATCGACATGAAATCAGTCTCAACCGCCGGTTTTCCCCTTTCAGCAACACCCCAACGTCGCGGCGCGGATACTTACTCCTCGGCCATAGCCGAGGCGCACAAGTACATGGACTGGATTATATCACCGTTCCAGCCGGTCCTTAGAGGAAAGATCGTGGAGATTGGCATCGGCCATGGAAGCTATTGTCAAATACTATCCAGGCAGAACGAATATATTGGCATCGACATAGACGAACTTTCGGTGCAAAGGGCGCTCGAACGGTTCCCCGGAAAGCGATTCGCCGTCTGCGACATTCTCGACGAGGCCGCGCTGCAGGACACCGTCCCGGAGGGTGCCGATGCGATACTGGCCATCAATGTCCTTGAGCATATTGCCGACGATGCCGCCGCGGTTAAAAACCTAGTGGGACTTTTGAGACCCGGGGGGCATATCTGCATTGCGGTGCCCGCGCTTCAGATGCTCTACAACGATCTGGACAGGCTGGCCGGCCATTACAGGCGCTACAACCTGAGCCAGATCGGTGAAATATTACGACTACGCTCTGTTGAAGTCGTGCGGCTCAGCTACTTTAATCCGATCGGCGGCTTTGGCTGGTGGCTGAATTCGTTGAAATCTCACAATTCGCTTAATTCGAACCTGATGAACAATCAAATACGGGCCTTCGAACGTTATGTGCTCCCGTTCTCAAAGATGCTCGACCCTCTGTCCAGAAAGTTCTTCGGACAATCCGTTATCGGTATCGGTCGCCGCATATGATCTCGGTTGTTGTTCCAGCGCTGAACGAGCGCGACTCCATTGCGCAAACGGTCACGACCATCAAAGCCGTCTTGGATGAGGGCGGCCTGCTGCCCTACGAGATCATCGTCGTCGATGACGGCTCCGACGACGGGACCGGTCTGCTGGCACAAGAAGCGGGCGCGCAGGTCATTACCCATCCCCACAATATCGGCTACGGCCGCTCGCTGAAGGACGGCATCAGGGCCGCTCGCTATAGCATCGTGGTGATCACTGATGCCGATGGCTCCTATCCGATACACGAGATCCCCGCGCTAATCCGGCGGTATCGTCAAGGTTTCGACATGGTTGTGGGAGCCAGGACAGGAGCCTACTTTCGCGAATCGCTAATCAAGCAGCCGCTCCGGGTGGTTCTGAAGTGGATCGTGGAATTTACGGCCAGCCGCCGCATTCCCGATATAAATTCGGGCCTTCGCATTTTTGAAAAAGCAACCGCGATGGAATTCTTTACTCGGGTTAGCGATCGGTTTAGCTTTACGACATCTCTAACTCTGGCTTATATGATGAACGGAAAATTTGTCGATTATCAAAATATTGACTATAACAAGCGGGTGGGGCAATCGAAGGTTCGGCTGTTTCGTGATTCAATTAGGACTACACAATATATTCTTGAGGCTGCAACATATTATAATCCCTTCAAGATTTTCTTCGGGTTTGGCATAATTAGCCTCACATTGGCAGCGCTAGCCATTATCGGAGGCATCATTTTACAGTTGGTAAGCGCGTTCATTCTGGGTGTCGGTGCTATCTTGTTATCTCTGATGATTATCGCGATGGGCTTGTTGGCGGTATTGCTGAAGCAGATCATGGACCGCGCAAACGGGCCGAACGGGGGCTAATGAAGGTGTGTGGGATCATCGGGTGGTATGAGCGACATGGCCGTCCGGTCGACCCGAGAGCATTGCAACTCATGGGGGATGCCCTCATCCACCGCGGGCCGGATGGGAGCGGACTCTGGATCGAAGGCTCAATTGGCTTGGGCCATCGTCGGCTAGCGATTCGCGACTTGTCGGAGAACGGCCGCCAGCCAATGTGCGACCCGTCGCTGCGCGTGTTCGTCACGTACAACGGCGAGATCTACAACGATCGAGAACTGCGAGTCTCACTTGAGCGGGAATACGGGTTTCGCTTCCGGACAAGCTGCGACACTGAGATCCTCCCCTATGCCTACCTCGCCTGGGGCGAACGCATGTTCGATCGTCTTGAAGGGATATTTGCAATCGGTCTATGGGACCGAGCCAATAAACGGCTATTGCTCGCCCGCGACGGCATCGGGGTTAAGCCGCTATATTTTTCCGAGTCGGATAACGCCGTTCTGTTCGCAAGCGAGATAAAGGGGTTGCTTGCTCACGGCGCCATCCCGTCCGTATTGGAGGCCGAGGCGCTTCATACTTATTTTGCCGCGGGGCATGCTGGAACGAAGTACAGCCTGTTGAAGGGCATCGAACAAGTGGCGCCCGGGACAGTCCTGACGTTTTCGCAGGAGGGGCGGGCCGAGCGGCAATTTTGGGCGCCGCGCCGCGAACCGGAAGTCGAAGACATCGACACTGCGCTCGTCCAGCTTTCGTCTGTTCTCGACGATGTCGTTTTGAGTCAACTCGTCAGCGACGTCCCGTTGGGCGTGCTGCAGAGCGGCGGCATCGACAGCACCATCGTGAGCCTCACTTTGGCTCGACAGGGCGTCGCGGCGCCGCTGTTCACGGCCGCTTTCGACGAAAAGAGCCACGACGAAACGGAAATGGCGGCACGCATCGCGGCGGTCGCGGGTCTGCCGCATCGGGTTGTTCCCGTGGATGGACTGGATGTAGACTCCGCGTTCCGCGCAGTCGTTCATCATTTCGACGGGCAGTGTGCGGACACCGGCGCACTCGCCTTCTACCGGCTCTCGCAAGCGGTTCGGCGCCATACGACCGTCGTCCTCTCCGGCGACGGGGGAGACGAATTTTTCTGCGGCTATGAGACATATGCGGCAAGCAGAATCGCTGCCGCTGTCGGGGCGCTCGCCCCGGCGTCGATCGCACGTACCATAGGCCGCTTCACCTATCGATTGAATCCTGCGAACGAGAGCCGACTACCAGCCAGCGCGCTGTTGACGCGCTTCGCCCTTGGACTCGGTGAGGGCGGGTTGCGGCCGCACCTCGAGTGGCGGCGGCTGATGCCGTCTTTCGTCGCCCGCCGGGTTTACGGGCAAGCGATGAGGGAACTGGCATCGCAGACACCTTACCATGAATACGCCTCATATTATGACGCCGCCGGCGGGCAGGTGCTTGACCGCGCGATGGTTGCTGACCAGCGCTTCCACCTGCAAAGCGTGCTGGCAAAGGTGGATGCGATGAGCATGGCGCACAGCCTGGAAGTACGCGTGCCGCTGCTCGACCGGCGGGTCATGGAGTTGGCGGGTCGTATTTCCGCCCGACTGCTTCATCCTTCGCTGAAACAACCGAAATACCTGCTGCGAAGGCTCGCAGAACGGCTCGGTACGCCGCACGACGTTGCCACCGCACGCAAACGAGGCTTCAACGTCCCGATCTCGCGCCTCCTTCGAGGCCCGCTTCGCTCGCTGGCGGATCGTGTGCTTGATGACGATGCCGATGTTCTGGCCCCCTATTTGAGACCCGACGAAGTGCGTGCGCTTTGGCGTTCGCACCGCGATCGCAAGGCCGATCACGCCTTCGCGCTATGGCCTGTACTGACCCTCGCGACCTGGCGTGCCGGGCTTTCTCGACCCGAAAGGTCGTTCGCTGCGGGAGAGGCTCGGGCGCTGGAAGGAATCAGCTGAACGTGGTCCGACCGAAGGGGCGAGCCCGGGACTGGATCGTCGGTCTATTGCGATTGGTCGGCATTCCGCTGGCGTTGATTTGGGCTATGAGGACCGCACGCGGTCTGCCGCTGTTGGACCACGTTGCGCTCGGTTGGCTGCTTGTTGCCCTCATCATCAATCAAGCTGCGCTTTTCGTCTTCGCCGCTCGTCTGCGCTGGGTGCTATCGCTGTCGAACCTCTACGTCGGGTGGGGCGCGGCACTGAGAATCCACCTCCAGTCGATGTTCTACTTCTTCGTGGTCCCGATGACGGTAGGGCTCGAAATCGCCCGTTTCGTCAAGATACGGACGGTCGCGCCGGCGGCGTCGTTCCCGCAGCTGGCGGGTGCGTTGTTGGCGGACCGGCTTCTCGGGGCTGCCTCCGCAGGTGCTATCGCCTGCTGTTGCCTGCCCTTTCTAGCGGGAAGAATCAGCGTCGAACCGCGCCCGCTGCCGATCGCCGCGGGCTTCGCCGCCATGATCGCGGGAGCGGCCGCGCTGCTGTTATGGCCGCGGGTGCGGATCCAGGCGATCAAGGCGTGGCAGACGACACGCGGCAGGCGCTTTTGGATGCTGCTCTTATTCGGGCTGTCTATGGGCATGCACCTGCTTTTCGCTGCGGCAATCGCTGCCGCGGCATGGTCGCTGGCGCTGCCGGTCAGCTTTATCGACATCCTTTTTGCAGTGGCAGGCAGTCTTCTGCTGGTGGCGATCCCGGTATCGCTTGCGGGCCTAGGCCCAGCGGAGGCCGGCGCCGCAGCCGTCCTGATCGCGCTCGGTCATGCTCCATCCGTAGCCTTGGTCGCCGGCGCGCTCCCCTACTTCGCGCGCTTGATTGCCGCCTTCGAGGGGGGGCTGTGGGAGGTTCTGGAGGGCGGCATTGCAACGGTCGGCGCCACTCGCCGTCTGCTGCTGTCGCAGGCCCCGGCGCGATAGATCTGCCCCGCGAGGACATCTGCTGATGGCGACGGATTTAGGCGAAAGGACGATTGCCGATTTCGGCAGGCAGTGGCTGTCGTTCAAGGACAGTCCCGGCTACTACGGCTCTGTCGAGGTCCTGCAGGACATCTTCGGCCCGCTGTTATCCGTTGAAGAGCTTCGCGGAAAGCGCGTCGCCGAAATCGGCAGCGGCGCCGGCCGTATCGTCAACATGCTGCTGGCGGCGGGTGCCACGCACGTCGTTGCGGTCGAGCCTTCCGCCGCGATGACCACGCTGCGTGACAACACGGCCGCCTACAGCGAGCAAATTACCTATCTCGCGCTCCCTGGCGACTCCCTTCCGCCGGGGCTCGAGCTTGACGTCGTTGTGTCGATCGGGGTGCTGCACCACATTCCAGACCCGGCGCCGGTAGTGAGGGCGGTCCATCGGGCGCTTCGGCCGGGCGGGCGCTTTCTGATCTGGCTCTACGGCAAAGAGGGCAACGAAGCCTACCTCCGCCTGGCGCTGCCGCTGCGAAGGCTGACGACGCATCTGCCGCATTGCGCTCTCGTCGGCTTGAGTGGGGCCATCTCACTGGCTCTCGATGCTTATATTCTCGCCTGCCGCGTCCTGCCGCTGCCCATGCATCGCTACATGCGCAACGTCGTGGGGAAGTTTCCAAAATCCGTCCGGCGCTTGACCGTCTACGATCAGCTCAACCCCGCCTTCGCTAAATATTACACTGAGACTGAGGCCCGAGAATTGCTGGCAAACGGCGGCTTTGCAGACGTCGCCCTCTATCATAGGCACAGCTACAGCTGGACCGCCATCGGCCGCAAACCAGCGGCAAGAGCAGCACAGACGGCCTAATTAGCGCGTTGAAGAACCCGCGTCTCGCGCCTTGGACGCCGCTGCCCGCCACGGCTGCGGCCACTTCATCTCGATCAGGGCAGCAAGCAGCACGACTAGCGAGATCTGCTCGATCGGCAGCGCGTAACGCGGCACGTAGACGGTGACGACCGAGGTGGCCAAGGCATAGAGCGCCGCCGCCAGAAGGGCGGAGCATGAAAACAAGGCCCACCGCCGCCTCAGCACCACGAGAACCGCGGCCACGACGCAGGCGGCGAGGAACAGGTTTCTTCCCAGGAACATGGCGGACGGCCGCAGCAGCGCCTCGAAATCGCGCCCCGGCCACAGGAATGAACCCTCGATTGCAGCCGGGTCGAAGGTTCCGCTCGCGGTGAGCTGCATCGACTGCCCGGTCCAATAAGCATTGCCGGGATGCAGGAAAATGCCGGTTCGCAGCAGCGCGTCCTTCCACAAGCTGGGGTAGTCGCCGAGCAGCGCCAGCATCATCACCCGGTTCAACAGCCTGTCGGCGTTACCGTTGATTCTCTGGGCACGGCAACCCGTACAATGTGGCGCCGCAACTTGGCTGATAACCTTGATCCACGTCTCGTGCCAAGGCTCAATCGCGGCTACGAGATCTATGGTTTGCCGCAACTGCGGATCATCGGTGCTCCGCTTCATTTTCTCGATGACATCCCGCAGGCTGGCTTGGTCGAGCCCTGGGAGCATGCCGTTGTTGAGGTCGGCAAACGCCAGACGATAGGTGAAGGCGCGGCCCGGCACGGAGAAGGGCTCGACTCCCAGCGCGTTCTCGACAGCCAGCTCGACGACGCTTACTCCCACGATGACGACGGCGATGGCGGCAAGCGACACTCCCAGCGCTCGTATCGTGGTCTGCAGGCGGGCCCGGAGCACGAGTGCCCGGATGCCGTCAAGAAATAGGCCGATCGGCAAGACCGCCGCCAACACCACCAGCGGGTGGCGGATCAGCGCTGCGATCCCCATCCAGAGTGCAAAAAGGGCGATGTACCGCCGCTCTCGCCGACGCCACACCAGTACCGGCACCGCTTCCGCGAGCGCGCAGTAGAGTGCCGGCGCCGCCAGGCTTTCCGAAACGATCGCGTTCGTCAGACCCAGAGTGACCGGGTTGAGGTAGAGGACGGCAACCGAAATCATCCGATAGGCCGTCCGATCCGACATACGCGCCGCAAGACGCCAAGCGGCAGCCACCGCAAACAGGTGCTGCGCCGCCAGCATCAAATGCGCAACCGCCGGCGTGAATGGCGGCGCTGAATCGATAGATAACCGACTACCGTGGTGAAGCGTGGAAATCCATCGACCGACCACGCAAACATTCTCTGCTAGACGCGCGAACAACATATACAGCGGCGGAAAGTGCGGTATGATCTGATCCAGATCGACCATCGTATAAACTGCGCTATCCACGCTCATTGCCGGGCTAGCGAACTGCGACAAGAATAGCGCGATACAGCACCACATTACAAAGTATGGGCGAGATCCGCTCATCACGGCTCGGAACGGATTATGATGCCTCTTAATATGCAAGAAACAATACTGAATTTCTTTGGACATCGACAAGTCGAAGCTCAAGCGACGGAAGGAAGAGAATGTTATCCCGGGTGCGGGCATCCGGTTCTACCGTCCGCCGCGGGATAGGCCCTGCCTGCCAGCCGCCGAACGAGCCATCCACCATATGCCCTTGCAACACAAGTTTGCGGGCACCGCTTAAGAAAGCCCCGGCGTCGACTTTCCACAAGGTCATGGTGTTGTCCGGTTCTTCGATAATATGAGCGTCCAGATCCTGATCTCCGCAAAAAACTTTAATGCCGCGTAATCCGGTAGCCCGGATAAATATCTGCAGCTCCGCAAGCGGATATTGCTTATGCAATTTCGATAATTCTTCGACTACTGGCTTGGCCAACTCGATTTCGTACTTGAAGTCGCTAACGCCCGGATAGCGGCTTGCAACGTCGGTCGAGAACGGCTCTATCGTCTGATGCTTCTCTGCATAACCGAGAGACGCCGTCAGGATTGCGCAGCCGGCCCAGGCGACGCACCACACCAATGAGCTTACCAGACCCGCCGACCAGTTGAACTTGCCCATTCCGAGACATCTGGAAACAGACATCCGCAACCTTTGCAGCCATGTCCACCTGTACGTGGCCAGCAAGCCCACAACCGGCAACAACATGATACCATTCAGAAGGAGCGCAAACGGGAAGCTCCGTTGGCTCGAATTAAGCGTCGTGAAACGGCCAAGAGGTAAGCCGCCCGCGGAGACAAAATCGGCCGGACCACCAAAAAACCGCCAGAGGGGCTGATTTCCCGTCAGGTTCATCACCTTTGCAGAAACGTTTGGTGCCGGGCTGGCATACCATCCGACGAAATATGACTCGATTGGGAAGAAATACCCGAACATGTAGGAGATCGACCAACATCCCTGGCCAATAGCCAAGACAACGAACAAGCTAAACCGTACTTTTGCCCAGGGTATTGCGCGCGGAACAACGAGAGCGGGTTTCGACCGTCGAGAATCGTCATTCCCGCGAAAGCGGGAATCCAAGGCCGGCGTTCTGTCCTCCGGACCCCCGCTTTCGCGGGGGTGACGGAAAGAGTGCAACTCGATCGGAACCCGCTCTAGTAAGGCCGTCGCCAGGGACGCCACCAATAGCGGCATCGACGCGAACGCAATATAGCCTCGCGCCAAGACACTCATACTAAACAGGACCGGCCCGATGTAAGTAACGGAGAAAAATACAACGAAGAACCATAATCTGCGAAGGTCATGACGATGCACAAGAAAAATGGCGACAGCACCAGCTAGGACCAGCGGGGGGAATCCGACAAACAAAGAATCTATAAGAGGCCGCGCTACGGCACCAAGGAAGGGCACCGGCCCAGAATGGAATACACCGATCCAACCAGACAAGCTTTCTTGCAATACCCTACCAAAATCATCCTGAAACAGCGCACGGTTATGTAGACCGAAGAAGTTTGAATAGGCCACGTCGAGAACGTGCAGCCAAATAGGTCCGGCTATAATCCCGCACCCCATGCCGAGAGCGACGTCCCACCACCGCGAACGGCCGATAGCCGTCGCCCCATACGCAGCCGTCAGCACAAGGCCGTTAGGGTACGCCAGATGGCCTATAAAGAGCAGCAAGCCGATCCTCAAATGCACGATCGTAGGACGGCGCTCGCGCCAAACGTTCGAGCGAAAAACCGCTAATGTCACTAGGGCGAAAACTGCATTTCCAACCATATGAGCGCTCAGATCGTTCAAGTGCACGATCACGCCAGTGGTTACCGCAGCCGAGCCCCCTGCCGCACAAGCTACCGCTCGACGCAAGGTCAATTCGAAGGCAAAGAGGCCGGTAACGACAACTATGGTCGCATAAGCTAGATAATTTACGAAAAGCGCACTCGCCTTTAATTCGAGAACCCACGACGAGATACTTACTAGGTAAGGATACACTGACCGCAGATAGTACCCATCTGGAGTCGACGGAAATCCATAGAATATCAAGGAATTGTAGAGTGGTGACATATTTTCTTTATGAGTAACGTCGCCATTTAATAACCAGCTATACCCTATGACCGCATTCGTACTATAAAGCGGCGTCAAAGGCGCAGTTACTAAAACCCATGGATTAACTTGCCAAAAAAACAAGTAGTTACACAGAAATGCGACCGCCACTACTACCGTTATGGCGCAGGCGACCTCACAATGGGATATTTTCCCTCGCAACAGCGCCACCAAGACTATTGTCCTTTGCGGACAAGCTCATTCGCAAAACGCGTTGAAAGATTAACGGTTGCTTCTAATATCGAGATGCAAAGGAGAATGACCGCGGGCATAACTGGAAAGGCATATCGAGTCAAACTTCCTTGAAATAATGCGCTTGAAAGCAGATACGCATTGATGCTTAACGCAATCATCACTTCTTTACGATATATGGTTACCGGCAGAAAGAACACCAAGGATATTAAGATGGACGATATACCGACAACGACGGTGATCCGGACATGAGCCGAAAATAACCATGGCGTCTTGAAAAACAGCGGAGTTTCCTGCTGCATGGCACCTGAGTCTAGCCAAAAGTGCGCCCCTGACGGAGGCGGCAAGATTCCAGGATAACGTTCGTTCGAAGCGTTTTGCGGGATCATCATCTCCCTTAGACCAACCGACGCAGCTTGGTAGCCCTCGAAATTAGCACCAAGGTCGCGCCACAAGCCATAAAAATGTGCAGCCACGTGCAAAATGTAGAACTGCGGTTTCGTCGCAATACTGTGCATTGCCAGACGAAGAAGATAAGAATTTAGGGTCGCGGTGTCCCAACGTTCTGACTCAACAGTTTTCATGATATCAATCCATGTGATATAATCGGATTCCGTCGTAGTATAGTTAACGTAGTTATCTATTGCCTGCAAAGAATCGAAGTGCATAAGCGTTTGCGGCCTCTTGGACAAAGTACGCTCAACGGCGGCCAAAATCCGGTCCGTCACAGCTTGCGGTTCGACGCCTTCACCATTTAGCATCCAGCCAACGTGCCCTATGAGGGCGATACCCGCAAAGTTTTCCGGCGTATAACTCCCATTGCGGTAGTAGGCAACCTGACACATCGACAGGTAGATCACGGCGGCGGGGGCGAAGGCGAGAGCCAACGCGGACAAGCGCCGCCCTGGAGGAAGATATCTCACCAACAGAACCGCCGGGACCAGCAATATAATACCGTTCGATTTAGCCGCAGTGGCGACAGCAATACCGGCCCCTGCGACGATCAAGTGCATCTTGCTGGCGCGGTCGGCACTGGCGGCCAGCCCGGCAGCGCCAAGAGTGAAACCAGCGCAAAAGAGAGCTTCGGTAAGCACCTCGGCAGCGTGAACGATGATCCATCCCTGAGCGACAAGCGCGAGGGCAAGAACCGGAGCCAACCACCGTGAGTTGCGGCGCGCAATCAGCCACCCGGCCACAACCGACGCCGCAAAGCTCAGCGCGAGTTGGACGGGAAAGAGGTAGGCTAGGCCGATCGTGTGAGCGACGACGAAGAGGAACGCTGGGTAACCGGCATTTCTATAGGCCGAAAAGGATCCTTCGGTCAGGAGACTTAGATAGCTAGCCGAGTCAGGCCAAACTATTGTGTGGAACGGCGCGTATCCAACCGCCAGTACGAACCCGAACAGGGCGATCGGCAGCGCGATAGCCAGGTAGAGGCGTCCGTTGGTCAGGCCTCGTCGGCTGTTCGCAAAAAAAAGCAAGACGCCGGGGATCAGGCTCAGCCACACGAGATCGACGGGCAGCCGAGCCAAGGCACCCGCATGCGTCCGCCACGTCAGCGGCCCGATCACGACCTCGGCCGCGGAGCCAGATTCCAACACCCGCAGGCGCCAGTTCCGATGAGCGCCGGCATCGCCGACGCTAAAGGAAAATGAACCCTCGGCATTGGCGAGCCGCGCCGCTTCAGTCCAAGTCGCATCGTCGTCCGACCATTCGATAGCCGCTTGCGTGATGCGGTAGGGCGGGTCGACCGCCTGCGGATACCGATGATCGATGGTCTCGAAAGCTTGCGGCGCGGAGAATCGGTATTGCACGAACGCGCGCCCATCCGGCTCGCGGGTCACCATCGCCGCGACCTAGCGCATCGACGTCCCGCCCCTTGTATTCCGGGGGAGTGGGAGATGCGGTGATCGCCGAGACTTCAGGTCGCGGCCGCTCCACGACGATGGTTCCGATGCCGAGCGCGCCAGCCGCCGCCATCCAAACACAGGCGAGGAGCAGAAGTGCCGTCCGCCGCCGGCGCAACCAATTCCGTCCATCGGCATATAAAGTCACTAGCATCCTCGGCGAGGACGCGAGCCGGCTCAATCCACTCGGGCGCGGCGAGAGCGCGCGATCGGAGCCAATGAACATTATTTCGACCAGAAAGCTAAGAGGGGCGAATCAGGACGATGGTCTTCAGCGACCCGTTGTACCATGGCTGGCATCCTGTCGTACCTGTTCCGACCCCTGCGCCCCATGGCTATTTGGAGCAGCCCCTTCCAATTGGTGGGAGCCGCCGGCTGTGTAGAGACGCGAGATGTGGCCGCTTTATATCGCAACGCTTGATAGCGACGCCAGCGACCTACACAAGATGGAGGCGGCGGCTCGGCAGAGGGCGCGCTCTACGTCGTGCTTATCCCGACCGAGGAGCACGCCTGTTGTGCGAATCTGCAGCAGGTGAAGTCCGCCCTACCACCAGAATATGCCCGCCCGGCCCTGCCCCCGACGACAGCACAGAGCAACCGCTTCGTAAGCGGTAGGCCGTTGGTTCAAATCCGACTCGGGGCACCATCTCTCGCCCGAAGTTCCGTTTGGTGGGAGTTTGATCGGCGGCGATGTTCGATCTGTCCTATTCCTTTCTGATGCCGCCGACCGTGCTGATCGTGCTTTGCCTCGTGGCGGCGCTGATTGCGCTGGCGCTGCCGCGCACGGGCATCGGTTTGATGCTCGGCAGCGGCATCCTGCTCTATCTCTCTGCTCTGCCCGCCGTCTCCGGCTATCTAATGCGGCGCATCCAGACCGACGTGCCGGCGGCGCCCGAGCGCGGCGCGGCGCAGGCGATCGTCGTGCTCGGCGGCGACGTTTATGCCGGCAACGGCCGCGACGTGCCCGACACGCTGGCGCCGCTGAGCCTGCAGCGCGTCGTCTACGCCGCCCGGCTCTACCGCCTCGTCGGCCTGCCGGTGGCGGTGACCGGCGGCCCGGTCGGCGGGTCGGGGGTGAGTTCGGCGGCCTTGATGCGGCAGACGCTGACCGAGGATTTCGGCGTGCCGGTGGCATGGAGCGAGGAGCAGTCGCGCACAACTTACGAGAACGCGCTGTTCACGGCGCGGCTGCTCAAGCCCGCGAACATCGGGACGGTGTTCGTGGTCACGCAAGCCTGGCACATGCCGCGCGCGATGTGGTCGGTCGAGCATGTCGGCTTGCGGGCGGTACCGTGGCCGACGCCGCCCGTCGCCGAGCGGCCGACCATCGCGACGGATTTCCTGCCGAGCCCATCGGCGTTCGGCCAGACCTTTCTCGCGCTGCACGAAATCCTCGGCCTCGCCTACTACCGCCTGCGCTACTGAGGCGGTTCATGCTATCTTCGAATGAGCTGAAATCGACGGAGGCAAGGCGATGCGCCGTGAGGATCAGGTCAGCGAAGCCCGCAAGCTGCTCGCCCATCTCGACGCCCGCACGACCGCAAGCGCCGGCGACATCTACCGCAACCCGGTCGCAGACTACACCTGCACGCAGCAGGCGGCGCGCGAGCGGGACCGGCTGTTTCGCGATGCTGCGATCAATGTTGGGTTCTCCTGCCTGCTGCCGAAGCCGGGCGATTGGATGACGCACGACTATGCCGGGGTGCCGATCCTGCTGACCCGCCGCGCCGACGGCTCGCTCGGCGCCTTCCTCAACGCCTGCCGTCATCGCGGCGCGCGCGTCGTCGATGGCTGCGGCGCCGGCGCCAAGAGCTTTTCCTGCCCCTATCACGGCTGGACCTACGGCCTCGATGGCGCCTTGCTGGCGCGGCCCGACGAAGCTGCGTTCGCCGGCGCCGAACGGGTGACGCATGGGCTCCGGCCGCTGCCGGTGGCCGAGAAATATGGGCTGATCTGGGTCGGCACCAGCGCCGACACGCACCTCGATCCGGACGCGCTGCTCGACGGTCTGCGCAGCGACATCGCCGCCTACGGATTCGATACGTATCATCATTATGAGACGCGAGTGTTGCGACGGCAGATGAACTGGAAGCTCGCCGTCGACACGTTCTGCGAGACCTATCACCTCAACCATCTGCACCAGACCACGGTGGCGCCGCTGTTCCACTCGAACCGCGCCTGCTTCGACGGGTTCGGGCGGAACTCGCGCATGGTGGCGGCGCGGCGTTCGATCGACGCGTTGCGCGGCGTCCCCGAGGCTGAATGGGAGGTATTGCAGCACATTACGACGGTCTACCTGCTGTTCCCGAACACGATCTTTCTCTACCAGCTCGACCACGTCGAAGCCTGGCACATCTTCCCCGGCGACAAGGTCGACGAGACCCTCATGTACGTCTCGCTATACATCCCCGAGCCAGTCGCGAGCGACAGCGCGAAGCGCCACTGGGACAACAATTTCAACCTGTTGATGGCAACGGTTGAGATGGAGGATTTCCCGACCTGCGAGGGCATGCAACGCGGCTTCGCCGCCGGCGCCCTAGACGCAATCGTGTTCGGCCGCAACGAGCCGGCGCTCCAGTATTTCCACAAGAACGTGAAAGAGGTTCTTGCCGCGGCGCCTTAGCGCCGTAGGGCGGAAAAGCGCAGCGCATTCCGCCTATTGTCCGGCTGACGCGGAATGCGCTGCGCGCTTTTCCGCCCCTACGCCCTTCGGGGCGCGCAGCGGCTATGTCGGCAGAAACCCATCGAACCGGCGGCGGCCACGGGGGGTTTTCGCGTCGCTCAACCCCACCCTACGGCGCTACCCGACCAGGTCCCAGCCGATCCAGTCGCAGAGGGCGCGGCCCATGACGAGATCGAGGTCGCGGCCGCCGAGCCAGGGCAATTCCTCGGTGAACATCGTCACGCATTGCCGCCAGCTGCACGGCATGCGGGTGATGTCGGTGCCCCAGAAACAGCGTTCTGGGCCAAAGGAGTCGAAGATTTCCTTCAGGTAGACGTGGATGTTCTTGTACGGGTACGGCTGGCTCGAGTAGCTCGGCGCACCAGAGAGTTTGACCGCGATATTCGGGTACTGCGCGAGCGCCAGAAGCTCCGTCAGATTGGCGAAGGCGGCCTCGTCCTTGGCGCCGGCGGGGCGGCCCATGTGGTCGATGATCAGCTTCACATCGGGATGACGCATCGCGATCATCGCCACCGCCGGCAGGAACGCCGCCGCGGCCAGCCCGACCGCCAACCCCGCCTTCGCCGCCGCCGGCCATAGCCACTCCATCGTGCCGTCGCTGGGCCAATTGCGCTGATGCGGCTGCATGAAGGTGAAGCGCAAGCCAAGCATGCCCGGCTGCTGCTTCCAGGTATCGACGAGGCCGCGGCTTTCCGGCTTGTCGAGCGGAAAATGGCCGAGCACCGCGAGGCGGTTGGGATATTTCCGCGCCGCCTCGACCGCCACCTGGTTCGAGTTCGGGTCCCAGCCCGGGGGATGGATGACCGCGGCATCGACCCCGGCCGCATCCATGTCGCGCAGCAATTCCTCGGCGGTGTAGCTCGACACCTGCCGGTGCGCCGGGTTCGGCATCCCCTGCGACCAGATGTGCACCTGCGAGTCGACGATCAGCATGGGATCCTCCGAAAACCGTCATGGCCGGGGCTTGACCCGGCCATCCAGAGACCCCCGGGGCAAGCCCCAGGGGTGACGGAGCGTCTAGAGGGAACGGCTGTCGCGTTGCGTCAGTTCAGTTGAGGCCGTAGAGACGCACGACATTGTCGTGCACGATCTTCTTCTGCGTCGCCGAAGAGAAGGCGGCGAGGTTCTGCTCCAGGGTCGCGCGCGAGTTCGGCCAGATGCAGTCGGGATGCGGATAATCGGCGCCCCAGATGATGTTGTCCTCGCCGATCAGCGGCACGATCGGTTCAAGGTACTTGTCCTGCTGATAGGTCACGAAACCCTGGCGACGGAAATAATCCGACGGCTTCATCTTGAAGCCGAGGCTGCGGGCGCGGTCGTGATACTCGGTGTCGCAACGGTCGAAGACGTAGGGCAGCCAAGTGACGCCGCTCTCGCCGAGCACAAAGTTGAAGTCGGGATATTTTTCGCAGGCGCCGGAGGCGAGGATCGAGGCCAGCACCTCCATCGTGTCGAGCTGGAACAGCGTTGAGCGCACCAGCCGCCACTGCGTGAAGACTTCCTTTTCCATTTCCGGCGTGTCCGGAGCGCGCACCGCCTTGAAGCCGGTCGAATGGAAGGAGATCGGGAACTTGCACTCGGCCGACGCCTCCCACAGCGCGAACCATGCCGGGTGATAGAGCGGCGGGCTCATGCGCTTGAAGGCGAGGTCGCCGCCCTTGAGCCCCATCTTGGCGCAGCGCCGCACCTCGGCGGCGGCCGTCTTCGGGTCGGTATTAGGGATGATCGCGAGCGGGAAGACGCGATTGGGATCCGAACGCTTGGCGAAATCGGCGACCCAATCATTGTACCGGCAATCGACCCAGGCGCGCAGCTCGGCGTCGTCGATCAGGTCGTTGACCATCAGGCAGCCGTAGATGACCTCCTTCAGCAGGCCATCGCGGTCGAGATCGGCGAGCCGCAATTCCGGGGTCGTCGGCCGCGGCACGGCGCCGGGATAGCTGTTCCACTCGAAGCCGAGATCCTTCATCTCGTCGATGTGGTCGAACGAGCCGCGCGTGTACGGCAGAAAACCCGGACCGACGCCGTTCCACATGCCGCGATCGATATCGTCCACAAACCAGTGCTGCCCGTCGTTGCGCTCCTCGACGCGCGGAGCGTTCTTCTTCCACTTCGTCGGCGCCTGCGACGACCACAGATCGGTCGGGCAATAGGTCAGGTCGATATGATTGTCGCCGGAAATCAGCTGGGACAGCATCGCGCGCTCCTCGGTCGTCCAAAGTGGGTGGACACGGCCGGTCCGGCGCCATCGTACGATCGCCGCGGCAAGCCCGCCACATAATTGGACGCACCCCACCCCGGCCCCCCGCGCGCAACTCGGCGGGCCGACATGGCAAAGCGCCCGACGCAGGGCGCTACCACCGGAGGCTATGCAGCCTCCCAAGGGAAGACCGGCGGCCCCGCGCGCAGACGCCGGGGCCGCTGCCGGTTAAAGCTGATCGGCGACCGATTGGAAGGTCGCGCTGAGGCCAGTTCCAACCTGGCTCATGACGACAATCGCGGCGACCGCGATCAGCGCGGCGAGGAGTCCGTATTCGATCGCCGTCGCCCCCCGCTCATCGCGCGCCAGCTCATGCAATACCCGAAGCGCCCACATCGGTTCCTCCGTGACAAGACGCTTCGTGTAATATCCGTCCTTCCTTGCGCAAACGTTAAGCCATCGACCTCATTGAGCATTCGCGTCCTTAATACTCCGCATTCGACACAAGTACGACATCAAATTCCAGTACACTCCTAATAAATCGTCGAGCGCAATTTCTTCAAATACAAGAGGCTGGCGTGCGTGAGGCGGACAACTCAGCGCCAGCCGTCACGTTGCATCATGTCGAGGATTGCCGAAGCGGCGAGAGTCAGAGGATCGGCAGCGCCGCGCAGGCGGCGATAGGTCTGGAACAGCTGATGCTGCAGCCAGTAGGCTTCGTCGCGCTGCTCAAGCCGCCACAGCACGCCGGCGAGGTTGCCGAGCGCCAGCAGCGCGTCCGGGTCCTCGTCGCCGAACTCGCGGCAGAGCGCCGCGATCGTCTGTTCCAACAGGGCGCGCGCCTCGGCGAGCTCGCCCAACGCCGCCAGCGTCCCGGCGAGGTTGTTGCGCGCGCGCAGCGTGTCGCGCGCCGCATCGCCGTGAAGCCGGCATACGCCCTCCGCCACCCGTTCCTGCAGCCGCCGGGCCTCGGAGAGGTCGCCCTGCGCGCCGAGCGTCGTGGCGAGCTTGCCCTGCGCCTTCAGCGTATCGGCATGATCCTCGCCGAGCCGTTTCTCACGGCCCGCAGCCACCTGCTCCTCGAGGCGCCGCGCCGCCGACAGACGGCCACTCGCCCACAGCGCCTCGGCCAGGTCGAGCATCGCGGCCAGGGTATCGAGGTGCTCCTCGCCCAACCCATTGCGCCGCCCGGCCAGCACCGCCTCCAAGCGTGCGATCTCGTTGGCCGCTTCCTCAGTCACCGCTCCGGCCGCCCAAATCCGGGAACCTCCACCGCGAGGTTTGCAGAATTCGCATGGCGGGTGAAACGCAGGCTGGCACCGTGGGCGATTTGGCCGCAGGATGGCGGCAGATCAACCAGCGCCGGAGGCAAGGCATGAGCGCGCACGCGACCCCGGAACAGATCCGCAAGAACCTGAAGCATCCCGTCGTCGATGGCGACGGCCATTGGGTCGAATACACCCCCGTCTTCGCGGAGAAGATGCGCAAGGTCGTCGGCGACAAGGGCGCCGATGGGTTCCTCGCCTCGCAGCGCCGCATCCCGGACGCGCTCAGCGTCGGGATCAAGGAGCGCGCCGAGCGCGGGATCGCGATGGAAGGCTATTGGGGCCGGCAATCGACCAACACACGCGACCGCGCGACGGCAATGATGCCGAAGATGCTGTACGACAGGCTCGACGAGCTCGGCATCGATTTCGGCATTGTCTATCCGACCGCCGGCCTCGGCATTCCGCGCATCGCCGACGACGAGACCCGGCGTGCGGTCATCCGCGGCTTCAACATCGTCACCGCCGATTATTTCAAGGGGCTTGAAGACCGGCTGACCCCAGCCGCCGTCATCCCGATGCACACCCCCGAGGAGGCGATCGCCGAGCTGGAATTCGTCACGAAGCAGCTCGGCTCGAAGGTCTGCATGTTCGGCAGCGGAATTGCGCGGCCGATCCCGATCGCCAAGGGGGCCGACCCGCGGCTCGCCCGCTTCCTCGTCAACTACGACCAGTTCGGCCT
>Ga0070739_10002239_pt1 | contig 26515 bp, 21 predicted proteins | sample Coa_R1_7_FD_66445 | JGI IMG/M metagenome (GOLD analysis project Ga0070739, IMG submission 66445) | Surface soil microbial communities from Centralia Pennsylvania, which are recovering from an underground coalmine fire - Coalmine... | ecosystem: Environmental > Terrestrial > Soil > Unclassified ...
TCCCGAACGCGATGGCTCTGCTCCTGGCTCGGCGCGACGGCGTGCCGGCGAGCGATCTCGCCCTGGTGTCGATGGGCCTGCCGGACATGAACGCGGCGCTGGCCAACGGCAGCATCGACGTGGCCGCCAGCACTGAGCCGTTCGTCACCCTCGGCGAGCAGAACGGCAGCGTCAATCGCTGGCTGTCCTACGGCGACGTCCTGCCCGATCAGCCCAACGTCACGGTCGGCACGATCATGTACGGCGAGAGCTTCCTGGATCGCGACCGCGACGCGGGCCAGCGGTTCCTGCAGGCCTGGCTGCGCGGCGTGCGCGACTGGGACGCGGCGGTAGTCAGCGGCCGCGACGAGCAGGCGATCCTGGCCATCGTCAGTGAGCCCGCGCGGACGCCGCCGGCGACCTTCGCGCTGCTGCGCCAATCGGGAGCGCTGACCATCATGCCGCCGGACGGCAAGGTGGAGACGGGGGCCTGGGCGCAGGTGATCGAGGTCTGGCAGGGCCAGGGGCTCATCGGCGAGTTCAACGTGCAGGACCTGGTGGACCCGACCTTCGCCGAGCGGGCCGTGGCGCGGATCGGGCCGGCGCCGTCGCCCTGAGCGACCGATCGCGGGCGTAGGCGCGGCGGCCAGCGGGCACGGTCGGAGGGGCGGGCGGACCGGGCGCGGCTGGGAGGAGCGAGCATGGCAGCGAGCAGGGGCCGACAGACGGCGCGGCACGTGCCCGCCGGGCTCGAGCGGGGGCTGCGCAACTACTGGTACCCGGTCCTGGCCAGCGCCGACCTTACCGACGGCCCGGTCGCCTGCCGCTACCTTGGCGAGGACCTCGTCGCCTGGCGCGACAGCCAGGGAACGGCCCACCTCTTCCCCGACTACTGCCCGCACCGGGCGGCGCGGCTGTCCATCGGCACCGTCCTCGGCGACACGCTGCAGTGCATCTTCCACGGCATCCGCTTCGCCGGCGACGGCCGCTGCGCGCTGATGCCCTGGGAGCCGGACGGCAGCCCGATGCTACGGAAGATTCGGGCCGTGTCCTATCCCGTCGTCGAGCGGCGCGGGCTGATCTTCGCCTATCTCGGCGACGCGGCGCGCTTCCCGCCGCCGCCGCCCGAGGCGGAGCTGCCGGCCGATCTCTGGGACGAGGCAGCCGTGGGCTACGTGCTCAGCGAGACCTGGGAGGCGAACTGGCTGCTCGCCCTCGACGGCGCCGACCGCTACCACCTGCCGATCCTGCACGCGCGTTCGGCGGTGCAGCGCCGTGACGGGCCGGCGCCCGACCCCGCCGCGAGCGAGTCGGGCGCGGACCGCCGCCTGGCCGTCGCCCGCGGCGAGCGGCGCCTGGCGGTGGCGGCCACCGACGCCGCGGGCCGTGCGGTCGTGACGGGGATGGAGGCCGACGCGGCCTTTGCCGACCAGGGGTTCCACCTGCCCGCCCTCCTCGCCCTCGCCGTGCAGGCCCAGGCAGGGACGCGCCCCTACCGCATCTTCCTCTGGCTGTTTCCGATCGACGAGCAGCGCACGCAGGTGACCCGCTACATCAGTCGGTACGCGCCGACGGCCGCCGAGCGCGAGGAGTGGGAGACCTTCTTCCACGCCGTCGTGCGGCCGCGGACGCTCCAGGTCTCGGCCGAGGACGCGCGAGTGGCGGTCTCGCAGCGCAGCCTGGCCTTTGCCCGCGGCCACGAGCAGCTCCTGCCGCCGGACGGCGAGATCTACCAGCGGCGGCTGCTGCTACGCGACGCCTTCCTCACCCAGCAAGAAGGCCGGCGCCTCGCCCCGCGCCTCGGCGCTAGTCTCTCGTCACAAGTAAGCTGATGTGTGGTGTGAACGCACACCACACATCGGCTTGCTTGTGACAGACTATCAGGCCCAGCTCGCCGCGGCCGTCCAGGGGACGTCCGGCGGCGCGTCGTACGTCTCGCTGAGGATCCGGGCGTAGGGCAGCGCCGGGTCGAGGCCCGGCGGCGCGGCCTCGGGCAGCGCGCGGGCCGCGCCGAGCAGCAGGCGGCGCATGGCGATGATCGCCACGTCGCAGGCGGCCAGGTGCTCCTTCGTGCGGTCCACGATCGGCCCCTGGCTCTCGTTGACGGCATGGTCCTGCGTGACCACGCCGTCGATGCCGCACATGTTCGCCGTCTTCAGGCGCTCGTAGTCCTGCAGGTAGTTGTTGTCGCGGTTGCGCTGCTTGCGGAAGCCGTCGCCCAGCTCGTAGCCGGCGGTGGCGATGCGCCAGGGCACGTCGATCGGCTGCTCGGGGTTGAAGTAGTACTGGAAGTGCCAGGCGCTCGTGTCGTCGCGCGGCACCCAGGCGTTGACGACGCGGTCGGCCTGGGCGGCGCGGGAGCCGAACGAGCCGGGCGAAGTGATCGTCCACCAGGGCGCGATGTAGGAGATGATCCGCACGTGCTGCGTCCCGTCGTCGCGGTCCCAGATCGCGCCGTAGCGCAGGCCGTAGGCCGTGCGCTCCACCTCGTGGCGCGGCGCGAGGTTCTGCTCGCGGATGTCGGGGCCGCGCTCGTGCCAGGGCCGGCCGCGGTGGAGGATCGGCGCGTGCGCCATGTCCAGGCCGCCCTCGAGCGCCTGCGCCCAGTTGCACTCCTCGAGCAGCTTGAAGGGGACCGAGCGGCTGGGATAGAGCCGCAGCCAGAGGAAGTCCGGGAAGGGCGGCTCGTGCGCCGGTGGGCCGAGGTAGGCCCAGACGATCCCCGCCACCTCGCGCACCGGGTAGGCCTCGGCGCAGACCCGCTCGGTAAAGGACGTCCCCGGCCGCTCGGTCGGCATGTCGAGGCAGCGGCCGTGGCGGTCGAACTGCCAGCCGTGGTAGACGCAGCGCAGGCCGCCATCCTCGTTGCGGGCAAAGGCGAGCGACGCGCCGCGGTGGGGGCAGGCTTCCTGGAGCAGCCCCACCTGGCCCGACGAGTCACGGAAGGCGACGAGCTGCTCGCCCAGGATGCGCACGGGCACCGGCGCCCCGTCCGACTCCGGCAGCTCGGTCGCTAGCAGCGCCGGCACCCAGTAGCGGCGCAGCAGCGCGCCCATCGGCGTGCCGGGCCCGGTACGGGTCAGCAGCTCGTTGTCCTCTTTCGACAGCACGCGATCCTCCAGCGCGGCGCGCGACGTGCGGTCAGGGGGATGGGTCCCCTTCGGCCGCCAGGGCCAGGGCCGCGGGTAGCGGCGCGACCGCCTGCCACGGCACGGCCGCGGGCTTGGTCAGGGTGTGGCCCGCGATCTGGTCGAAGGGCAGCGCCTCGTCCCAGGGCAGCGGCGGCTCGCCGCGGACGACGGCGCGCGCCGCGTCGAGCAGCAGCGCCCGCAGCGCCCGCACGGGAGCATCGGTGGCGCCGAGGTGCTCGCGGGCGCGGTCGGCGCGGCGGCCCTGGATCTCGGCCAGCGCGTGGTCCTCGATGATGATACCCTCGATCCCGTTGAACGTGCGCGTGCGCATCGCCGCCCGGTCCTGCCGGTAGGCGTTGTCGCGGTTGCGCGCCTTCCGCCCGTCGGCGTCCAGGTTGTCCAGGCCGCGGCTGGCGGCGTAGGTCGCGGCGTCGATCGGGCACGCGGGATCGTAGCGCACGAGGAAGTGCCAGTTGCTCTCGTCGTCGCGGGGCACGAAGGCCATGGCGACGAGGTGCCCGTCGATCGGTCCGAGCACCAGGAAGCAGGGGAGCACGAAGGCGGCGACCCGCACCTGGTGGGTGGGCTCGTCCGGGCGGTAGATCGTGGCGTAGCGGAAGCCGTAGCGCGTCCGCTCCACCTCCACCCGCGGCGCGCTATCCTGGCGGTCGATGTCGGCCAGCCGCGCGTCCGCGGCCGCCCCCTCGGGCAAGCGGCGGTGGGCGATGCGCACGTGGGCGAAGTCGACGTCCCGCTCCAGCGCCTGGAGGTAGTTGCACTCGTGGAGCAGCTTCCAGACGGCGCAGTGCGTGGCCGGCAGGCCGAGCCAGGGGAAGGCGGGGAAGGGCGGCTCGTGCTCTGGCGGGCCGAGGTAGGCCCAGACGATCCCCCCCGCCTCGCGCACCGCGGCGGCCTCGGCGCGGATGTGGTCGGCGAAGCGCGAGCCCGGCCGCTCGGTCGGCATGTCGACGCAGCGCCCGGTAACGTCGTACTTCCAGCCGTGGTAGACGCAGCGCAGGCCGCCGTCCTCGTTGCGGCCGAGGGCGAGCGAGGCCAGGCGGTGGGGACAGCCTTCCTGGAGCAGCCCCACCCGGCCGGTCGAGTCGCGGAAGGCGACGAAGCGCTCGCCCAGGAGCTGGAGGCGGACCGGCGGCCCGTCCGGCGCCGGCAGCTCGCGCGACAGCAGGGCCGGCAGCCAGGCGCGGCGCATGAGCACACCGAGCGGCCGCTCGGGGCCCGTGGAGGTCAGCAGGTCGTTCTCTTCGCGGGAGAGCATGCTCCTCCCTGGCGTCAATCTAGAATTCTGCCCCTACCGCCTGGCGCCACTTAATCACGCGGCGCTCCAGGCAGAGGATGAGCAGGTTGGCGAGGAACCCGAGCAGACCGAACACCGTGATCGTGGCGAACATCTCCGGCACCTGGAAGAAGGCCTGGGTCTGAGTGAGGTAGAAGCCCAGGCCGGCCTGAGCGCCAACCAGCTCGACCGCGACCAGCAGGATCAGGGCGACGGCCGCGCTGTAGCGCAGGCCGGTGAACACGTACGGCAGCACCGAGTACAGGACGACCTTGGTCAGGATATCGCGGGTCCCGTTGCCGTAGATCCGCATCACCTTGATGTACAGCGGATCGACGTTCCGCACGCCGGCGTGCGTGTTGACGTAGATCGAGAAGAAGCAGGCGTAGGCGATGAGGGTGATCTTCGATACCTCGCCGAAGCCCAGCCAGACGATCGCCAGGGGGATCAGCGCCAGCGAGGGGATGGGCCGCAGCAGCTCGAGCGCCGACCCCACCGTATCGTCGAGCACCTTCCACCAGGCCGTGAGCAGGCCGAGGGGAATCGCCAGCACCGCCGCCAGCAGGAACCCGACCACGGCGCGGCCGAGGCTGATCTGCAAGTGATGGGGCAGCGTACCGTCGGCGACGATCTTCCCGAACGCCGCCGCGACGAGGGTGGGCGGCGGCAGGATGTAGGACGGGAAGAACAGCCGCGCGACCAACTCCCAGATCGCCAGGATCACGCCGATGGTGGCCAGCGTGCGGAGCGTCTTGTGCAGCGCGGCGCTGGCGGCCAGGCCGCTCAGGCGCCCGCGGACCGTCGCCCGCGGCGCGGCGGTAGTCAGGCTCTTCTCCATCGCTCGCCTCTGCTGATCGGCTACTCGACGAACGCTCGCTCCGCCTCCGCGCGGAGCATATCCCACAGGCGACGCTGCAGCGCCAGGTACTCAGGCTGCTGGCGCGTCTGGTCGCTACGCGGGCGCGGCAGCGGTACGTCCACGACCTCGAGCACGCGCCCCGGCCGCGCTTGCATCACCATGATGCGGTCGGCGAGGAAGATCGCCTCGTCGATGCTATGGGTGACGAACACCACCGTCTTGTGGCTGCCCTCCCAGAGGCGGATCAGCTCTTCCTGCAGGAGCACGCGGGTCTGCGCGTCCAGCGCGCCGAACGGCTCGTCCATGAGGAGGATCGGCGGGTCGATGGCGAAGGCGCGGGCCACGCCGACGCGCTGCTGCATCCCGCCCGAGAGCTGGTGGGGATACTTGCCCTCGAAGCCCTCGAGACCAAACTTGCGTGCGAGCGGCTGCGAAATGGCGCGGGCCTCCTGCCGGGACAGGCCTTTCGCCCGCAAGCCAAGCTCGATGTTGGTCAGCACGTCGAACCAGGGCAGGAGCCCGGCCTGCTGGAAGACGAAGCCGCGGTCCTTGCCCGGCGGGGGATTCACGCGCCCGTGGATGCGCACCGCGCCGCTCGTCGGCTTGAGCAGCCCCGCCAGCACCAGGAGCAGGGTGGACTTGCCGCAGCCGCTCGGGCCGAGCACCACCAGGAACTCTTCGTCGTCCACGGTGAGGTCGAGCCGCTCGATCGCGGTGACGCCACCCTCGAACACCACACCCAGGTCGTCGATCGTGATCGCCGGGGGGCGCTGCCCCGCGGCGCCACGCGCCTCGGCCGGCGCGGTAGTCTGCGCGCCTTCCAGCGTCATCGGCGATTCCCCGCCGCTCGATCCGCGCGCCAGGACCAGTACTGCGTCACAGACGGACTGCTGTGGGCTAGTTGTTGGCAACCCACAGCAGATCAGCCGTGGCAGATCACCAGGGCCCTGATGGTAGCACGGCTCGCGCCCGGGCGGCGACCGTTGCCGCGCACGGCGGGTGTTGTCGTGGCCGAGACACGCCCGCATCGCCTCTCGCCACGCGGTCGGCGGCATCCTGCACCGCGTCTCCGGGGCCAGAGGCAACGGCGCGGCCCGGCGGGCGTGTGCGATAATCGCCAGCGGGCGGGCAGCGCGGCTCGGACCACGGGGAGCAGCGTGGGGTTCAAGGTCGGCGTCGACGTCGGAGGGACCTTCACCGACCTGGCCGCGGTGGACGCGGCCGGGCAGTACTTCCTGACCAAGACGCCCTCCACCCCGAGCGACGAGGCCACGGGCGTCCTGGCCGGGCTGGGCAAGGTGGCAGCGCACTATGGGCTGCCGCTGGAGGCGTTCCTGGCCCAGACCGACCTGATCGTCCACGGCACCACCGTGGCGACCAACACCATGCTCCAGTACAACGGCGCCCGCACGGGCCTGCTGACCACCGCGGGCTTCCGCGACGAGATCGACCTGCGGCGGGGCATCAAGGAGAGCCTGTTCGACGTCAAGCTGGCCGCGCCCACGCCGCTCGTGCCACGCCGCCGCCGCCTGGGCGTGCCCGAGCGCGTCGACTACCAGGGGACCGTCCTCCATGAGCTGGACGAGGCGGCGGCCCGCGCGGCGATCCGGCGCCTGGCCGAGCAGGACGTCGAGGCCGTGGCGATCTGCTTCCTGTTCTCCTTCCTCAACCCAGCCCACGAGCAGCGCGTGCTCGACCTGGTGCGGGAGGAGCTGCCGGGCGTCTACGCCTGCACCTCGTCGGACGTGCTGCCGCAGATCCGCGAGTTCGAGCGGGTGTCCACGACCGTGGTGAACGCCTACGTGGGGCCGAAGCTGCAGCAGTACCTCGAGCGGCTCGTGGAGCGCCTGCGCGCGGGCGGCTACTGCGGCGAGCTGTACGTCATGCAGTCCAACGGCGGCATGACCGACGTGGCCCACTGCGCCCGCCGCGCCGTGTACGCGCTGTACTCCGGGCCGGCCGGCGGGGTGGCGGCAGCGGTGTTCCTGGGCGAGGCGATGGGCCAGCGCGACCTGATCACCGTGGACATGGGCGGCACCAGCTACGACATCTGCCTGATCAAGGGCGGCCGACCGGCCACCGCCACCGAGAACTGGGTCGGCCGCTACCACGTGGCGGTGCCGATGATCGACGTCCACTCCATCGGCGCGGGCGGCGGCAGCATCGCCTGGGTGGACAGCGGCGGGGCGCTGCGGGTGGGCCCGCGCAGCGCCGGCGCGCGCCCCGGGCCCGCCTGCTACGGCCTGGGTGGCAGCGAGCCGACGGTCACCGACGCCGACCTGCTGCTCGGCTACCTCGGCGCGGACAGCTTCGCCGGCGGCGAGATTACCCTGGACGTGGGCCTGGCCGAGCGCGCGATCCGCGAGCGGGTGGCGATGCCCCTCGGGCTGGACGTCGTCGAGGCTGCCCACGCCATCTACCGCATCGTGAACGCGAACATGGTCAACGGCATCCGCGTGGTCTCTGTCCAGCGCGGCCACGACCCGCGCGAGTTCAGCCTGATGGCCTTCGGCGGCGCGGGGGGCGTCCACGCCGCCGTGCAGGCCCGCGACCTGGCCATCCCGACGATCGTCGTGCCGCGCGCGGCCTCGGTGTTCTGCGCCCTCGGCGACCTGATTGCCGACGTGCGGATCACCGAGGTGCGCACCTTCGCCGGCGAGCTGACCGCCGCGCGCTTCGCGGCGCTGGTCCGCCTGTTCGCCGACCTGGAGGCGACGACCCGCGCGCAGCTCCCGGCCACGGGGCTGGAGGAGGTCGCGGTCGACCGCTGGGCCGACCTGCGCTACCTGGGCGAGGTCCACGAGGTGGCCGTGCCCGTGCGCGCCACGGACGGGTCGTCGCTCGCGGCCGCGCGGGAGCAGGTGATCGAGGACTTCCACGCCCTGCACGAGCAGCTCTACGCCTACCGCGACCTGGAGAACCGCGTGGAGGTGCTCAACGTGCGCGTGGACGCGGTTGGCCGCACCCGGAAGCCGGCCCTGGCCCCGGCCGAGGCGCGGCCCGGCGACGGCGCGGCCGCGCGCAAGGGCACGCGGCCGGCCTACTTCGGCGAGGCCAGCGGCTACCGGGCGGTGCCGGTCTACGACGGCGCCCGCCTCCGCCCCGGCGACCTGCTGGCCGGCCCGTGCATCGTCGAGGAGGCGTGGACCACGATCCTCGTGCTGCCGGGCGACGTCGTGAGCCTGGACCCGTATGCCAACTACGTGATCGCGGTGGGAGGCCAGCCGTGAGCGCGTCGTCCGCCGCGGCCCCGGACCCGATCGAGGCCACGCTGGTCGGCCAGCGGCTCGCCGGCGCGGCGCGGGGGATGCTCGGCGTGCTCCGCCGCCAGGCGGCCGGGCGGCCGCTGCTGGGCGGCGACTGCGGCGCCGGCGTGCTCGACCGCGAAGGGCGCCTGGTCGCCTACGCCGGCGCCATCGCGCACCTGCCGCCCCTGCGCGCCTCCGCCGGTGCGCTGCTGGCGCGCCTCGGCGCCGACCTGCGGCCGGGCGACGTGCTGGCCACCAACGATCCCTACGGCGGCGGAACGGTAGTGTCCTGCATGACCCTGCTCGCCCCGGCCGCCGGCGAAGCCGGGCTGTGCGTGGCCGTGCGCGGCCGCCACGCCGACGCCGGCGGGGCGGCGCCGGGCGGCGTGTACGTGCCGGCCTACGAGACCTACCAGGAGGGCGACCGCCTGCCGCCGATCCGCCTGGCGCGCGACGGCCGGCCGGCGCCCGACATCTGGAAGCGGCTGGTCAAGAACAATCGCCTACCCCAGGTGTACGAGGTCGATCTGGCGGCGATGCTAGCCGCCCTGCGCTGGGGTGCGGATGCGCTCGCCGCCGTGCAGGCGCGCTGGGAGGCGGCAACGCTGCGCGGCGCCGTCGAGCAGGCGCTCGCCGCTGGCGAGCGCGCCTTCCAGCGGGCTCTCCGCGGCTGGCCGGCGGGCACCTATCGCGGCGACTCGGACGCCGTGGCCGACCCGCGCGGCGGGGGCGATCGCGCTGTGCGCGTGGCGCTGACGGTCAGCGCGGACGGGCTGGCGATCGACCTGGCGGGCACCAGCCCCCAGGCGGCCGGCTGCCTGAACCTGCCGCCGGCGGGCGCGCTGGCCGCGGCGCTCGGACCGCTGCTCGCGCTGGCCGGGCCAGACCTGGCCGCCGACGAGGGCTTCTTGCGGGCGGTGCGCCTGGCGGCGCCGCCGGGGACGCTGGTCAACCCGACCTTCCCCGCCGCCACCGGCCTCGGGCCGACGATCGTCGGCGCGCTGGTCGCGCAGGCGGTCAACCGCGCGCTGGACCAGTGCCTGCCCGGCCAGGCGCCGGCCGCGCCGGGCCCCGCCCCTTTCGTCCGCCTGCTCCGTCACGCCGACAACGCGGTCCGCGCCAGCGGGCGCACGCCGGTCGCCGGCCTGCCCTTCGGCACCTTCTACACCGGCACGAGCTGGCTGGAGCTGGCCGGGCCGACGGCGCCCGACCTGCCCAGCGCTGAGGTTGCCGAGCAGGAGTGGGGCCTGCGGGTGTGGGAGCGAGGCTCGCGGCTGGTGCTGGAGACGCTCGAGGCCGGGACGGTGCTCAGCGGGGCCGCGCCGGACGGCCGCGTGGTGGAGCAAGACGCGATGGAGCGCGGTGCGCGGCTGCGACTGACCGGCGACGGCTGGTAGCGCGAGGGGCCCCGCCCGGACGCGGGCGTGGGCTCTGGTGATCGCCGCGGTTGACCACCGACGGCTGATCGCGCGAGGAGGCGGCAATGGCGATCGACCCGATCACGGCCGAGATCATTGGCAACGCCCTGAACACCGTGGCCGCCGAGATGGCGATCACCATCCACCGCACGGCGCGGTCGCCGATCGCCAACGAGACGAAGGACTTCGCCACGGCCGTCTACGACGCCCAGGGGCGGATGATCACCCACCCACAGGGCTCGCCGGTCCTGCTCGGCTCCTGCAAGTGGACGGTGGACGCCATCCTGCGCGACTTTGCCGAGGACCTGCACCACGGCGACCTGATCGTCAACAACGACCCCTTCTCCGGCGGCTCGCACCTCGGCGACATGACCCTGGCCATGCCGATCCTCTACCGTGACCGCCTGGTGCTGTTCCCGGCCACGCGCCAGCACCAGGCCGACTCCGGCGGCGGCGGGACGCGCCCGGGCGGGTTCAACCCGCGGGCCACGGAGGTCTGGCAGGAGAGCCTGCGCCTGACGCCGCTGCGCATCGGCGAGGACGGCCGCCTGCGCGAGGACCTGGTGGACTGGCTGATGGCCAACTGCCGCTACCGCGAGTGGTTCTCCGGCGACATCCAGGCGATGATCGCCTCCTGCCGCGTCGCCGAGCGGCGGATCGTCGAGCTGCTGGACCGCTACGGCGAGGCGGCTGTCCTGGGGGCGGTGGACTACGCGCTGGACTACGCCGAGCGCCGTTTCCGCGAGGAGATCGCCCGCTGGCCGGACGGCACCTACACGGCGGAGACCTACTTCGACGGCGATGGCGCCTACACTCTCGACGTGGGCATCCGCGTGGCGGTGACCGTGGCCGGCGATAGCCTGACCATCGACTTCAGCGGGTCCAGCCCGCAGGTGCGCGGCTTCGCCAACAGCCCGCTGCCCAACACCTGGGCCTGGCTGTGCATTGCGCTGGGCAGCATGATCGACGAGTCGATCCCGAAGAACGAGGGCATCTTCCGCCCGGTGCGGATCATCGCCCCCGAGGGCTCGGTCGTGAACGCCACGGAGCCGGTGGCGACGGGCTACGCCACGATCTGCCCCGGCTCGGAGGTCGCCGAGGTCGTCACGCTGGCGCTGGCCCAGGCGATCCCCGACCGCGTCGGCGCTACCTGGGACAAGAAGCCGAAGTTCAGCCTGTTCGGTACCGACCCGCGCAGCGGCCGGCCCTACCTATCCTTGAACTTCGTGGCCCAGCTCAGCGGCGACGGGGCGACGCGCGGCCACGACGGCTGGGGCGGGCTGCCGGTGAGCAAGGGCGGCATGACCTACACCACGGTCGAGATGTCCGAAACGCAGTATCCCCACCTGATCGAGGAGCACGAGTACGTGACCGACCTGGCCGGGCCCGGCCAGTGGCGGGGCGGCAACGGCGTGCGGACAGTGCAGCGGATGGTCGGCCACGAGGGCACTGCCGCGGCCATCGTCTGGGGCAACCGCCACCCGTCGCGGGGACTGTGCGGCGGCCGCGCCGCCGCGCCCAACCGCGTCATCTTCCGCTACGGCAGCCCCGACGAGACGGAGATTCCCGGCGGCCGCGCGCTGGAGCTGCGGCTCCGCCCGGAGGAGCGGATCTGCACGGTGCGCGGCGGCGGCGGCGGCTGGGGCGATCCGCTGGCGCGCGACCCGGCGGCGGTGCGCGAGGACGTCCTCGACGAGCTAGTCTCCGTCGAGGCCGCGCGCCGCGACTACGGCGTCGTCCTGGACCCCGCCAGCCTCGCAGTCGACGCGGCGGCCACCGCGGCGCTGCGCGCCGAGCTAGCGGGCGCCCGCGTGCCGGCACCAGAATTGACCGCTACCTAACCCGGCTTTTCCGATCTGCTCTCGGCGCGCTCGGACCGCGGACCGCTCATCTATAATGCATAGTGCTATCATATGATGACGTATGAAGGTTTAATCCGCCGTTGTCGAACGGCATCTGGAAGGTGCTTAGGTCGATGCGTACCGTGCTGGACGAGGAGTACCTAACTGTGCCTGAGGCCGCTAAGCTGCTTCGGGTCCACGTCTCCACGATTCGTCGCTGGATCGACTCTCGCGAGCTGCCTGCCCATCGTATCGGCCAACGTCGTGTCCTGGTCAAGCGTTCAGACTTGGTCAAGCTCATAACCCCTGCGCGAGCTCGTCAGGAGCGAGGAGCCGCCATGAGTCACACTGAGCATCTGACCATTCCCAAGCTGACTCCCGAGCAGCAGCAGCAAGCGCTGGAGGCGATGCAAGCTGCCAGGCAAGTGCGTGCGGAGATGATCGAGAAGCGCGGTGGCAAGCTCTTCTCACCTAGCTGGGAATTGCTCAACGAGGCGCGGGATGAGCGCAGTCGCCAGTTGTCATGATCGTCGTGGATGCCTCTGTCGCCGCCAAGTGGGTCCTGACCGAGCAGCACTCCGACAAAGCCGAGGCGCTCCACGACGCTTGCGCTCGGGCCGGGGAACCGATTGTCGCGCCCCCGCTGCTGCCTATTGAGATCACCAACATCCTGCGCCAGCGCATGCGTCGGGAAGGCCTCCCACTCGCCGATGCCGTCGTACTGCTGCAACGGTTCCTCGCCTTCCCCGTCACGCTGGCCGCACCAGCCCAGCTCCACCAGGACGCCCTCATCCTGGCAGAGACCCACAACCTCCCCGCTGTCTACGACGCCCACTACATCGCGCTCGCTCAGGCTCTGGGCTGCGACCTATGGACCGCCGACCAGCGCCTGGTCAACGCCGTAGCCGACCAGCTCCCGTTTGTGAAATGGATCGGAGCCTATCTACAACCGTGACGCCGACATCTGGGACACTATCGTACTGGCGGCGAGCTACTGGACGAATGTTAGCGCGCGCTCTCCACTTCGCGGGCGCTGCGCTCGGTCGCCAGCGCTTCCCAGGCGGCGAGCACCGCGTCGGACTGGACCACCACGCCGTAGAGGTTCTCGATGTTCCAGAGGGTGGCGCGGTGAATCTCGGCGCTGGTGGCCGCGGTGCAATCGTCCACGAACACGACGTAGTAGTCGTGCATGAAGCCATCGCGGGCCGTGGCCTCGACGCAGTTGTTGCTAGCGACCCCGACCATGATCAGCGACTTGATCTCCAGGCTGCGCAGGATGAGGTCGAGGTCGGTGCCGATGAAGCCGCTGTAGCGGTGCTTGCTCACCACCAGCTCGCCGTCCTCCGGCAGGACCTGGTAGAACTCGGCGCCCCAGGTCCCCGGCTCGCACCAGCGCGGGCGGTCCGGCGAGCGGCGCAGACGCAGCTCCATGTAGACGGGCGACTCGACGCCGGCATGGTGGTGGCTGCGGACGTGGATGACCCGCACGCCCGCGGCACGCGCGGCGGCGACCAGGCGCTGGATCCGCGGCACGCAGGCGTCGATCATCGACATGTCGACGCCGAGCTGGGCCAGCCCGCCGCCCGGGGCGCAGAAGTCGTTCTGGACGTCGACCACGATCACCGCGGCGTGGCGCGGATCGACCTTCTCGGCGAGAGTCCGTAGCATCGCGCTCCTCCCTTTCGCGCTGTCCGGGGTGCCCTCGCTGAACAGCGTGCTAGTAGGGCTACTGGTGATGCGAGTAGTGTTTGCCGTTGCAAACACTACTCGCATCAGGTGTCCCAGAACACTAGACAGTGGGCAGGAAGGCGGTCTCGGAGATCCGCTCATCCGGCAGCGGCTCCGTCAGGTTGGGTACAGTCTGCTCGGTGATCATGTACTCCTGGAGCTGCCGCAGGAAACCGGGGATCCACTTCCCGTCCACGCTGTGCTCGGCCAGGATCATGTCCTGGATGTTCTCATACGGGACCTGCGCGTACTTCGCGATGATCTGCTTGGTCTCGTCGGGATGGTCGAGGCCCCACCGCGCCGCCCGGGACTGGGCGCGGAGGAGACGCCGCATCGCCTCCCCGTTCTGCGCCATGAAGTTGGTGTTGGCGAGCATCCCGGACAGGTGCATGCCGCCGGGGAAGGCGTCGAGCATCGTGTAGATCACCGGCAGCTCGCGCCCACCGTACTCGCTGCGAGCGAGCTTGTTGGAGTTCGTGTAGAACGGTTCGATGAACAGCCCGATGTCCGCCCGGCCGGTCTTGATCGCCGTGTAGGCCTGGTCGAAGGTGAAGCTCAGCTCCTCGTATTTGCCCGGCACGATCCCGTGCTGGCGCAGCACCGTCCGCGTCACGACCTGGGCAAGCGAGTTGGGGGCAAAGATGTGGACCTTCTTGCCCGCTACGTCTTCCGGCTTCTCCACCCCAGCGCCCGGCGCGGCGCACCACCAGTTGTTGTACTTGCCCTGGGGAGTGGCCATCTGCGTCGCCATGCACAGCTTCATCGGCGCCCCGGTCAGGGCGGCGGAGATCACGGTGGGGATCGACGACACGGCGACGTCCGCCTGGCCGCTGATCAGCGCGTTGGTCACGGCGGGCTGGCTGCCGAGGCTGTTGTACTCGAGATCGACCCCCTCCTCCTCGAAGAACTTCTTTTCCAGCCCGACGTAGGGCGCCCAGTCCCCGAGAGCGCCCTGCGTGCCGACGAACCGGACCTTGAGCAGCGAGGGTGCCGGCGACCCGGCTGGCGCCCCGCTGGTGGCGCCGGCCGGCGGCTGGGCTGGCGCGGCGGCTGGCGCCGCTGCCTGGCCGGGCGCACAGGCCTGAAGCAGCGTCATTCCGGCCGCGGATAGCCCCGCCGACGCGCCGAGCTGCAGGAAGCGCTTGCGAGAGAGCGGGCGGCTGGGTGGTGGCAACAATTCATGAGTCAATGGATTCCTCCCGTGCCGGGCGTGCTCCCTCAGCTCTCGTTCGTACCCAGGCTGGCCCCACCCGGGCGCCGCCAGGAGGGTCCCCGCTGGCGGGCACCTTGCGCTGATACTAGTTCCGAGGCTGCTGGCCCGTCAACAGATGCTCGACGCGTCCGCCACGCCGGCCGGCCCTGGTACGGGTCGCGCTGGTGCTCCATACTGGGGGGTGGCGCCGCCGCGGCCGCCCGCCAGCCATCCGGCGGGCCCGGCGCGCCGCGACAAGGGTACGACTTGCACCACGACGCGAGGGAGGGCGCCAGCGTGAGGACACGAGGCGAGGGCTCGGGGCGCTACGTGTTCTTCGTCCTGGCCAGCCTCGCCCTGCTGATGAGCTCGATCGACTCGACGATCGTCGCCGTGGCGATCCCGCAGCTCACCGGGGCGCTCCACGCGCCGCTCACCTGGGTCGGCTGGACGCTGACCGCCTACCAGCTCGTCCAGGTGGTGATGATGCCGCTGGCCGGCCGGCTGAGCGATGCGCTCGGCCGCAAGCGGGTCTTCCTCTGCTGCGCCGGCGTGTTCACCCTCGGCTCGCTGCTCTGCGGCCTGGCGCCCTCGATCGGCTTCCTGATCCTGTTTCGCGCCTTCCAGGCCCTGGGCGGCGGCGGGCTGATGCCCTCGGCGGTCGGCATCGTCAGCGACCAGTTTGGCAACCGCCGCGCCCAGGCCCGCGGCCTGTTCAGCAGCATCTTCCCGATGGGCGCGATCATCGGGCCGAACCTGGGCGGCTTCATCCTCCACAACTGGAGCTGGCGCGAGCTGTTCTTCATCAACGTGCCGCTCGGCGTGGTGGTCGTCGTCGGCGTCAAGATCCTCCTCCAGGACGACCGCGCCGCCGAGCGGAAGCTGGACGTCGACTTCCGCGGCATCGCCCTGTTCGCGGGGGCGGTCCTGGCGCTGATGTACGGCATGACCGCCGTGGGCAACGACCCCGCCCTCCTGAGTAGTCCCCTGCTCTGGGCGCTGATGGGCGCCAGCGGTGGGCTGTTCGCTCTGTTCCTGCGCCACACGCGGGTCACCGCGGCCCCACTGGTGCGCTACGACCTGCTGGCCCGCAACCCGTTCCTCGCCGCCAACCTGTACAACTTCTTCTACGGCGTCGCGGCGCTCGGCTTCTCCTCGTTTGTGCCGTACTACGCCGTGGTGCGGTACGGCATGAGCGCGTTCGAGAGCGGGGCCGTGCTCACGCCGCGGGCCATCGCCATGATCGTCGTGTCGGCGCTGGCCAGCCTGTACGTGATCCGCCTCGGCTACCGACTGCCGATGATCGCCGGCCTCGTCCTCGTCTCGCTCGGCCTGATCCTGGCCGGCCAGGGCTGGATGAGCCTGGAGCTGGGCCCGCTGACCATCGGCGGGTTCTGGCTGCTGGCCGCGATCATCGCCATCAACGGCGTCGGGTCGGGGCTCGGCGCCCCCGCCTCCAGCAACGCCAGCCTGGACCTGGCGCCCAAGGACGCCGCGGCGCTGACCGGCCTGCGCGGCATGTTCCGCCAGACGGGAGCCGCGGTGGGCACGGCGACGGTGGTGATGGCGCTGTCCTTCTTCCCCGACAAGGCGCAGGGGCTCAGCGTCATCTTCGTCGCGCTGTCGGGCCTTCTCCTGCTGACCATCCCGCTCGTGTTCATGATCCCAGACACGGCGCGCGAGCGGCTGATTCTCCGACAGCGGGGCCTCCAGGCGGCCGAGGCGCTGCGGAGCGAAGTGGCGGTCGCCTCGGTCGTCCAGGGCGGCGCCGGCGAATCGCGCAGAGGGTAAGATGAAGCTCCTGGTGGAAGTGCTCCTCGCCATCGTCCTGCACCCGATTGCGGTCGTGCTGATGTGGATCAACCTGTTCGGGCGGTCCGACCTATCGGGCGGCAAGAAGCTGCTCTGGGCGCTGGTCGGGCTAATCTGGGGCGTGGGGCCCATCCTCTACGTCCTCCTGGGCGACGGCCAGCTCTGGTAAGAATGTCCATTAATACGTGGTGTGAGCTACAGGCTCACACCACGTATTGCCGGCTTTGCACGGCGCTCTGAGCGGTGCGGCGGGCGAGGGCCGCCGTGCCAAGAGGGGTGGCTAAACCTCTGCTTCGGCGAGGAGCACGGCCGGCGTCGGCTCGTGGCTGCGGCGCAGGGGAATCTCCCGCAGGAACAGCGTCGCCGTGAACGCCACGACGCTCACCCCGAGCAGCAGCAGGAAGGCGTCGTGCAGCGCGCCGGCCAAGGCCACGCGCTGGCTGCCGACGATCGAGTCGGCCACCAGGCTCGCCGGCGGGCCGAGCCGGACGAACGTCTCGCGGACGGCCTCCGCCTGGCCGGGCTGCACCAGCATCTGCGGGTTGAGCAGCTCCGCCCAGCCCGCGTCGCCGAGCTGGCCCTCCAGGCCGGCCGGCAGGCGCTGCACCATCTCGACGGTGAAGCGGCTGGCCAGCAGCGAGCCCATCAGCGCGACGCCCAGCGTGGCGCCGATCGAGCGGCAGAACTGCAGCGCCGACGTGACGACGCCGAGCCGGCTGTGCGGCGCCGTGTTCTGCAGCGCGATCGTGAACACCGGGAAGATGAAGCCGAGGCCGAGCCCGGCCACGATCTCGTTGCGCAGCATCGTCGCCGCGGTGGTCGCCGGGCTCATCAGGACCAGCAGGCCGACCCCGAAGGCCAGCAGCGCCAGGCCGCCGAGCGCGATGCGGCGGTAGCGGCCGGTGCGGGCGATCAACTGCCCGCTGGTGATGTTCGACACGACCACGGCCAGTGTGAGCGGCGTCATCACCGCGCCCGCCTCGGTGGGGCTCAGCCCGAGCACCCCCTGCACGAACAACGGCAAGTAGACGATCAGGCCGTACATCGCCATGCCGGATAGCGTCACCACGACCAGGCCGACGACGATGATGCGGTCGCGCAACAGCTCCGGCGGCAGGATCGGCTCGGCGGCGCGGCGCTCGACCCAGCCGAACAGCCCGTACAGGACCGCGGCCAGCCCGAGCAGGCCGAGGACCTGGGGGGAGGCCCAGGGGAAGACCGAGCCGGCCCAGACCAGCGCCAGCAGGAGCGGCAGCGTCGCGGCGGTGACGAGCACCGCGCCGGCATAGTCGATCTGGCGGCGGCGGCTCGGCCCGGCCTGGGCCGGGAAGGTGGCCAGCAGCACCGCCAGCGCGGTGCCGCCGACGGGCAGGTTGAGCCAGAACACCCAGCGCCAGCCGACGGTATCGGTGAGGTAGCCACCGAGGGTGGGACCGAACAGGCTGGCCAGGCCGAACACCCCGACGACCAGGCCCTGGTACTTGCCGCGCTCGGCCGGCGGGAACAGGTCGCCGATGGCCGCGAAGGCCGCCGCGGTGAGCACGCCGGCCCCGAGCCCCTGGAAGGCGCGGAACAGGACGAGCTGCAGCATCGTCCCGGCGCCGCCGCAGAGCGCGGAGCCGACCAGGAAACCGATGATGCCGATCGCGATCAGCCGCTTCCGCCCGAACAGGTCGGAGAGCTTGCCAGCGACCGGCGTGATCGCCGTTGAGGTGAACAGGTAGGCCGAGAACACCCAGGAGTAGTGCTCGAAGCCGCCGAGGTCGGCCACCACGCGCGGCAGTGCGGTCCCGACGACCGTCTGCTCGAGCGCCGCGAGGAGGATGCTCAGCAGGATGCCGATCAAGCTGAGCATGATCAGGCGCACGTCGAACTGCCCGGCCGCAGTGGAGGGGGTATCGGCCATGCCCGAACGTCCTTTGCGCGGTTCCGGTCCGCCCGCCCGGGGCCCGGCGGCCGCAGGAAGTATAGCGCCTGGCCCGCCATCGCAAGCAGTGCTGGGTCGGCCGGCGCTGCCTGCCAGACGAGCCCCAGGCCGGCGCGGCGAAGACGATCCCGCCGAGGGTGGCCGCTGCGGCGGTAGCGCCGCCTGGCGCGCAACGCCGCGGACCGCGCTCATTTCACCCGTTCGCTCGCGGACAGGAAGCTGCGCAGGGTGCGCCGCCGCAGCGACTCGTAGATCGGCGCATCGCCGAGGAGCGTTGGCACCGCCATCGCCACGAAGCACGCTCCCAGCATCGGCAGCAGCATTGGGAAGCTGACGGTCATCTCGATGACCAGCACGATGCCGGTCAGCGGGGCGCGCACGACGCCCGTGAAGAAGGCCGCCATCGCGACGACGGCGAAGGCTACCGGCTGGACGTCCAGGCCGGGGAATACCAGCCGACAGAGGCCGCCGAAGATCAGGCCGAGCTGCGCTCCCAGGACGAGCATCGGCGCGAACAACCCGCCCGGCGTCCCCGCGGCGTAGGAGACGGCGCCGAGCCCGAGGCGGAGCAGGAGGACAAGCGGCAGCAGGGCCAGCGTTCCCGTCCCGGCCAGCGCCCGCTGCGTGATCGGGTCCCCACCGCCGACTAGCCCGGGCGCGAACCAGGCCAGTATCCCCACCGCCGCGCCGATCAGCCCTGCCCGCGCCTCGACCGGCCAGCGGCCGAGCCGATCCGCCGCCGCGAGCGTGCCGAGCATCGTGCGGTTGTAGACGAGGGCTAGGAGCCCGGCCGCGGCGCCCAGCGCAAAGTACAGCGCCAGGGCTTCCGCCCCGGCGTAGGCGAGCGGGTCGACCTGGAAATCCGGCGCGTCTCCCAGGAACAGCCTGGCTACCCAGATGGCAACCGCCGAGGCGCCCAGCGCCGTGATGGCGATCCGCGGCTCGAACCGGCCCACCAGCTCTTCCAGCACGAACACCGCGCCGGCGATCGGCGCATTGAAAGCCGTGGCTAGCCCGGCCCCCGCCCCCGCCGCGAGCAGCACTCGACAGTCTGGCCAGTCGCGCCGGAACGCCTTGCCCACCAGATTGCCGAGGCTCCCTCCCATCTGCACGCTCGGCCCCTCCCGCCCCAGCGCCAGCCCCGCGCCGATGGCCAGGAGGCCGCCGACGAACTTCACCGGTATCAGGGCGAATGGCGCGGGCGGCAGATCCTCGGTCAGCACCGCCTCGACCTGGGGAATGCCGCTCCCCGAGGCGTACGGCGAGTAGCGGCGAACGAGCCAGGCCGCCACCGCGGCCGCGGCGGCGCAGCTAGTGACCACCAGCACGAAGCCACCAAGACTACCGCCGTGCGCCCAGGCAATTAGCGCGGCTCGCCAGCGGTCTGCCTGCTCGAGCGCCAGCCGGAAGAGCGCTCCGACGAGGCCCGCCAGCGCGCCCACGACGGGTGCCAGGAGGCCGAGCGCCAGCAGGCTGCTCTCGCCGTCGGCGCGTTCGACGGCGGCTCGCGGCTTACGCTCCATGGAAGCCCTGGCGCTCCAGCTCCTCGACCAGAAGCGGCACGCCGAGATTACCTGCCTGCGGGCCCTGGATAGCACAGACCTCGAGCACCTCCGATCTGCTCCGCCGCCGCACCCAGCTTCAGCACCGTCGAGCGGTGTCGCCGTGTGCCGGGCGTCTCCTGGTGAGTGTACGACGCGGCGAAGGCGACGGAGCCCTTTGACGGGCGAAACTTCAGTGGGTACCATCCGGCAAGCAGGGGAGGGGAGCGCCAGTACCGCGAGCCAGAACGGTAGAGGAGAACGGTACGATGATGGTCTGTCCCTACGACGACGAGCGCCTGCTGCTCGTGCTCCAGGTCGACCACTCCCGGGTGGCCGGGCTGCTGGCGGCCCACTGGGGCAACGCCACCTTCGCCGAGCCGACGCCGTACACCTCGGTCACGCTGGCCGCCCAGGAGCACGACAACGGCTGGGCGGACTGGGAGATCAAGCCGACCCTGAACGCGCAGGGCGAGCCGATCGACTACATCACCGGCGGCGGCGTGGACCGCATCACCCACACCGCCTTCGACCGCGCCGGCATCGCCCGCGTCGCCGCCCAGGACCCCTACGCCGCGCTGCTCGTCTCCCTGCACCTGGTCGGCCTGAACAACCAGGGGTGGGGCCTGGTGCGCCACATGCCGGACCGCACGAGCCTGCCGGGCGTCGCGGAGTTCATGAGCGAGCAGGAGACGCTGCGCGCGAGCCTGCTCGAAGACCTACGCCGCTCGCCGCGCTACGCCGAGCACTGCACGGACGACCGCGTCTGGACCAACTACCGCCTGATCGAGGTCTTCGACCAGATGGCCCAGTTCATCTGCAACCGCTACCCGTTCAACAGCACCGCGCGCCGCAACGGCCCGCCGAACGCGCTGCCCCACGTGCCCGTCCGGCCCGGGCAGGACGAAACGACGCTGACCCTGGACGTGCTCGACGAGAGCCGCGCCGTGGTGCGGCCCTACCCGTTCGACGTGGACCCGCTGGTCATCACCTTCCCCGCCCGCCTCGTGCCGCGCGGACCGTACGCCAGCCAGGAGGACTTCCTCCGCCATTACTACAAGGCCGAGCGCCTCAGCGTGACCTACACGCTCCACGCGGCGTAGGGCAGGTGCCGAAGGCGGCGCGCCTCACTCACGACTCGCCCGGCGGTCCACGGGGCGGCGTACGCCGAGGCACTGGTCAACGAGCGCCACTAATTCATCCATGTCGAATGGCTTGGACAGCACGGCGGCAGCACCGATGGCGGCCGCGCGGGCCGCGCTGTCATGGGCGGCCGTCATCACGACGATCGGCGCGTGCGGGCCTGGAGTCCAGCGGTATGCCTCGGCGAAGGCCCAGCCGTCCATGACCGGCATGCGCATATCGAGTAGGATCAGGGCCGGTGGGGGCGTACCCGTTTGTTGGCGCCGAGCAAGATACTCGAGCGCAGCAGCTCCGTGCGGGGCCGTCGCGGCCTCATAGCCCTCTTCCTCGAGCGTCTCGCGCACCATGCTCAGGATCAGTGGATCGTCCTCGACGATGAGGATGAGCGGCGCTCCCGTGCGCTGAGTGGCGCGCCCATCGTGCACAGATATCCACATGGTCTGCTCCCCCAGCGCCACGCAGCCAAGGGCCGTGACGAGCGAGGAGCCCTATCCTTTCCTTCCACTCCCTCCACTGCCCACTGCTGCGCCGCCCCGCGAAGGAGGGCAGGCAACTGCTCGGCCCCGAATGCACGAAGCGTGCCGTGCCCGCGGCGTGCGCTGCTTTCCGAGCCGGGCTCGGTCCCACTCGCGACGGCGCGGACGGATTGCTCAGGCCAGGGGGAGGCTCAGGATCACCTGCGTTCCGCCATCGTCCGGGAACTCGACATCGATGCAGCCGTTGTGCAGCTCCGCGAGCTGCCGACTGACGTATAGCCACAAGCCCAGGCCCGACGCGTACGCGTTGGAGTGGACCTGAAACGAGCGACCGAACAGGCGGGGGCGATCTTCGGGAGGGAGGGCCATTCCGTGGTCCCGCACGGCGAGTCGGACTGTCCCCGCAACGCCATCAGCCGCTGTGGGCGGGCGGTGCACCGTCAGCTCGACCTCGATTGGGCTGCCGGGCGGGCTTGCCCGTAAGGCGTTCCCGATGGCGCTGGCCACGATCTGCTCGACGACCTTCCGGTCGACCGAGACGACGACCGGCTCCGATGGCGTGTGCACGCGCAGCCTATCCTCGCCGGTCCTCGCTCGCGCCTTGGCCACAGCCGTTTCCACGAGCCGGCAGAGGTCGGTCGGCGATCGGCGAAGCACGAACGCACCGCTCTCGATCCACGGAAGATCGAGCAGGTGGCTCGCCAGCCGTGACAAGTGCTCCGACTCGAGCTCGATCTGTTGGAGGGCGTCCTCGACGGCGTCCGGCGGGCGCCGTGCCTCTTTAGCGAGCCGTCGCCGCGCGCGTTGCACGGACAGGCGCAACCTGGTCAGCGGCGTCTTCAGCTCGTGCGCGGTTGCTGCCAGGAACTCGTCCCGCGCGCGGAGGGCCGCCTCCGCTTCGATCCGCGCCGCCTGCTCTCGAATGAGCGCGGCCCGTTCGGCTTCCGCCTCCTTGCGCTCGGTGATGTCGCGCAAGGACGCCAGGCACGCGGTCCTGCCCTCCCACTCGATTCCCACGACGCGCATCTCCACGACGCGGCTGTCCCCCCGCCGGCGGATGACGTCGAGCTCGGTGGTGGCGCCGGCGACGAGCGGAAAGCCGAAGACGTCGCCGATCAGGTCCTCCGCCCGCCGTTCGAGCAGCTCGGCCGCCGCCCGATTGGCGAAGCAGATCATGCCGTCTCTGTCCACGACTACCATGCCGTCGCCAGTCGCGTCCAGGATGGCGCGGAGGGGTGCGTCCCCACGCCGTGGCCGCGCAGACTGCGGCCCCTGCTTCCCAGTCTTCACCCGCTAGCCCTCCGCTCCTGGGGGTACTGGGGCGGGCGGTGGCTGGAGGTGCAGCTCCGAGAGCACGCGTTCGGTGTCCGAGAGATCGCCCAGCACGCGGCGCGGCGGAGGAGGCACCTGCTTGATGAGCGTCGGCGTTACCATCACCCGGTCCTCCTCGGCCAACTGCGGCTGCTCGAGGACGTCGATGATCACGAGCTCGTAGTCGCTGCCCAGTGCCTCGTCGCAGATCCGCCGCAGGTTCGCGATCGCCCGCTCGGAGCGCGGCGTCTGCCCCATGATGTACAGCTTGAAGAGTAGCTTCGGCACGGCGCGGCTCCATCGGGCGGCTCTTCGCGCGAGCCCCGCTCAATCGCCGTAGTATGCCACCAGGGAGGCCATCACCTCTAGCACCATCACGCGCGCCTCCTCGACGCACGCTGGCGCCTTGTGCGCCGGGGCCACGGCAACCTTGCTCTGGCGTGTGGTGAGGTGCGGCTCGACCACGTCGCGTGGGCCCGCGTTCAGGAAGCCGAGTGCTACTCGCGCTCGCTCGGTGCGTCTCGCTCGTTCGGCTCCACAGCCGGGGGCAGGCGGCCGGTGATCGCCAGCGTGGCCGGATCGAGGACGACGCCGTACACCGCGCGCGCCGTCTCGAGCGAGACGAGGCCGTTGCGCACGTCCTCCTGCACTAGCTCGGCCGGGCGCTGGCGCGGGTCGCCGACGCCGCCGCCGCCGCCCGAGAGCTTGAGGATCGAGTCGCCGTGCTGGCCGGTGTACAGGCGGTGGGTGTGGAAGGGCAGCCGCTGCCCGTCGCGGACCAGGTAGGACTCGAGGAGCGGCGCCGGGGTGCCGCCGGCCGCCGCGGCGGCCTGGGTGCGCTCGCCGTCGGAGTTGCCGGTCGGCAGCACGCACTCGCCGCCGAGGTTGGTGATCTCCCAGGCCATGCCGGGCGCGCCGCGCCAGCGGCCGTGGCCCATGCGGTCGCAGGTGAACTCGTAGCGCTGGTAGCGCCAGGGGAAGCGGATCTCCGCCTCCTCGACCTCGCTGCGCTGGACGCTGGCCAGCACCGACATGCTCGCCGCCGGCGCCTGGTGGCCGTCGTAGCCCCAGCAGGCGCCGCCGCCGCCGTCGGAGTCGAACGGACACCAGACGTAGGGCTCGCCGGTCCGTGGGTCGCGGCCGATCATGTAGTGGCCCGACCGTCGCGCCCAGCTCGCCGCGGCGCGCTCGGGCACCGCCTTCGACATCGCCTGCGCCAGCGCCTCCGTCACCTGCATGCCGACGCTCACGGGGCAGCCGCCGACCGTGGCCGGGTAGCGCGGGTTGACCACGCTCCCCTCTGGCGCGGTGACGGTCAGCGGCCGCAGGCTGCCCTCGTTGTGGTACTCGGCGAGCGAGGGGTCCAGGAAGAGAAAGATCGTGGCCGCGCTGCGGCTGTAGGTCGTCACCCAGGGATGGTTGATGAAGCCCTTCTGTTGCGGGTCGCTGCGCCCATAGTCGACGGCGATCTCGTCGCCGCGCACGGTGACGTCGCAGCGCACCCAGACCGGTACGTCGAGGTTGGTCCCGTCGTCGTCGGTCGCCGCCTCGCCGGAGTAGGTGCCGTCGGGGATCCGGCGGATCTCGGCGCGGATCGCCTTCTCCGTGCGGGCGATCATCTCGTCGATGCAAGCCAGCACCGTGTCGCGGCCGTAGCGTTCCAGCAGCCCGACCACGCGCTGCTCGCAGAGCCGGGTTGCCGCCACCAGGGCGGCCACGTCGATCCGCTGGGCCTGGGGGAAGCGGACGTTGTTCCAGATCAGCTTCCAGATCTCCTCGCGCGGCTGGTCGTTCGCGTAGACCTTCGTCGGCGGGAAGCAGAGGCCCTCGGCGTGGATGTCGTAGCCGTTGGGGAAGTAGCCGCCCGGATAGCCGCCGCCGGTGTCCATCTGGTGGCCGCGGGCCAGGGTGAAGAACAGCAGCTCGTCCCTGTAGAAGATCGGGCGGAAGAAGCCCCAATCGGGCAGGTGCGAATTGTGGCCGTGGTAGGGGTCGTTGCTCAGGTAGACGTCGCCCGGGGCGATGTTCTCCTGGCCGACGTCGTCCAGGATGTAGCGCACGGTCAACTTGCTGCCCAGGAACTGGTGCGGCAGGCCGATCGGCACCGCCACCGTCTGGCCCTGGTAGTCCCAGATCCCCGCCGAGAAGTCGCCGAGCCGCGACATGATGTGGCTCTGCGCCGTGCGCGAGACGACGTGGCGCATCTCGCGGCAGGTGCTCTGGAAGCCGTGCCAGACCGTGGCGAGGGTGATGGCGTCGGTCTCGGCGGCGGTCATCGCTGCCTCCGCAGGACGTAGCTCCGGTAGGGGTCTACCGTGCAGGTGAAGGCTGGCGGCACGACCAGCGTCGTCGTCGGCTCCTCGACGATCGCCGGCCCGCGGATGACGTGGCCCGGCCGCAGCCGCTCGCCGGCGTAGACCGGGCTCTCCAGGCGCTCGCCCCCGAAGTAGCAGGCGCGGCGGCGCTCGGGCGCTGGCGCGGGGCCGGCGTCGGCCGCTGCCGCCGGGCGAAGCTGGAGCGGCGCTTGCCGCGCCGTCGCCTTCAGGCGGAAGGTCAGGAACTCGACCTGGTGGGCCGGCGTCGAGAAGGTGTACAGCTCCTGGTGGCGGCGGTGGAAGGCCGCGACCACCGCCTCGACCTGGTCCGGGCCCAGCGGCCCGGCCGGCACGCTGACCTCCACCTCGTGGAACTGGCCCACGTAGCGCAGGTCGGCGCCGCGGGCGAGGACGACCTCTTCGCGCGGGATGCCGCCGTCCTGGAAGGCCGCGTAGGCTTCGGCCTCCATCTCGGCGTACAGGCCGTTCACCACGTCCAGGTCGAGCGCCTGGCGCCGCGCGACGTAGGAGCGGGCGTAGCTGCGCCCGAGGTCCATGGCGAGCATGCCGAAGGCGCTGAACAGGGCGGCCAGGCGGGGCACGACGACCGTCTCGACGCCCAGGAGCGCCGCGATCGCCGCCGCGTGGATCGGCCCGGCGCCGCCGCCGGCCACCAGCGCGAAGTCGCGCACGTCGTGGCCGCGCTTGGTCGACAGCTCGGTGATCTTGTCCGCCATCACCGAGTTCACCGTGTCGAACATGGCCTGGGCGGTCCGCGTGGTGTCCAGGCCGAGCGGCCGGCCAACCGTGTCCAGCGCCTGCCGGGCCAGCGCCGCGTCAAGCGGGATCTCGCCGCCGAGGAAGTAGTCGGGGTCGAGGTAGCCGAGCGCCAGGTCGGCGTCGGTGACCGTCGGCTCGACGCCGCCCTTGCCGTAGCAGGCCGGGCCGGGCACGGCGCCCGCGCTCTGGGGACCGACGCGGAGCAGCCCCAGCGCGTCGATCCAGCCGATGCTGCCGCCGCCGGCGCCGACGGTATGGACGTCGACCATCTGGATCGCCACCCGCTCCTCGCCGATCCAGCTCTCGGTCGTGGTGGGGACCTCGCCGCGGTCGATCAGGCAGACGTCGAAGCTGGTGCCGCCCATGTCGACGGAGATCAGGTTGTCGTGCCCCGCGGCCTGGCCGTAGCGGATTGCCGTCGTCGGTGCCGCGGCCGGGCCGGAACAGACCAGGTAGACCGCACGCTTGCGCGTCGCCTCGACGGACTGGACCAGCCCGTCGGACTGCACCAGCAGCAGCG
>Ga0070739_10002240_pt1 | contig 26503 bp, 19 predicted proteins | sample Coa_R1_7_FD_66445 | JGI IMG/M metagenome (GOLD analysis project Ga0070739, IMG submission 66445) | Surface soil microbial communities from Centralia Pennsylvania, which are recovering from an underground coalmine fire - Coalmine... | ecosystem: Environmental > Terrestrial > Soil > Unclassified ...
CCCAGCAGCGCGCGCTCCTCCTCCTGCTCCGCCCCGAACCAGGCCAGCAAGGAGCGGCGGTGGTCGGCCCAATAGCGGTAGGCGATCCGCTTGGCGTCCTCGAAGGCGTGCACCAGGTTCGGCGCCACCCACGGGTCGCGCCGCAGCACCTCTTCCTTGACCACCACGACGTGGCGGATCGGAAAGATCCGCGTGCGGCGGTAGTAGTCCTGCTCGACTTGGCGGTAGTTCGGCCAGAGGCGGCGGGTTGGTCCGTCGGCGGAGACCGCCGCTCCCACGTCGGCCACCATCGTCGCCTCGAGCTCGCCGGACGCCAGGAGCCGCTCCACCGTGCACCCTGCGGGCGCGCGCTCGATGCGCAGCCAGTCCGGGGGCGTCCACTCGGGCACGTCTTCGCTACTGTCGGCCACCCAGGAGATGGAGCCGGGCGCTACGCCGTGCTCGTGCTGGAGTAGACCGCGCACCCACAGCGCGATGGGATTGTGCCAGGCATGGATACCCACGCGGCGCCCCGCTAGATCCTCGGGCCGCTCGATCGCCGCGTCCGTGCGGACCATGACCGAGCTGTGATTGAAGCGGCGGTGGGGGAATACCGGGATGGCCGTGAGCGGTGCCCCGCGGTTCTTGAGGCCCAGGTACTGGGCAACCTGCAATTCACAGACGTCGAATTCCAGGCGGCGGACGAAGCGCTGGTGCCGTTCGGCCGACGGCAACGGGATCACAGTGAGGTCCAGGCCGGGTGCCTGCACGGCCCCGTCGATGAGGGGGCGGGTGCGGTCGTAGTCTCCGCAGCTCAGCGAAAGGCGCAGGTTAGCCATCGGTTCCCCCTTGGTTTCTCACTGCTCCGGTGAAGGCCACCCGTATCATGGAGTACGATCCGAAACCGGACCAGGACGTGCTGCTCGAGCGTGTCCGGATGGTGCGCGCCAGTGGCCAGAGGCTACAGCCTCTGGCGCTGGGCGCGGAAGAAGGAGCGCAGATGAGTACTCTCGATCAGCCGCTGCTAATTGCCAACAGCAACTACCACGTCGGCCAGCAGACCTCGATCCGCGTGGCCGAGGAACAGGGGTTCTTCCACGAGGAAGGGCTTACGGAATGGGTCTATGAGTGGCGCGGCCTCATCCCGGGCGCGCTCGAGCGCCTGGGGCTGGCGCGCATTATGGAGGAGCACGGCGTAGATATCGCCACGGCCGTGGACATCCCGTCGATCCTCTACCAGCGCCAGCAGGGTGCGGACCTCTACATCGTCGGCGGCTGGCGGTTCAGCCCGCCGACCAAGCTGTTCGGCGGCAAGCATCTGCGCGAGCTGCGCGACCTCCGCGGCCGCCGCATCGGCACCCGCGAACCCGGGGGCATGGGCCAGCGCGGCGTCGCCACCCAGCTCCGGGCGGTCGACGTCAACCCCGACACCGAGGTGGAGTGGGTCTACGATCGCGTGTTCAGCTATGGCTTCGACGAGGCCCAGCTCACCTGGCTGCGCGAGGGACGCGTCGACGCGATGACGGCCCACGAGCCGTTCGCCTCGACGCTCGAGCGCGAGGGATTCCCGGTGCTGATCGACCCGCTCAAGATCTACCCCGGGGGCAAGCCGGGAAAGGTGATCGTGGCCACCGGGCGCGTCCTGGAGCACCGGGCGAACGAGCTCGCGGCGTTCCTGCGCGCCAACACGCGGGCCTTCTGGTTTATGCGCGACGCGGCCAACATGGCCTACCTGCAGGACCTCCACGAGCGCTGGCGCGCGGAGAGCCACAACGACGACGAGCGCTACCTGCGCATGGTCACGAGCGTCGACGCGGTGGAAGGCTGGCACGTGCCGATCAACGGCGGCATCTCCCACCCGATCCTGGAGCGGATCATCGGCGAGCTGGTGGCGTCGGGCGAGCTAGAGCGCCCGATTGCGCTCGAGGACGTACTGCGCGACGACCTCGCCACAGCCGCCTATGCCGAGCTGAGCGCGCGCCCCGAGCTGCAGGCCGCGCACCAGAAGGCCCTGCAGGTGACCGCGAAGTACGGGTACTGAGGCCACAACCCCAAGAACCCCTTACGGGCGCAGGCATACCTGGTGTGAGCATGATGCTCACACCAGGTATGCCTGCGCCTCCAGGGTTGTCCCCGGATGCTAGGCGGCCGGGCCCGCCGGCGCCGCCTGGGCCATGCGGGCGTCCACGATGCTCGCGTACCGGCGCAGGTGGTCCTGGGCCCGCCCCTGCGTGTCCAGCACCACCAGGATGCTCAAGGTCGTGCCGCGCTCGAAGAAGATCACGGCCCCGTCACCGTCGGGTAGGCTCGCGCTGGGGCTGTCGTCGGTCTCGTCGGGGCGGTAGCGGAAGCTGTACATGACGGCCCGCTCGCCGAGGGCGCCCGGATCGCGCTCGGCCCAGTCGTCGACCTGCAGCCCGCCGTTGGCGGCAAAGCTGCGCCGGAAGGCGCGCACCATCGCGCTCGTCTCGGTCGGGTCCACCAGCACGCTCTGCCCGGTCAGCGTCGCCGACTCCACGAACCAGGGCCGCCGCTGCTCGCCGCGGGCGACGAACACCTTCACCTCGCCCTGCATCGGCCCGATCTGCATCGGCAGGCTGTGCTCCACGTAGCCCGCCGGCAGGTCCTCGGCCATCAGGGTGAGCCCCGGCTGAGCGGCGCCCATCCCGGGCTCCTGGGCGTGTGCCGGTTGGGCGGCCTGGCCGGGCGCCCCCAGCCCCGCGGCCGCCAGGCTCACCGCCGCGATCGCGCTCATCGCGATCCGTTTCACCACTACCGCGTGCATCCGTCCTGCTCCTCGTCGTCCTGAACTTCTTACGGCGGCGTCGCATGGCCGCCGGGCCCGCGCTCGCTAGCCTCAGCATACCGAGCGCGTCGGCCGGCGACTGTGACGACGGCTATCAGCGCGTGGTGAACTCCGTCACAGTGCCGGGCAGGCGGCGCCCCTCGTGGCGCCAGAGCAGCGGATCGCTCTACCATGCGCTCCGGTGGGACCGCGCTCCGGTGGGACCGGCAGGACCAAGTCGTCGCGCTCGGGCTGCCGCGCGCCGCCGGGTCCGACGAGCCGATCGTGAACGACACGTCTCGCCGCCGGGGGCGCGAGATCGTCGGCAATCGCGGCGCTAAACCCGGCAAGCAAACCGTGGGAGTAAGTGCATGTACCGAGCGGCGGTGGACATCGGCGGGACCTTCACCGACGTGGCCGCCTTCGACGAGCAGACCGGGCGCCTGCTGCTCGGCAAGTGGTCGACCACGCCGACGCGGCTGGTCGACGGCGTGCTCAAGGCCCTCGAGCGCGCCGAGATCGACCTCCGCGAGACGGCCATGCTGATCCACGGCTCGACGGTCGTCATCAACGCGCTCATCGAGCGGGCCGGGGCGCGCACCGCCCTCGTCACCACGCGGGGGTTCCGCGACGTCTACGAGATCGGCCGAATCAATCGCCCCGAGTCGTTCAACCTGTTCACGCGCAAGCACGAGCCGCTGGTGCCGCGCGAGCTGCGCTTCGAGGTGAGCGAGCGCTTGGACGCCCAGGGCGACGTGCTGGTCCCCTTCGACGAGGCGGAGGCCCGCGCCCTCGCCCGCCGCCTGGCGACCATGGACCTCGACGCCGTGGCCGTGGTCTTCCTGCACTCCTACCGCAACCCGGCCCACGAGCTGCGGATGCAGGCCATTCTCCAGGCGGAAGCGCCGCACCTGTTCGTCGCCGTCTCGCACGAGATCTCGCGCGAGTACCGCGAGTACGAGCGCACGTCCACCGTCGCGGCCAACGCCTACGTCGGTCCGAAGGTTAGCGCCTACCTCGACCAGCTCGAGGAGCGGACCGCGGCGGCCGGCTTTCGCGGCTCGCTCTACCTGGTCCAGTCGAACGGCGGGCTCTACGATCCGGCCGCCGCGCGCCGCCAGTGCATCCTCATGCTCGAGTCCGGGCCGGCCGCCGGCGTGGCGGGCGCCGCGGTCGTCTGCCAGCGCCTCGGCATCGCCGACGCCATCTGCTTCGACATGGGTGGGACGACGGCGAAAGCCTGCGTGATCGAGGCCGGCCTGCCGCGCAGCGCGAGCGACTACTTCGTCGGCGGCTACGCCCGTGGGCTGGCGCTGCGGATCGCGGCGCTGGACGTCCACGAAGTCGGCACCGGCGGCGGGAGCCTGGCCCGCGTCGACCGCCAGGGGCGCCTGCACGTCGGCCCCCAGAGCGCCGGCGCCGACCCCGGCCCGGCCTGCTACGGGCGCGGCGGGAGTCAGCCCACGGTCGCCGACGCCGACCTCGTCCTCGGGCGGATCGACGACCGCGGCCACCTCGGCGGCGAGCTGGCGCTGGACCGCGAGCTAGCGCGGGGCGCCCTGCAGGAGACCGTCGCCGCGCCCCTCGGCCTATCGGTCGAGGAGGCCGCGCTCGGCATCGTGCGCCTCGCCACCGCCAGCATGGCCTACGCCGTGCGCGCGGTAACGGTCGAGCGCGGCCTCGACCCGCGCGACTTCGCCATGCTCGCCTACGGCGGCGGCGGCCCGCTGCACGCCGCCGGCGTCGCCCGCGAGCTGCTGATCCCCACCGTCGTCGTCCCCCAGGCGCCGTCCGTGTTCTCAGCGGTGGGCATGCTCGCCGCCGATCTGCGCCGCGACTACGTGCGCACCTGCTTCCTGCCGCTGCGCGACGCCGACCTCGGGGCGGTCGAGGCGACCTACCAGGAGATGGCCGCCGAGGGGCTCGCCGCCCTGGAGCCGGCCCGCGCCCACTATGAGGCGCTGGGCGTGGTGCGCGCCGCGGACATGCGCTACGTGGGGCAGGAGCACGCCGTGCTGGTGGCGGTGCCCGACGACCTGACCGCGCCCGACAGCCGCGAGGCGCTGAAGGCGGCCTTCGACGCCGCGCACGAGCAGCGCTACAGCCACAGCGCCGCCGCCGAGCAGGCCGAGCTGGTCAGCCTGCGGGTGACGGTGATCGCCAGCGTGCGCAAGCCGGCGCCGCCGCGCCTGCCCCAGGGCGCGGCCGAGCCGCCGCCGGAGGCGCTGCGCGGCCAGCGCGAGATCTACCTCGACGAGGAGCGGGGGCGCGTCGCGTGTCCCGCCTACCGGCGCGAGTGCCTGCTGGCGGGGAACCGCATCGCCGGCCCCGCGGCGATCGACGAGTACGGCACGACAACCCTCTTGCTGCCGGGCGACGAGGCCGTCGTCGGCGAGTACGGCGACCTGGTGATCCAGGTCGGGGGGAGCGACGATGCGGACGCGGACTGACACCATCACGGCCGAGATCATTCGCCACGGGCTGGTCGCGATCACCGACGAGATGAAGACCAACCTGATGCGCACCGCCTACAACATGGTGATCTACGAGGCGCTGGACTATACAGTGGGCCTGTTCGACGCCGACGGCAACACCATCTCCATCGGCCTCGGCCTGCCGATGTTCATCCGCGGCCTCTCCGACACGGTGAAGGCGAAGCTGGCCCACTTCGGGCGCGACGGCATCCGCCCCGGCGACGTGCTGCTGACCAACGACGCCTACATCACCGGCAGCCACCTCAACCACCTGGTGTTCACGCTGCCGATCTACTGCGACGACCGGCTCGTCGCCTTCGCCTCGACCATGGCCCACTGGCAGGACGTAGGCGGCACGATCGCCGGCATCACCACCGACATCTACCAGGAAGGGCTCCAGCTCCCGATCCTGAAGGTCTACGAGGAAGGGCGCCTGGACCAGAAGATCGTCGACATCATCCGCGCCAACGTGCGCCTGCCCGACCTGGCGATGGGCGACTTCCGCGCCCAGATCGCGGCGATCCAGACCGGCGAGCGGCGGATGCGCCAGCTCCTACGCCGCAACGGCCGCCAGGCGGTCGAGGACAGCATCGCGCAGATGATGCGCCACAGCGAGGCCGAGGCCCGCGAGGCGGTCGCCGCCATCCCGGACGGCGTCTACGAAGCCGAGTCGTTCATGGACGACGACGGCGTGCGGCTGGGCGTGCCGATCAAGCTGCGGGTGCGGGTCGTCGTCGAGGGCAACCAGATGACCGTCGACCTGTCGGGCATCGACCGGCAGGTGGCCGGCTACTTCAACTCCGGCGCGACGGCGGGGCGCTCGGCGGCCGAGGTGGCCTTCAAGTGCCTGACCTCGCCGACGACGATGCCGATCAACGACGGCAGCTTCCGCCCGCTGAAGGTCGTGCTACCCCCGGGCCGCCTGGTGAGCGCCACCAAGCCGGCCGCGATGCGCTGCTGGATGAACCCGCCCCAGACGATCGTCGACACGATCTTCAAGGCGCTGGCCCCCGCCATCCCGGAGCGCGTCATCGCCGGCCACCACGCCGACTTGCTGGCGCTGGTGTCTTTCGGCGTGCACCCGCGCACGGGCCGCTTCTACATCGGCTCCGGCGGCCTACCGGGGGGCGGCTGGGGCGCAACCCACAACCAGGACGGCATGAACGTAGTAGTCTGCCTCAACGACGGCGACACCCACAACGCGCCGGTCGAGGCGACCGAGGCCAAGCTCCCGCTCGTCTTCGAGAAGTACGAGCTGCGCCAGGACTCCGGCGGCGCGGGCGAGTACCGCGGCGGGCTGGGCTGCGTCCAGGTCCGCCGCGTCTTGAACGAGACCACCATCAGCTCGCAGATCGACCGCACGCAGTGCGCGCCCTGGGGCTTGTTCGGCGGCCGGGACGGCCTGCCGAACAAGATCACCCTTCGCCGCGGCGGGCAGGAGGTCGAGCAAGCGAACGGCAAGATGTCCCAGGTCCGGCTCGACGGCGGCGACGCCTACGTCCTGCACTCGGGTGGCGGTGGCGGGTTCGGCGACCCGCTGGACCGCCCGGTGGAGCGGGTGCAGCAGGACGTCGTGCGCGGCTACGTCTCGGTGGAGAGCGCGGCGCGCGACTACGGCGTCGTCGTCGATCCGACCACCCTCGCCGTCGACGCGCGCCAGACCGAGGAGCGGCGCCGCGCGCTGCGCCAGGGCCGGCCCGCCGCCGCTACCCCGCCCGCCGGACCTCCGCCAGCAGGGTCGCGACCGACTTCGTGAGCAGCGCCGTGCTGCTCACGTACAGGTAGCGGTAGCCCTGCTCGCGCAGCGCCTGGCAATCGGCGAGGTCCCGCGCCAGATTGCCGGCGGCCTTGTCGGCCTGGCGCACGGCGGTGAGCACGCGCTCGGTCGCCGCGCGGACGCTGGGGTGGTTGGGGTCGCCGAGGTGGCCCATCGCGCTGGCCAGGTCCGTCGGTCCGACCATCACCACGTCGAGCCCCTCCACCGCGGCGATCGCGGCGGCGTTCTCGACGCCCTCCGGCGTCTCGATCTGGACCACGACCAGCGTCTCGCGGTTGGCCGCCGCCACGTAGTCGGCGAGCGGGCCGCGCAGCCCGTAACGCGCCGCCCGCGTGGGGGCCAGCCCGCGCCGCCCGAGCGGCGGATACTTCGCCGAGGCCACCGCGCGCTCGGCCTCGGCCGGCGTGCTGACCATCGTGATCTGGACGCCGGCGGCGCCCGCGTCCAGGTAGCGCAGCGTGTTCTGCGGCTCGTTCTCGCCGATCCGCGCGATCAGCGGCACGCCGGCGACGTCCGCGGCCCGCACCATCTCCTCGAACGTCTCCAGGCCGATCGTCGAGTGCTCGGTGTCGACGGTGATCAGGTCCGGCCCGAGCAAGGCGAGCAGCTCCACGAGCGCCGCCGAGGGCAGGTTGACCGAGAGGGTGACGACGGTCTCGCCAGCGGCGAGCCTCTGTTTGGCCAGGTTCTCGCGCACGGTCCCCTTCCTCCGCCACGACCATGTTAGCGTATCTGCTCGGCCTGCGTGGCCGAGCGGTGGCCCGCCGGGGCCTGGGCGGGCGTTGCCCGCCGGCCGGGCGCTCGATATAGTCTCTCCGGCTAGCCCTCGCCCCTTGCGGCGCCGCCAGCGCGGGCGCTCCGGCCACGCCAATCACCGCAGCAGGTTGCGGCCAGATGGAGACGCGATGACAGCGCAGTACGATCTCCTCCTCGCCGGCGGGACGGTGCTCGACCCGGCTTCCGGGCGGCACGGCCCGTTCGACGTCGCCATCAGCGACGGCCGCATCGCCGCCATCGAGCCGCGCCTGCCGGCCGACTCGGCCCGGCAGGTGCTCGACGCGCGCGGCCGCTACGTGACGCCCGGCCTGATCGACTTCCACATCCACGCCTACTGGGGCGTCAACCCGTTCGGCTTCGACGTCGATCCGATCTGCAAGGCCAGCGGCGTCACGACTGCGATCGACGCCGGCTCGGCCGGCCCGGTGAACTTCCTGGGCTTCCGGCGGTTCATCGCCGCGCAGACCCGCACCCGCCTGCTGGCCTTCGTCTGCGTGGCGCAGCACGGCGTCCTGCTCGCCCCCCGCGAGCTGAACGACCTGGGGTTCGCCGACCCGGAGGCAGCCGCGCGCGCCGTGGCCGAGCACCGTGACGTCGGCGTCGGGATCAAGGTGCGGGTCGACGAGCCGACCGTCCAGGACCACGGCCGCGAGGCGCTGCGGCTCGCCATCCAGGCGGGCGAGGCCAGCCGCGCGCCGATTATGGTCCACATCGGCTACACGGCGCTCTCAATCGAGGAGATCGCCGACACGCTACGACCGGGCGACGTGATCACCCACTGCTTCACGCCGCTCGCGCCGAGCATCGTCGACGAGCGCGGGCTGCTGCGCCCGCCGGTCCGGGCGGCGCAGGAGCGAGGCGTCATCCTCGACGTGGGCCACGCCTCGCGGCACACCTCGTTTGCAATCGTGCGCGCCTGCCTGGCGCAGGGGATCGTCCCGAACATCATCAGCAGCGACCTCCACGCCTTCTCCGGCAGCGGTCCGGTGGTGGACCTCCCGACCACCCTGACCAAGTTCCTGGCCCTGGGCATGAGCCTGGAGCAGGTGATCGCCGCCTGCACGATCAACGCGGCCCGCGCCATCGGCTGGGAGGACCGCCTCGGCCGGCTCGCGGTCGGCCAGGTGGCGGACGTCGCCGTGCTCGAGCTGGCCGACGCGCCGGCCACGCTCCGCGACTCGGTCGGCGAGGAGCTGCACGTGGACCAGCAGCTCAAGGCGCGCGCGACGATCCGGCAAGGCGAGTTGGTCAGCCCGGCCGGGCCGGCCGCCTGAGCGTCGCGGCTCCATGCGGCAACCGGCCGCTTCGAGTTCCTAACGACACGCGGAATGCCCGCTGTGAGCCCGCAGTCACAGCGGGCATTGATAGAGACTCTGCAAGCGGTCAGCTCTCCCCTGCTGAGGGCCTCGCGGCGACTTGCGAAGCCGCCCGCTATGCGCTACAACGGCAGCGTGATCGAGACTGCTTCCTCGGATCCTCCCGCGGCCCCGATGCGTCCGCAAGCGCCCCCTCCGGCCGGAAACGTGGCGGCCCGCCAGGCCACTGCGGGGCATTCCGTGCCCCGTGGCCGGCGGAGCAGGTGGACGAGGTGGTGGCGGTCGTTCCGGAGGGCTGCCGGCACTGTCGGCAGCCGTAGCCCGAGCCCGCCGGCCGTCGTCGCGCTCGGGTCTGACGGCATCAGGTGGTGGAGCTGCTACGGCTGGCCGTGCGGGTGACGGAGTACCAGATGATCGTGCGGCGCTGCCCGGCTTGTGGGAAGCGCACCCGAGCCGACCTACCACCCGGGGGTGTCGCGCCGGCCGTGTTGACCCCAGTCGAGACCGGGCCCTGGTGGCAGCTATGCTGGGTGCCGAGTACGGTGGCTGGCGGGGTCGGACCGCTGGTCCGCGGCTCCATGGCTCCCCCGAGCACCGCGGAGGGCCGGATGGGCTACGCAGTTTGCGAAACAAGGGAAAACGGTGCGGGCTATAAGTGAGGAGGCGTGGCATGCGAACCGTTCTCATCCCGATCGTTGCTGTGGTGATGGCGCTCGCCGTTCAGGCCGACAGTCGGGCCCAGTCGTTCACCTCGCTGCAATTCACCAATGCCAGCGGCAGCCCGGTGACCGCGTGGCTGACACTGGGCGCCGACTCGGCCGGCACGGTTGACACCGCCAGGCTGGTGGATATCAGCACGAACCAGCAGGTGCCGATTAGCGGCTCGGGGCTGCAGGGCAGCTTCACGCTGCAGCCCAACCAGACGGTGGCGTGGGACTCGTTCAGTGGTCGCAGGGCCTCAGGATCGGTGACGTTTCGGGCCCCGCCGCAGTCGTGCCCGACGGCCGGCGGGCCGTGCGGCGTGACCAAGGGCGAGTTCGCCATCAACCTGGGCAATGAGGCCGTGGACATCAGCTCCGTGGACGGCATCAACGCCATCATGGCCATGGACCTGTCCGACGGCGGCGCGACGCCGTGGCCGTCCGACCCCAACGGCGGCCGGGTGGCCCAGAATAGTGGGACGCTCACCGGCGACAAGACCCTCTGGGGCGTGTTCCCGTATCGCTGCACGCAATGCGCGGCCATCGGCAATGCCCCGGACTCGGCCTGCAACCCGCTGGGCCCGGCCCAGCAGAGCTACTGCAAGGAGGGCGCCGAGTCCAACCCGCAGCCGGTAGTCTGCCAGTTGAACCGCAGCGGCGCGGGCGGCACGGTGAAGTTCATCTTCAGGCAAGCTATGGACCCGGTCCCGCAGTCCGGCGCGCCGAACGCTAGCCCTGGGACGACCAGCACGTCGAGCGCAGCCGCGACGCCGTCCCCCCGGTGACAACCCCGAGCGCGCTGCATACGCCGACCGCTGTGCCAACCGCGCGCCCGTGGCCGCGGCTGACGGGCTGAACCCGCCTGGCGTGGAGCATGCCCGAGCCCACTACCGCCAGGCGCTCGCCCTCGCCGAAGAGCCCGAGACGCCTCCGCGTCGGCCGCTACCAACCTGTACCGGGCGATGGAGATGCGCTTCTGGCTGGCGAAGGCGCAGGCGGCCCTGGCTCGGATCGCTCGCGGATCCACGCTGGTACACGCGACCACGCTACGGAATGACCGCGGCGGGGCACCGAACGCTTACGTTGCCCGGCCGGTGCGCTACTGCCCGAGCGCCAGGCCCGCGGGGCCGTTGAATCCGCCGATGTAGCTGGGAACCACCGTAGGAGTGCCGCCCACGTTGCGCACCTGGCTCACCGTGTTCCTACCCTCGTCAGCCACGTAGAGGATCCGGCCGGGCGCGTCCACGGCCAGCCCTTGGACGTTGGAGAACCCGCTGATATAGCGGGGGACGACGGTGGGCGTGCCACCGAGGTTGAGTACCTGGCTCACCGTGTTGTCGCCGGCGTTGCTCACGTAGAGAGTATTGTTGATCTCGTCGACCGCCAGGCTCAGGGGGCCGTTGAGCCCGCTGGCGTAGCTGGGGATGACGGTGGGCATCCCGCCGAGATTTTGCACCCGGCTCACCGTGGTGCCGCCGAGGTTGGCCACGTACAGCGAGAGAGTCGGCTGGCCAATGACCCCGTTGGTGGGAGTGCCGGTCGGCGTGACGGCACTGGTCGGCAGCGGCGTGGCGGTTCGGGTCGCCGTGGCGGTGCTGGTACTCGTCGCCGTAGCCGTGCTGCTCGGCAGCGGCGTCGGGGTGGCGGTCGGCTGCGGGCCCGGGCCGCTGACGCTTCCGGCCACGTCAGCCGTGCCGCCGCTGGCCAGCGGGAAGCGGACCGTGACCTGCCCGCCCTGCAGGACGTTGCCTCGCGTGCTGCCGGTGCAGGTCGTACCGAGCGTGGCGGTCACGGGGCCACAGGCGTTGCTTTCGATCCCCACGGTCGTCGGGATGAAGGCGGCTGCGGTGCCCCCCACCTGCATCCCGCTGGGCCCGGTCGCGCTGATCGTGTAGCTCATGGAGCCGGTCACGGTGAACAGGCCGGCGAGCGGCGCGGCGACCACGCAGGTGGCGCCGACGGCCGTGGCACAGGCCACGCCGGGGGCGCCGCTCAGCGGGGGCGGATTCACGCCGGGCGGCACGCTGATCGGAGCGGCCGGCGCAGTAACCGCCGCGGCCACGGCTGGTACGGCTGTCGCCAGAACGACCACCACCGCGGGCGCGGGGAGACTGGGCGGGGGAAGGCTGGGCGGCAGGAGCGGCGGCGGGAAGGGCGGGAACGGTCCGACCGGTCCCGCGGGCGCAGCCCCCGCGAAGGCCGGCGCGACCGCCCCGGGCCCCGGCGCCGCCCCGCCGGGGAGAACGCCCGCGGGGCTCGTCGGGGCGCGGGTCGGACTCGCGGCCGCCCCTACGTCGAGCGGGGCGGATGTCGGCGATGGAACTACCTGGCTCGCCGCAGGGTCAAGCAGCGGTAGACGGCGCCACCGCCCGCGGTGCACCCGTCCTGCAGGAGGCTTGTACGCTTACGAGCCTCTTACCGCGGCCGCAGGTCCCAGGCGTACATCTTGCCCTCGGGGCTCGGCCGGTAGTCGAAGCGGTTGCTGACGCCGTAGATGGTCTGGTACTGGAACAGCCAGGCGATCGGCGCCTCCTCCCACAGCAGCTCCATCGCTTGCTTCAGCCGCTGCGCGCGCTCGGCCGGGTCGAAGGCGACCTGCTCCGCCGCCAGCGCGGCGTCGACGGCGGGATTCGAGTACTGGACGCGTTTGGTCAGGCCGCTCTGGAAGAACTGGTGCAGATACTCGCCGGGGTCGACCACGCTCCCCCGCGCGATGAAGTAGAGGCCGACCTTTCCTTCCTGAATGCCGCTGAACATCGTCGGAAACTCGGGGGTCTGCAGCCTGGCGCGGATCCCGACGTCGCCCAGCATCGTCACGATCGCCGTGCTGATCTCCCGGTCCTTGTTGTACTGGCCGGAGGTCGTGTATAGGTCCACGTCGAAGCCGTCGGCGTAGCCGGCCTCGCGGAGCAGCTCGCGCGCCTTGGCCGGGGAGTAGTCGTAGTGGGGCTGGAGCGGGCCGGGGTAGCCGTTCTGCTCGGGGCCGATCGGGGCGTCGAGCACGTAACCGCTCCCCTTCAGGATGCCGTCGACGATGCCCTGGCGGTCGATCGCGTAGTTGACCGCTTGGCGCACCAGCTTGTTGCCGAACTGCGGCACGACGCTGGCGTTCATGCCCAGGAACATCACGTTGGTGTCGCGTGCGGTCTCGGAGTGGACGTTGCCGGTCAACCGCCCGCTGCTTTCCGGCATCACGCCCGAGATCAGATCGAACTCGCCGTTCAGCAGGCCGGAGACAGCGGCCTCCTGCTCCTTGATCCCACGGAAGACGACCTCGTCGACGGTGGGAAGGTGCGAGCTGTGCGCGTAGCTGGGGTTGCGCTCGACGACGAAGCGCTCGCCCGGGGTCCACTCCTTGAACTTGTAGGGCCCCGTGCCGATCGCCAGGCGATCGCCTTCCTCTTTGCCCAGCCGGTCGTGGACGGCCTTGCTGGTGATGTAGCGGAGCGCCAGCCGGAACGGCAGGTCCGCCTCCGGTAGCTTCGTGTGCAGGCGGACGGTGTAGGGGTCGAGGGCCTCGATCCCGTCCACCTGCGCGATCGTCTCGCGCTGTCGGCTCTCCGGATCGTTCTGGATGCGGTCGCGGAACGAGTACACCACGTCCGCGGCGGTGAACTCGCTGCCGTCGTGGAACTGGATGCCGTGCTTGAGCTTGAAGATCCAGGTATTGGGGTCGGGCGTGCTCCAGGATTCGGCCAGGATCGGGATGATCGCCTTCTGCTGCCAGTCCCAGTCGACGAGCGGCTCCATCACGTGCGCCCAGGTCGGGTAGATCTGGCCGTCGGTGTGGGCGTAGGGATTGAGCGAGCCGACGCCCACGCCGCGCAGGGCGATCGTAGCCACGGTATGAGCCCCGCCGTTGGTCCCGCTGTTGGCGACGCGCGGCGCCTGCGGAGCGCAGGCGGCGACCAGGCCGAGCACGAGAACGCGCAGCGCGAGGGTGAACCAGCTCTGCCGCGCGCGCCGTCGCCTCATCGCGTCCTCCCGGTCCGCCGGCCCCTGCCGCTCGGCTGCCCTGTCCGTAGCCTGGCAGAGCTTAGCCCACGCGCGAAGCGGCGTCAATCGATCGGATGGCGGGTTCCCGGCCAGCCGGTCGCGGGCGCTCGATCCTCCTGGCAGAGTAGACTTGAGATCGTGACAGGTCGCGAGACCAGACCGGACAAGCTGGGTTCTGGGGCCACGGCATGCAGTGTCCGCGCTGCGCCTACGCGTATCCCGCCGGCCAGAAGTTCTGTGGCGAGTGCGGCACGCCCCTCGCCCTGGCGTGCGCTGCCTGCGGCAGCACGCATCCCCTCGGCCAGAAGTACTGTGGCGAGTGCGGCCAGCCGCTGACGCCAGCCCCCGCCTCCGCGAAGCCCCCCGCTGCCGAGCCCGGCACGCCGCCGCACCTGGCGGAGAAGATCCTTACCTCCCGTACCGCCATAGAGGGCGAGCGCAAGCAGGTCACCGTCCTGTTCGCGGACGTCAAGGGCAGCATGGAGCTGTTGGCCGACCGCGATCCCGAAGAGGCCCGGAGCATCCTCGATCCGGTCCTGGAACGAATGATGGAGGCCGTGCACCACTACGAGGGCACGGTCAACCAGGTGATGGGCGACGGCATCATGGCCTTGTTCGGCGCGCCCATGGCCCACGAGGACCACGCCGTCCGCGCCTGCTACGCTGCGCTCCGCATGCAAGCCGCCATCCGGCAGCATGCCGAGCAGCTTGGGCGGACGGCCGGGCGGCCGGTTCAGATCCGGGTCGGCCTGAACTCCGGCGAGGTGGTGGTGCGAGCGATCGGCAGCGACCTGCGCTTGGACTATACCGCCGTTGGCCAGACGACTCACCTCGCCGCGCGCATGGAGCAGCTTGCCCCGCCGGGCTCGATCCTGCTCGCGCCCGCTACGGTCCGTCTGGCCGAAGGCTACGTCCAGGTGCGGCCCCTCGGGCCGCGGCCGATCAAGGGGCTCGGCGAGCCAGTCGAGGTGAGCGAGCTCGTCGGCGTCGGGCCGCTACGAAGCCGCCTGGAGGTGGCTGTCGCGCGTGGCCTGACGCGGTTCGTGGGGCGCGGGGCCGAGCTGGCGGCGCTGGCGGGAGCGTTGGCGCGCGCCCGAGCCGGGCAGGGCCAGGTGGTGGCGCTGGCCGGGGACCCGGGCGTGGGCAAGTCGAGGCTCGTCTACGAGCTGACGCGCTCGTCGGAGACCGCCGGCTGGCGGGTGCTATCCAGCAGCTCGGTCTCCTACGGCCGGGCCACGGCCTACCTGCCAGTGGTCGACCTGTTCAGGGCCTACTTCCAGCTCGATCCCCAGGACGACGACCGCGCGATTCGCGAGAAGGTCTCCAGTCGGCTTCTCGCCCTGGAGCCGGAGCTCGAGTCGTCGCTGCCGGCCTTCCTGGCCCTCCTGAACGTGGCGGTGGACGACCAGCCCTGGCGGGCGCTCGATCCCCGCCAGCGGCGCCAGTTGACGCTCCACGCCTGCAGGCGGCTGCTGCTCCGCGAGAGCGAGGAGCAGCCCTTGCTCCTGATCTTCGAAGATCTCCAATGGATCGACGCCGAGACGCAGGCGCTGCTCGACAGCCTGGTCGAGAGCCTGCCGACGGCGCGGTTGCTGCTGCTCGTGAATTATCGTCCCGAGTACCGGCCCGGCTGGGCGGATCGGCCATACTTCGCCGAGCTGCGGCTGTGCCCGCTGGCCGCGGACAGCCTGGAAGCCCTCCTGGCAGCGCTGCTGGGGAGCGATCCCTCGCTGCAGCCGCTCAAGCGCCTGCTGGTCGAGCGCACCGCCGGTACGCCCTTCTTCGTCGAGGAGACCGTCCGCACCCTGGCCGAGACGGGCTCGCTGGTGGGCGAGCGTGGGGCCTACCGACTGGCCGGGCCCGTCGCCACGCTGCGAGTGCCGGCCTCGGTCCAGGCGATCCTCGCCGCGCGCATCGACCGGCTCGCTCCCGAAGACAAGTACCTGCTGCAGGCGGCGGCGGTGCTCGGCCACGACGTGGCCTATGGCCTTCTCCAGGCCACCGTCGACCGGCCGGACGACGCGCTGCGCGCCGGCCTGGCCCGATTGGTAGCCGCCGAGCTCCTGGAGGAGAGCGCTCCGTTGGCGTCGAAATACACTTTCAAGCACGCCCTGACCCACGACGTCGCCTACCAGAGCCTGCTGGTGAGCCGCCGGACGGAGCTGCACGGCCGCGCTGGCGCGGCCCTCGAAGCGCTCTGCCATGGTCGGCCCGAGCGCCTCGAGGACCTGCAGGCCCTCGGCCACCACTTCAGTCTGAGCGCCGACAAGGCCAAGGGAGGGCGCTATCTCTTGTTGGCCGCGGACCACGCGCGCGGCATCTACGCCAACGCCGACGCAGCGCGCCTCTACCAGCGCGCCCTGGAGACGCTCGACCGCAGCGACGGCACCCACGCCGAGCGAGCCGCCGCGCGCGAGCGGCTCGCCGACGTCCTGGCGCTGGTCGGGCAGCGCGAGCAAGCGCTGGAACAGTATGGAGCGGTGCTGGGCGCTTGCACCGAGGGGCGGGACCGCCCCGGGCAGGCCCGGCTGCGGCGCAAGATCGGCGCCCTGCTGTGGGCGGCCGGCGACCGGGACGGCGCCCTGGCGCACTACCAGGCCGGGCTGGCGCTGCTCGAGGCGGACGCCGACCACGTCGAGCTGGCCCAGCTCTATCAGGAGATTGGGCGCCTGACCTTTCGCAGCGGCGACGCGCAACAAGCCGTCACCTGGGTGCAGCAAGCGCTGACCCTCGCCCAGCACTTGCTGGCGACGGAGCCGCGCTGGCGGCGAGAGGCCACCACGGCCATTGCCGAGGCCTACAGCACTCTCGGCGCGGCGCTAGCGCGCACCGGCGATCCGGCGGCGGCGGTGACGCACCTGGAGCGCGGCCTGGCGGTAGCGCTCGAGCAGGAGCTGCTGCCGGTGGCCTGTCGCGCCTACGCCAACCTCGGTGTCCTGTACAGCATCCTCGACCCCGGCCGAGCGATAGAGGCCTGCCAGGCCGGCCTCGCGCTCGCCAAGCGGATCGGCGACCTGGGCCTCCAGCCCTGGCTGTATGCCAACCTCGCGGCCGCCTACTGCACCTTCACCGGTCAGTGTGAGGCCGAGGGCATCGCCGCGGCGCAACAAGCAATCGACCTCGATCGGCAGCTCGGGCAGCGCGATCACCTCGCGGTGCCCTTGATCGTGCTCGGCCAGATCTATCAGTGCCACGGCGAGCCTGCCCGCGCCGTCGAGTATTACGTCGAGGCGCTCCGCCTGGCGGAGGAGATTCAGGAGCCGCAACTGCTCTTCCCTTGCTATGATGGTCTGGCCAGCCTCTACCTCGACCTGGGCGACGAGGCGCAAGCAGAGCACTTTCTGATTGAGGGCCAGCGGATCTGCGAGCAGGCCGGGCTGGATCCCGACTCGCTCGTGGTCCTGCCATTCTTGAGCTAGTAGGATGACCACCGTCGAACGATCGACACCCGTGCGGCCGGGCGAGCCGGCCGCCGACTTCGCGCTTCCAGCGCTGCACCAGGATGGGCTCGTGTCGCTGGCGGACTACCGCGGCAAGTGCCCCGTCCTGCTCGCGCTCTTCCGAGGACTGAACTGCGCCTTCTGCCGACGAAGCATCGCCCAGCTAGGCGCGACCCGTGAACGGCTCCAGGGCGCGGGCGTCGAAGTGCTGGCCATTACCGCGACCCCGGTCGAGCGCGCGCGACTATACCTGCGATTTCACCCGGCGCGCGTGCCGCTGGCCGCCGATCCCGACATGGTCACCCATCGGGCCTATGGGCTACCCACAAGCCAGATGACGCCTGAGCTCATCCAGCATATCCAGCCGCTGTATGTGGACCTGGCGCGCGAGGCCAACATGCCCGTAAGCGAAACCGCGTCGCTGCTGGAGATCAGCAAGGCCCTGGGCCGCCTGGATGGCTTCGAGATCGCCGACGCCGACTGGGCCGTCGGGAGTTCGAGCACGCTCACCGGGCAATTCCTGGTCGACGCGCGCGGCATCGTCTGCTGGGCCAACGTCGAGGGGACGGGGGAGGGCTCGGCGGCCCTCGGGAAGTTCCCCACGGCCGAGGAGCTCCTGGCCGCGACCAGATCGCTACCCCGATGACGACCAGCGGCGGCTAAGAGCCGGGCAGCAGGGACCAATCTACGAAGCGCTGCAGGTCGATGGGGGTCCCGGGCTCGTAGCCGACCTGCGCCTCGATCGTCGTCTTCATCGCCGCGTCGCTGATCCGTCCGTCCAGCGTGAATGAGTCGCGGGCGAGATCGTATAGCTCGCCGGCCAGCGCCGCGTCGACGTCCGACCAGTCGACGATGTCCTGGACCGCGGTGTCGCGGTGGGCGCGCAGGTAGGTCGTGCCTTCCAGGATGGCCCGCGTCAGCGCGCGGATCTCGTCGGGATGCTCCTTGATCCGCTCCGGCGTGGTCACCAGGCCGTTGAGCGGGAGACTGATGACCTTTCCCAGGTCGAGCACCTCGTGGTAGCCCTGCTCGCGCGCCTTGATCGTCGACACCAGGTCCATGGTGCCGGCGTCGACCTGGTTCGCCAGCAGCAGGCCCAGGCGCGACTCGGGCGTGCCGGCGTAGACGAAGGACACCTCGTCCGGCGACACGTCGGCCTGCTGCAGGGCCAGGCGAGCCATCACGTCCAGGATTCCGCCGCGCACGTCGGCCACGAGCGACTTCCCGCGCAGCTCCTGCACCGATTGCAGCGGCTCCCGCGCCATGATCGCGTGCTGCGGCCGGCCGGTCATGACCATCACCACGATCTGCGCCAGACCGCTGCTATTGCCCGCGACGCCGCCGAACGTACTGGTCAGGTAGTCCACGTCGCCGCCCGCCAGCGCGGCGTTGGCCGCATCCTGGCGGAGGGGCCGGATGTCCGCGTCCAGACCGTAATTGGCGAGGATGCCGTGTTTCTCGGCGACGACGAGGGGCAGATAGGCCACGCCGCGCCCCGGCACGGCGATCCTCACGGTGTGGAGCGCGGCCGGGGTCGCGGGCTGCGTCTCCGCTGGCCGCGCCGGCGGGGCCGCCGCGGCGGCCCCGGCCGCGGGCTGGGCCTGGGCCGGTGCGGGTCGCGCCTCCGGCTGGGTGGCCGCGGGGCCGCAGGCCAGCAGCAGCGCTAGCCCCAGCGCCACGGCGTAGCCCCGGATGCGCGTCGCGCCGGCGATCGGTACGGGCATGGTCGTGCTCCTTCCGCTCCGCGTCGCGCTCGCGCGGGGGCGGCCGGCCTCGTCGGCCGCCGGCAGCGTCCCGTGAGCTACCGGCGTACGGGAGCGATCAAGCCCGTCCGGCCTCGGCGGGCTGGCGCCCATCCGAGGCGCGCTCGCCGACGGCGAGGGAGTACAGGCGCGCGCAGTTGTCCCAGAGGATCTTCCGCCGCGCCTCGGGGGCGATCCCCTCGCGCTCGAACGTCTCGAGCAGGGTATCCGTGGCGTGGGGGTACTGGCTGTCCTGGTGCGGGTAGTCGGACGAGACGACCACGTTGTCGGCGCCGATGCGGCGGATGACGTCGCCCACCAGGTACTCGTCGACGTCCATCGCCACGAAGCACTGGCGCAGGAAGTACTCGCTCGGCCGCAGCGAGAGCTGGATCTGCTCCCACTTGCCCTTCTGCTCCCAGCGCTCGTCCATGCGGTAGCACAGCCAGGGCGCCCAGGCGCAGTTCGCCTCGAGCATGGCCACGCGCAGGCGCGGGAACCGCTCCAGCACGCCACCGATGATCAGCTCCGCCAGCGTCATCATCTCGTCCGGCATGTTCTGGAACACGCCGACGAGCACCGACGCGTTGGGATGGCCGGGGAAGCGGTTGGTCACGTTCTCGAGGTTCGGCGTCTGGCTGGAGTGGAAGGTGGCCGGCGCGTCCAGCCGCTCGAGCGTGGCCCAGAGCGGGTCGTAGTAGGGGTCGTGCAGGGCGCGGCCGTTGTGCGGCTCGGGCGTCAGGCAGACGCCGACGTGGCCCAGCTCCTCGATGCAGCGGCGGGCCTCCTCGGCGGCCAGGTCCGCGTCGTGCAGCGGGATCACGCCGGCCGCCTTCAGCCGCGTCGGATCGTAGCGGCAGAAGTCGGCAATCCAGTCGTTCCAGGCCCGCGCCAGGTCGCGCGCGTACTCCGGCTCGAGCTCCTCGTCGAGGATCGGCGGGAAGGTGCGGAACAACACCGCGACGTCGATCCCCTCGTCGTCCATCGCCTTGACCTGCGAGGCGGCGTCGAAGCCGTGCTCGAGCCCGTACTGGTAGCGCGGCGCCTCCTGGGCGTCGCGCTGGCGGTTCACCGCGTTGTTCGCGGCCATTAGCTCGGCCGGCACGCGGGTCTTGCGCACCGGCTTGCCGTCGGCGGTGGCGAAGCGGTGGAAGCCGTACCCGGTCCGCGGCTCGGCGCGCGGCACGCGGTCGCCCCACTTCGGGTCCATGTAGCGGAGGTAGAGGTCGTGGGGCTCGAAGACGTGCATGTCGCAGTCCATGAACCGGTAGCCTTGCTTAGCCATGCTGCCCTTCCCTCTCTTGCTCGGATTCCAGAGCAGATCTTGCACGGACCCCGCCGCCCGAAGGGTGGACCCGAGACCCGCCTGCCGGTCCGGTCTTCAGCCCGGCGGGGTGCCTATGCAAACCGCTCCCGTGCCCGCGGGTGCTAGCGCGCCTCGCCCGCGGGCACCGGCGCCGTGGCGCCGGCTTCCACCCGCGGACCGTAGAACCGGATCGCGTTGTCGTGGAGCAGCTTCCGCTTGACGGCGTCGGACAGGTCGTCGCGGCTCGTGAGGGCGCGCACACTACGTGGCCAGTCGCCGTCCCAGTGCGGGTAGTCGGAGGCGTAGAGGAGAGTGTCCTCCAGCCCCCAGCGCACGCCGTCGGGGATCGTCTTCTCCTCGCACTCCACGCCGAAGAAGATGCGCCCGCCGCGGATGTACTCGCTAGGCCGCATGGTGAGGTACGGCGCCTCGTCCGCGCCGCGCTTCTCCACCTCTTCGTCCAGGCGGTCCATCATGTATGGCACCCAGCCCACGCCGGACTCGAGGTAGGCGACCCGCAGCCGCGGGAAGCGCTCGAACACGCCCCCGATGACCGTGCCGATGAGCGCGATCATCTGCTCGACCGGGTGGTCGAGGGTGTGGGCGCTGAGGAACTTCCGGAAGCGCTGCGAGCCGAGCGACTCGTTGCTGGTGCCGGTGTGGAAGCCCAGACCCACGTCGAGCCGCTCGGACTCGGCGTAGATCGGGTCGTAGCTGGGATGGCCCCAGTCGGGACTCTGCGGGACGTGGGTCGGCACCAGCGCCCCGATCGCGCCCAGCTCGACGACCGCGCGGCGCAGCTCGGCCGCGGCCGCCGGCGGGTCCTGCGGCGCCAGCAGGGCGACCGCCTTTAGCCGCGCCGGGTCGGCCTGGCAGAACTCGTGCAGCCAGTCGTTGTAGGCGCGCGTGAGCGCCGTGGCGTAGTCGGGCTCGTGGATCCGGCCAATGCTCAGGCCCGCGGTCGGGTAGAGGACCATCACGTCGATGCCGTCCGCGTCCATCGCCGCGAGCTGCTCCTGGGGGCTCTGCGGGCGCTGGCCCAGCTTGCCGCGCAGGTCCCTGTCCCAGGCATCGTTCGGAAACAGGTTGCGGCGCTGCCAGCGCGGCGCGAGGCGCTCCCGGATGCCGGACAGCGACTCGATCAGGTGCCCGTCGTTGTCGATCACCGCGTACTCGGCCATCTCCCGCTCCTCCTTTGGCTTCCCACTGCGGCAGCGCGGCGCGCGCCGCCCCGGCTGACCTGCCTCCCGCTCGTCACTCGTAGCGCCCCAACTGCTGGACAGCGGCGTCGGCGTAGCTGAGATCGACGGCTTGCTTCAGATCGACTGGCTCCGTGACCATGCCTTGCTGCACGCGCCACTGGAGCTGATCGGCGATGCTCGCCTCGTCGACGCGGCCGTCTGGATCGATGTAGGCGAAGCCCATCCGGTCGTAGAGATCGGCGTCCTTGACCGGGAGCTGCCGGGTGAGGATCGAGACTACCGCGGCCCGGCCGCGATTCTTCTTGAAGGCGTCGTTGTAGTCCCGCACGCCGCGCAGGTACGCCGTCATCCAGCGGCGCGCCACGTCGGCCCGCTCCGCGGCGAACTGCGGCGAGAACAGGACTACGGTGAACTGGATCCCCGGCCGGACGTCGGCCATCTCACGCCACTTGACGCCGAACCCGCGATCCACGGCCAGCGTGGACGCCGGCTCGGCCTGGTTGGCCACGTCGATCGCCTGGTTGGCCAGGGCCGAGATCATGTCGGTGAAGCTCATCTCCGTCAGCTCGACGTCGTCGGTGCTCAGGCCGCCACGGGCTAGGGCGAGGGCCGTGCCGTAGTGCGCGGAGGTGCCCTTCGCGACGATGGCGATCTGCCGGCCGCGCAAGTCGGCGTAGTCCTTGATCTGGTCGGCGAGGTCTTTCCGCACGACGAACTGGACCGCGCTGGCCCCCGAGTCGTGGCGAGCCTGGGGCCCCACGATCTTGATCGCCAGCCCGCGGCCAATCGCGTTGAACAGGCCGGCGCTGATCGCGCCGCTGCCGACGTCGAGCTGCCCGGACCCCAGGGCGGGGGTCATGCGGCCCGCGGAATCGAACTGGGTGAACTCGACGGCGAGGCCTTGCTCCTGGAAGTAGCCGCGGTCGAGGGCGATGAGCTGTCCCGCCTCGGAGAGCGTCCGGGTCACGCCGACCTGCACGGTGGCCGGCTCGACGCTCGGCTGCGCCGGCGCCGCTCGCGCCGCGGTAGCGGGGGCCGGAGCGCGGCTGGGCACTGGAGGGGCAAGTGCGGGCACGCCCGCGGCAGGGGCGCAGGCGGCCAGGGTGATCACGGCGCACGCGGCGGCTAGCAGCTCCACCGTGCGAAGGATCCCGTTCCACCATCGGACGAGCATTGCCGATCGCTCCCGCTCAGCTCCCCGTCTTGGCTAGTTGGCGGATCCGCTCGAGGACGTCCGGCTGGCTGTTGAAGCGAGCCAGGACGCCTTCCATCGTCTCCTGGGTCTCCTTACCGCCCAGTGGCGAGATCTCGATGCCGAGCGCCTTCTGGTAGCCCGCGCGCAGGGCGGGATCGTCGAACGCCTTGCCGAGCGCCTCGCGCACGACCGCCACCACCTCGGGCCGCACGCCCGGCGGGTAGCCATAGGAGAAGTTGCCGGTGCGCGTGTAGGGCATCAGCTCGATGCCCTGGTAGTCGATGGCGCTCTTCACGGCGTCGCCCTTGATCTCGCGCGCCGCCTCGCTCCAGGTCGGCAGGTCGGGCGTGTAGGGATCGCGCACGATCTGGCCCTCGCGCACCCGTCCGACCTGCGCCAGCGGGATGGCGACGCCCTCCTCCACCAGCGGCTTGACCGCCGTGTAGTAGCCGCTCAGGGCATCGCTCGTCATGTTCAGCTCGCCGCGCCGCAGAGCAAGACGCATGTCACCGCTGCTGCCGTAGCCGCCGACGAAGGTGTAGTCCACGCCCATCAGCGAGAGGAAGAGCATCACCGGCATCGAGCGCGACGAGGCCGGCGAGGTCTCGCCGTAGAAGACGTGCTTGCCGCTGGCCACCAGCTCGGGCAGGCTGCGCACGCCGAGGTCCTTGCTGCCGAAGGCGACGGCGCCCTCGGTGACCGAGGCCAGCCACTGGAAGCGGGGGATCTCGTACTGTACCTGCTCCGGATCGAACAGGGCGTGGGTGACGATGGTCGCCGTGTGCAGGATCGTCAGGCCGTCCTTCGGCGCCACGTTGTAGACCCAGTTCTCGCCGACTAGGCCCCCCGCGCCCGGCATATTCTGGACGAGCACGGTGGGGTTGCCCGGCAGATATTGGGCAAAGGTTGGCGCGAACAGGCGGGTCATGATGTCGGACGACCCGCCCGACGAATAGGGAACGACGATGGTGATCGTCTTGCCCTGAAAGCTGACAGTGCTGGACGGCGCGGCCGCCGCGTCCGCTGCCTTCGGGGCGCTCGCGACCGGCGCCCTGGGCGGGCCCGCCGCCGGTGCGGCCGGCGCCGCGCAGGCCGCCGGGCACAGCGCCACCAGGACCACGAGCACCCCTGCGAGCCGCGCGACGAAGCCCCGCATGGAGTCTTACCTCCCGCTCGTCCCCGCCCGGCCGCCTCCCCGGCGTCCGGCACGCCGTAGTGACTGCTAGGATGCGCCCGGGGCAGCGGGGTTGTCAACGGGTCCAGGATGAACGAGCGCAGGGCCCACGTCCAATGAACGTGGGCCCTGCGCTGTCAGATCGCCACAGCTCCAGACGACGAGTCGTGGAGCCAGAACGGAGCTCGGCTTACGTGCCGCTACCGCCGCCGATCGTGCCGGTGATGGTAGCGCTGAACGGGATGCCCCCACCGCTGCCGCCGCTGCCGCCGCTGCCGCTGGTGAGGCTGCCGCTGCCCGAGCCGCCCGAGCCGTTGTTGTTCACGACGATGACCAGGCCGTCAGGGGAAGCCGCGCCGCGCGGCTCCAGCTCCACGATGTCGAACTCCTGGTCCAGGTCGAAGTGCTCTTCCAAGGTCTCCTCCCCTCGATCGCTAGCTAGTCGCTTGCTCGTCCCATACCAACGCGTGGACCTGCCTACGATGCGCGACCGCGGTACTTCCGCAGGGCCGCGACCGCTCCGAGCGCTGCTAGACCACCGACCAACAGGAACAGGCTGTCCGCCTCAGGAATCACCGGGATCCCGCCTGGCGGTGCGGCCATCGGCGGCATCGCAGCCGGCGCCGGCGGAGGCGGCGGCAGCAGCGGTGGTGGCGGCGGCGGGATGAGCTGCAGCGGCGGTGGCGGCAGCAGCGGAGGCGGCGGCGGAAGGATCGGCGCCCCCGGCCCGGTCACCGTGCCCAGCAGACAGGTCGTCGTCGCCGTGAAGCACAGCGCCACCGTCGAGCCCTGTAGCGCGTTGCCGGTGATCGTCCCGGTGCAGGTATACGACGTGCCGCCTGCGCCGGCTGCCGGCGCCGCGCAGGCCACCGCCTGGATCCCGAGATCGGTACTGAACACCGCCACCGGCGTGATGCCCGCGACGAGGCCGGCCGGCACGGTGGCCGTCAGGGTGAAGCTCATGCTACCGGTGCGAGTCAGGGTGCCGTTGACCGCGCCGGTGACCGTACAAGTCTGGCCCACAGCGGTCTGGTTGAGACCGGGCACCAGTACCTGGCCGGCCAGCGCGCTACCCAGGGTCGCGCACGGCACACCCGGCGTCCCGAGCAGGAACCCGGCCGTCGCCTGCGCCTGCGTCTGCGCCGCCGCTAGGGTCAGGTTGTTGGCGGTGTTGGCGCCCGTGGCGACGCCCGTGGAGGTGACGAAGCCGCCACCCACGGCCGGGAAGGCCACGGTGATCGTCGCCCCTTGCAGGATGTCGCCGGCGGTCGTTCCGGTACAGGTCGTCGTCGTCGCCCCGCCGACCAGTGTCGTCGTCGAGCAGGGGAACTGCTCGCCGCTAGCATTCACCGTCGTCGGGATGAAGATCGTCGGGATGACGCCGACCAGCGCCTGCGCGCCGGACGCCTGCGCCGTGAAGTTGAACGTCCCCGAGCCAGTCTTGGTCCAGGTGCCGTTGACCGCGCCGGCCACGGTACAGGTCTGGCCAACGGTCGTCGCGCACGGCACACCCGGCGTCCCGGACGCCGGCGGGACCGGCGGGACTCCGATCGTCGGCGTCGCGGTGAGCGTGGCCGTCGGCAACGGCGTCAGGGGCACCGCGGTGTTGGTCGACGTGCTCGTCGGGGTCGCCGTAGTCGTGCTCGCCGGCGTCGCGGTGAAGGTCGCCGTTGGAGTCGCCTGGCCAGCTACGCTGTACTCGAAGCGGGGCTGCGGACCCTCCACACGCGCGGCGAGTCCCGAACCTGCTGCCGCGCTCGCTACCGCCTCCTGGTTCGGCGCGGCGGTTACCGGCGCAACAAAGGCCGTGAAGCTGGCGCTCGCTAGGAGGGCAAGGATTAGCGCGGCGGGAACCGCGCGCTGCCACGCGGGTCTGCGGTGATGCAAAGTCTACCCCCTTGTCTGTAGTCGGCCGACGTGCCCGGCGAGCGGCGACCGGTCGTCGGATCCACGGCGCGGTGCGACCTCGGCTAGCATCTCCTACCCGGTTAAACGGACGGGGAGGCAGAAGCGTTACAGATTACAGCCGGCCTGCTCTGTCGCCCAGGTGACTGACAGCGCCTGCCGCGTGAGCTAATCTACGCGTGGCGAGAGCGATCGCCCGACGCAACCACGCAGCAACGCTGGAGGAGCAGACATGTCCCAGCAGACGCCACTGCCCAGCGCGGAGAAGTTCAACGCTTTCGCCTCGCGGCTGAAGAGCTTCCGCGACACGCTGCCCAAGGACGAGCAGCCGATGCTCGACGCGATGGTTGCCGCGGCCTTCCAGCAAGAGTCGAAGCCCGCGCAGAACGACGTGCAGGGCTACTGGTGGGTCGCTTACCCGGCCTACCCCGGCTGGTACGCCGCGCCGGTCTACTACGGTACGCCGTGGGCGGCGTACTACGGCTACGGCTACCCGGTCTACTACCCGTAAGCGGCCTCTCTACGGCAGTGCGAGCCTGCGGCTCACACTATGCATTCGCGGTTTCGCCAGGCGCTTTGGAGTAGCGCCCAGACGCGGCGGGGGAGGCCCGATCGGGCCTCCCCCGCCGCGCAGCTACCAGCCGGCGAGCCGCCGCGGCTACGGCCGGAAGGTTGCGAACACCTTGTCCGAGTTGGTGATCCACGACTCGAGGAATACGGCGTGGTCGGGCTTG
>Ga0070739_10002245_pt1 | contig 26461 bp, 24 predicted proteins | sample Coa_R1_7_FD_66445 | JGI IMG/M metagenome (GOLD analysis project Ga0070739, IMG submission 66445) | Surface soil microbial communities from Centralia Pennsylvania, which are recovering from an underground coalmine fire - Coalmine... | ecosystem: Environmental > Terrestrial > Soil > Unclassified ...
CCTGGTCGGCCTTGAGCAAGATGCGCGCAGGCGTTAAGGTCCGCGTCGGCGCTGACCCGGCCGCGAGCAACGCGTGCAAGCGGGACCGGTCGGCTTCGCTCAGGCGCACACAGTGTTGCTTTCCCATGCGGGGACCGTACCCGAACGGCGGCCCCCAGATCAACTCATGTGTGACAGGGTACTAGGACCGTGCAGAGCGAGGGCCCCGGCTAGGTCGGCTCCCGGGCGATTGCTTCCGCTGGTCACCGATCCCCGACTGCGCGTGTATCGTAAAATAGGCGCGCCGCGTATACGTTGTGCTGGAGGCCGTCATGCCATCCGCCGGTCTGCTCGGCCCGCTGTCGCGCTCGGCCCTCGTTCCCCTCGCCGCCCTCGGAGCGATGCTCGCCCTGCCGATGCTGAGCATCGCCAGCAGCGGGCCGGACCCGGGCGGCCGTCAGCCGTCCGCTGTCGGCCCTCAGCAGTTGGGATCTGGCACTATGGACTCCGCGCTCGGCCAGTCGAAGGGCCTGCGCACGCTGCGCGTGATCGGCTTCACGCGCTACCCGCCGCTGCTCGCCGCGCAGGAGCTCGGCTACTTCGCTGCCGAGGGGCTCGACGTCCAGTTCGACATCACCCCGTCCTCGACGTACCAGATGCAGGCCCTCGTCCGCGGCGACTACGACATCGCGATGACCGCCTTCGACAATTTGCTCGCCTCGGCCACGCGCGAGGGCGTGCAGTCGCAGGCGTTCGCGATCACCGACGTGCGCGACCTGCCGTTCTTCGTCCAGCCCGAGATCCAGAGCTACGAGGATCTGCGCGGCAAGGCGCTCGCCGCCGACGCCGTCGATACGGCGCTGGCCCTCGTGCTGCGCCGCCTGCTGCTGGCCCACGATCTCGACTTCGCCCGCGGCGACTACGAGCTGGTCGCCGTCGGCGGCACGCCGGAGCGGCTGGACTCGCTGCTCCGCCACGAGACCTGGGGGGCGATCCTCAACCCGCCGTACAGCGAGGCCGCCCGCGCCGCCGGGCTGCGCCAGCTCGGCCACCACAGCGAGGTGCTGCCCGATTATCCTGGCAGCACGATGGCCGCGACTGAAGCCTGGCTGAGCGTGCCGGCCAACCGCGACGCCGCCGTGCGCTACCTGCGCGGCTGGATGCGCGCCGTCGCCTGGGTCACCGACCCGGCCAATCGCCAGGCGGCGCTCGACCTCATCGAGGCGCGCCTGGGCATCTCCCAGCCGGCCGCGGAGGCGCTCCTCGACGGGGTGGCACGCGACAACGCGCCCAACCCGGCTGGCTTCGCCAGCGTCCTCAACCTGCGCGCCGATCTCGGGCTCGCCGCGCCAGCCCTGCCGCCGATCGAGCGCTTCTACGACCTCGGCATCTACCAGCAGGCGCGGCAGTAAGAGGAGGCTCTTATGGACGACGCAGCCCCCCCGCCGCCACCGGAGCTGGCGAAGCTGTTCGAGGCCCTGAAGCGGGCGACGACCCCGCAGGAGCGCCAGCGCGCCTGGGACGCGATCGTCGCCTACCAGCGCCAGGTCGAGGTGCGCGCTCAGCCGCGCGGCGCCCTGGACCCGTCGGCCAGCGTGTAGCGGGTTAGCGCCAGCCGCCGTGGACCTGGTTGCCAATTTCCGCGCTGTGCGAGCCGTTACACTACAACCGTGGATGCGCGCACGCCTCATCTTGCTGCCTCCTGACTGGGAGGAGTAAAGTGAGCGCCCCGGCCCGGGCCAGGCGGGGCGCCCATCCGGCCGTGGGTCACGGCAGGATGGGTCTGGCCGTCCGCGTGACGGCTACGCCCGCGTCGAGCGTGGCAAGTGGGCCCGGCTGGGAAGAGGCGCTGGACAAGGGCAGGACGACCATGAACACGAGAAGCGTTGGAGTCGAGACCGTCACCTACCGAATCGACGACATCGAGCATGCCAGCCGGGTGTTCGTCAAGACGCTCGCGCAGTATTGGGCCGTCTTCAATACCGACCAGTGGGTGAGCTACCTGATGACACTAGCGCAACGGATTCGTCAACAACAGCCACGCGCGGCCACCCTGCGGCTGGAGGGATTGGAGATCGTCTTTTCGGGGTTTCCGCGGCCCATCCCGGTGATCGAGAACGGGGAGGTCATCTACCGCGCGCGCGAGCCGCGCTTCACGCTCCAGCACACGACTGAGTATTTGCTACCGTCGCGGCGCACCTATCTCGAGCGGCTGACGACGGCCCTCGCCGAGGAGATGCAAGTCGTCTATCACCTGTACGTCGACCAGCCGCCCCTCACGCTAATCTTCCCGAAGCACGAGTACGCCCGGCAGGTGACAGCAGTGAGGGCGCCCCTGCTGGCGCCGTGAGCCCGGCGTGGTCTCGCCCCGCCGAAGAGTGCCTCACGAGACCCGGAATGCTTGAGGTGCGCCTGTGGCTCACCTCGGATATGGATAGCCACTCTAACGAAAGTGCGGCCAGACTTCCTGGGTGAAGCGCTCGAGCTGGCCCAGGGTGTCCCAGGCGGCGAAGCGCACGACGAACCGCTGCACGCCCGCGTCCACGAACTGCTCGATGCGCTCGCGCAGCACGCGCGCCGGTCCCCACGGTCCCCAGCTATCGCCCCAGTAGCGCGGCAGCCCGTAGTAGCTGACCAGCCACTCATCAGCCTCGCGCGCCGCGCGCTCGGCGTCGTCGTCCAGGTGCACGGTCCAGAACAGCGCCGGCTCGAGAGTGGCCAGGTCGCGGCCCTGGCGCGCGGCCTCCGCCGCGACCACCGCCCGGGCCTCCCGATACTCGTCAGGCTTGACGCGGCTCGGAAACATGCCGTCGCCGAGCGCGACCAGCCGCCGCGCCTGGCGTGGCGACACCTTGCCGTCGTTGCCGGCCGTGAGCAGCAGGCGGGGACCATTCGGCTGCGCGGGCCGCGGCCGCAAGGTGACGTGCTCGACGTGGAAGTGCTGGCCGTCGAAGGTCACGTCGTCCTCGGTCCAGAGCCGGCGCAGCAGGCGGAGCGTCTCCTCCAGGCGGCTGGCCCGCCGCTCCGGATCGACACCGACCGTGCGGTACTCATGCAGGCCGCTGGGGCTCTTCGCGCCGATGCCCATGCCGAAGGTCAGCCGCCCGCCGGACAGCAGGTCGAGGCAGGCCATGCTGTGGGCGAGCTGGACCGGCTCGCGCAAGGTGGGGATGTAGATCGCCGTGCCCAGGCCGACGCGCTGGGTGCGCGCCGCAATGTAGCCGAGCGTGGAGAACACCTCGAGCCGCGGCTTGGCCACCAGGCTGTCGCCCATCCATACCGAATCGTAGCCGAGCGCCTCGGCGCGCTCGGCGACCTCGATCGCGCGGCGGTAGCCCTCTGGCTGCTCGCGCATGATGAAGTCGCGCGTGGGCAGCACGATCCCGAAGCGCACTCCCATTGTTGCTCCACTCGCTTGACAGGCTTGCGGCGCCACGGCTAGTACTTTGGGACAGGTGATCCGAGTGACGTGGGCATCGGCACCCACCACTCGGATCACGGGTCATGCAGGACCAGGCTGGTGCCGCGAGGTGATGCTAGCAGATGTTCATGCCCCCCGGCGTCCTCGACGGCGTGACCGTGCTCGACTTCTCCCGCGTCGTGGCCGGCCCGTACTGCACGATGGTGCTCGCCGACTACGGCGCCGATGTTGTCAAGGTGGAGCGCCCCGGCGCCGGCGACGACACACGGGCCTGGGGCCCGCCGTTCGCAGGCGGGGAGAGCGCCTACTACCTGGCCGTCAACCGCAACAAGCGGAGCATCGCCCTCGACCTGGGCAGCGCGGCCGGTCGGCGCCTGGCCCTCGACCTGGCGACGCGCGCCGACGTGGTCGTCGAGAACTTCCGCGCCGGGACGATGGCGCGGCTCGGGCTGGACTACGCGACGGTCGCGGCGGCCAACCCGCGCGTGGTCTACTGCAGCATCTCCGGCTATGGCAGTCGCGGGCCGCGCCGCGACGAGGCCGGCTACGACGTGATGGTGACCGGCCGAGCCGGCCTGATGAGCATCACCGGCTACCCGGACGGCCCGCCGGCCAAGATCGGCGTCGCCGCCCTCGACCAGGCGACGGGGCTCGCCGCCCACGGCGCGATCTGCGCCGCGCTGTTCGCGCGCGAGCGCAGCGGGCGCGGCCAGCACGTCGAGCTGTCGCTGTTCGCTACCGCCATCGGCCTGCTGCTCAACGCCGGCAGCGACTATCTGGTCGGCGGCCGGGTGATGGGCCGCTGGGGCACGGCGCACCCGTCGATCGTCCCCTATCAGGGCGTGGCCGCCCGCGACGGCTATATCCTGGTCGGCGCGGCGAACGACCGGCTGTTTCGGCGCCTCTGCGAGGCCCTCGGCCAGCCCCGCTGGGCCGACGATCCACGCTACGCCACCAACCGCGAGCGGGTTCGCCACCGCGACGAGCTGGTGGCGGCGATCGAGGCGGTCACGCGCCAGCGCGAAGTGGCCGACTGGCTCGCCGTCCTCGAACAGGCCGGTGTGCCGGCCACGCCGATCAACACGATCGACCAGGCGCTGGCCGATCCGCAGGTAGCCGCCCTGGGGCTGGTCCAGGAGGTGGACCACCCGACGGCAGGCCCGATACGCCTCACGGCGCCCTACGTCCAGTTCGGCGGCGCGGCGCCGCCGATCCGCCATCCGCCGCCGCTCCTGGGCGAGCACACCGAGGCCGTGCTGCGCGAGCGCCTGGGGCTGGACTCGGCCGCCATCGCCGACCTGCTCGCCGCAGGCGTGATCGCCCAGGCGCCGGCGAGCCATCAGCCTTCAGCCGTCGGCGATCAGCCGGGTGCCGAGGAATAAAAGCGGTGACCCGAGAGCTGCCCGGTGATCGCTGACGGCTGAACGCTGACGGCTGCGAGCCGACAGCCGAGAACGCAACCGCGGGGAGACGCCGCATGTACTTCGAGGACTTCGCCGTCGGCCAGGAGCTGGTGACGCGGGGACGGACTGTGTTCGACCACGACATCGGTGCCCTAGTCGGGCTGTCCGGGCTATACGAAGAGCTGTTCATGAACCGCGAGTACTACGAGCGGGAGAGCGTCTTCCAACGGCGCGTGGCGCCGGGCCTGCTGACGCTGTGCATCGCCGAGGGCCTGGTGATGTCTGAGGAATGGTACCGCGGCACCGGCCTGGCCTTTCTTGGCCTGGACGAGCTGCGCCTGCACGCGCCGGTCAGCCCGGGCGACACGCTGCGCGTGCACGTCACGATCCGCGAGACGCGGACGACGCGGCACCCCGACCGGGGCGTCGTGCAGGCCGCGCACGCCGTCCGCAAACAGGATGGCACGCTGGTAATGTCGTTCCAGATCGCGCGGATGGTCCAGCGGAGAAGCCCAGCGTGCTGAGCGCCGCGCCGCCCACGGCCCGGCCCTACTACGTTGTCGTCAATGCCGCGGCCGGCGGCGGACGAGCAGGCGCTCGCTGGCGGGGCCTCGAGCGGGCGCTGCGGCGGCGCGCGGTGCCGTTCGAGGCGGCCTTCACCACACGGCCCGGCGACGCCGCGCGCCTCGCCGAGCGCGGCGCGGCTGGGGGCTATGCCGGCGTGGTGGCAGTGGGCGGGGATGGGACGATCAACGAGGTGGTCAACGGCCTGATGGCCGCCTGCCCGCCGGACGCCAGCGCACCCGACGACGGTCGCCCGCTCCTCGGCGTGCTGCCGAGCGGCACGGCCCAGGACTTCGTTCGCAGCGCCGGCATCCCCCTCGGCGCTGCAGCCAGCGTCGAGTGCCTGGCCCGGCCGCGCCCTCAGCCGCTCGACGTGGGACGGATCTGCTTCGAGTCCGGCGCGATACGCTACTTCGCCACCTACGCGGGCGTCGGCTTCGATGCTATGGTCGCCGTCCGTGCCCACCGCTGGGGCCGCGTGCTGCGCGGCGCGCTGCCCTACGTCGTCGGCTTCTTCGCGGCGCTGCGCGGCTACCACAACCAGCAGTTCGTGCTGCGGGTCGACGACGCGCCGCCGCTGGTGCCCCCGCGACGGATCAATATGGTAGTGATCGCCAACGGCGCGAACTACGCCGGGCTGCTGCGCATCGCCCCCCGGGCCAGCCTGTCCGATGGGCTGCTGGACGTGGTGGTCGTCGGTGATGTGAGCCGCCTGGAGCTGGTCGCCTCCCTGCCGCTCGCCCTGTTCGGCCGCCACCTCACGCACCCCAAGGTGACGCCCCTACGGGCGCGCGAGGTGGCGATCGCGGCCGCCGCATCGGTGCCCGTGCAGAGCGACGGCGAGGTAGCCGGCCAGCTTCCGGCCCGCTTCGACGTGTTACCGGGAGCGCTGCGCGTGCTTGGTGCATAATATGGCAGCAGTCGACAGCCCTTGGCGATTGGCCGTCAGCGATCAGCCGCAGCGAGGAGCGGATGGCCGGTAGCTGGCGGCTGGTTGCTGACCGACGAAGGCTGGCCGCTGGCGACCGAGGGCCGCTAGTCCTCGGCCGCGGGAGACAGGCATGACACGTTATGTCCGATCGTTCCGGACTGGGCTCCTGGTGGGCGCCGCGGCGGGCCTCGCCCTCGGCGCCGCCGAGCTGTACGGGCGTCGCTCCGGGCAGCAGCTCATCGACTGGAATTTCGCCGTCAAGGTAGCGCTGCGCGCCTGCGGCAAGGTGCCGCCGCTCGGCGCCGGCGAGCGGGGCGCCCTGGAGAATCACTACCGGCGCGTCCTCGAGCAGATCGAGGAGCCGATCGCGCGCTACACCAGCACCTACCTGCCGCTGCAGGGCACCGAGGTGCGTGTGCTCGACCGGCCGTCCTGGATCCGCACCAACGCAGGCAACTTCCAGGAGTTGCTCCAGCCGTTCGAGGAGTTCTACCAGGACCAGGCGCGCCACGAGCCGGCGGGCGGCGCCGCTGTGTCGGGCGTCAGCCGGCTGGTCCTGAGCAGCCAGGTGGGGGTCCTGCTGGGCTACCTGTCGCGGCGCGTGCTCGGGCAGTACGACATCAGCCTGCTCGGGCGCGAGCCGGTGGATGCCGGCAAACTGTACTTCGTGGAGCCGAACATCCGCGCGCTGGAGACCACCCTGGGCCTGCCGCCCGAGGAGATCCGCACCTGGATCGCCCTGCACGAGGCGACCCACGCCCACGAGTTCGAGCTGCACCCGTGGGTGCGGCGCTACCTCAACGGTACCCTCCACGAGTACCTGCGGAGCATGGTGGGCGAGCTCGCCGAGGGCGCGAGCAGGGATCGCGGCCCCTTCGGCGGCCTGGCGGCGCGGCTGGTCGAGGGACTGCGCGACGGACGCAACCTCCTCCAGTCGTTCATGACTCCCGAGCAGCAGGCGCTTGTATCGCGCCTGCAGGCGCTGATGGCGCTGCTCGAGGGCTACAGCAACCACATCATGCACCAGGTCGGGCGCGGGCTGCTGCCGCATTTCGCCGAGATCGAGGCCCGCATCGAGGCGCGCCAGAAACAGCGCTCGCCGATCGAGCAGTGGTTCTTGCGCGTCACCGGCCTGAGCATGAAGATGGAGCAGTACGTCCTGGGCGAGGCATTCATCCGACAGGTGATCGAGGCCCGCGGGGTAGACTTCCTGAACCGCGTCTGGGCCGGCCCAGATGCGCTGCCGAGCGAGGACGAGCTGCGTGCGCCAGCCACCTGGGTGACGCGAGTCGAGGCGGCGGCCGCGTAGGAGCTGACCTTGGACTGCATGCGCTTCACGATCATCGACCCGTTGAGCCGCGTCAGCTTCGTCGCGCCGTGCCCCGTCCTCGACGCGCTGGTGGCGGCCTGCGCGCGGGCGCCGCGCAACCTGCTCGAGCTGCTGGACGCCGCGACCCCGTTCGCGCCCGAATTAAAGGATCGCATCCTGAGCGGGCTCGCCGTGTTCGACGAGCACAACTCGGCGGGCCACCTTGAGCGGATCCACGCCGCGTTCCAGTACTGCAAGCCGGAAGAGGTGCCGGTCTTCCGCATCCTCGATCCGGCTACCCGCGAGCTGTCGCTCAAGCCCGTACGCGCGGGGATCGTGCTGTTCAACCTGCGCGACAAGCGGATCGTCCAGCTCCAGAACACTTATGCCGAGATCCAGCGCAAGGGGCGGATCCGCGTGCCGCGGACGGCCGCCACGCCGGCGCGGATCTACCGCTACGAGCTGCCGCCCGACTGGTCGCTGGTGCCCAGCCGCTGACAGCGTCCTATCCACACCGAGGAGGGAGCCGCGGTGGTCGCAGAGAGCTTGCTGACGGCCGAGCAGGCGGCCGCGGTCCGCGACCGCTTCGGGACGCCGTGCTACGTGTACGACCGCGGCCGCCTCGAGGCCGCGGCGCGCGCCGCCCTCAACTTTCCGGCGCCCTTCGGCTTCACGCTGCGCTACGCGATGAAGGCCAACCCCAGCCATGGGATCCTGACCGTGTTCCGCGAGCTGGGCCTGCAGATTGACGCCTCGAGCGATTACGAGGTCGAGCGGGCATTGCGCGCCGGGTTCGCCCCAGAGCAGATCCAGCTCACCTCGCAGATGCCGTCCCGCCAGCTCGGCGACTTCGTCCGCCGCGGCGTGCGCTTCAATGCCTGCTCGCTCCACCAGCTCGAGGCCTTCGGCCAGACCGCGCCCGGGCACTCCCTCTCCGTGCGGATGAACCCCGGTCTGGGTAGCGGCTCGACGAACCGCACGAACACGGGCGGGCCGGCCTCCAGCTTCGGTATCTGGCACACCTACCTGGACGAGGTGAAGGCCCTCGCCGCCAGCCACAACTTGACCATCGACCGCCTGCACACGCACATCGGCTCGGGCTCGGACCCGGAGGTGTGGAAGCGGGTGACGCGCCTGACGCTGGACCTGGCGGCGCGGCTGCCGGACGTGCGGACGGTCAACCTCGGCGGCGGCTACAAGGTGGCGCGCGTGCCGTCCGAGCGGACGACCGACCTAGCCGACGTGGGCGAGCACGTGCGGCGCGAGCTGATCGCCTTCCGCGACCGCCACGATCGGGCCCTGCACCTCGAGATCGAGCCGGGCACCTACCTCGTTGCCAACGCCGGCTGCGTCGTCGCGACCTGCGTCGACGTGGTGGACACCGGTCCCGAGGGCTACCTGTTCGCCAAGCTCGACACGGGCATGACGGAGGTGACCCGCGTCTCGTTGTACGGCGCGCAGCACCCGATCGCCGTGCTCGGCGACGCCGGCGCCGAGGCCGACGTGGTGTTCGTCGGCCCCTGCTGCGAGTCCGGCGACATCCTCACGCCGGCGCCGGGCGATCCGGAGGCGCTGGCACCCCGTCGCACGCGGCGGCCGCGGATCGGCGACCTGGTCGTCGTCGGCGGCGCGGGCGCCTACTGCGCGTCGATGTCGACGATCAACTACAACTCGTACCCACAAGCGCCCGAGGTCATGCTCGAGCCGGATGGCAGCCTGCGCCTGCTGCGGCTGCGGCAGCGCCTCGAACAGATCTGGGAGAACGAGGTCGCGGACGTCTGACGCCGCGCGTATTCTTGCCCGGTCGACGCAAACGCGGGGTGCTGGCGACTGCCAGCACCCCGCGCCTCTTTCCGGCAGCGCGGCTACGTGCCGAGCTTGGACAGGTAGTCGACCAGCGCGTCGAGCTGTTCGGGCGTGAACTGCCCCTGGAACGGCGGCATCAGCTTGCCGTAGCCGGGCACGTTGAACTGGAAGTTCGACCCCTGCAGGATGTGTCCGCGGATGTAGTCCTGCGCGGACATCCCGGGCACCCGGTCGCCGGCACGCTGGCCGAGCTGGCTGAGATCGGGGCCGACCTGCCCGCGCGCCTGGGGAATCTCCTGGATCGTGTGGCAGGCCACGCAGCCCTTGGAGACGATCAGCGAGCGCGCCAGCACGTCGCCGGTGCCCGTTGGCCCTTCCGGCATCTCCGGCGTCGGCGCGCCGGGGGCGACCAGCCCCTGCACGACGTTCCAGTTGCCGTACATGATGAACGTCGCCAGCTCCGAGATCTCCTCGTCGTTCAGCGAGCCGCCGTCGCTTAGCCCCCAGGCGGGCATCGGCGTGTTCGGGCGCCCGCGCGCGATGGTCTTCGTGAGCAGGTCGTAGGTCTTGCGATCGTCGTCGCGGTCGCCGGTCGCGCGACGCAGGGTCAGGTTGGCGGCCTGGATGCCCTGGCCGGGCACGATCGCGCCCGTCCCGGTGTAGCCGTGGCAGCCGTAGCAGTACTGGGCGAAGGCGTGGGCGCCGCGGTCAATGGCCTCCTCGCGCTGCCGCTCGAACGCCTTGGCCTGGCGCTCGGGCTCACCGAGGCCATAGAGGAGCAGCACCAGGCCGATCCCGAGCACCATGGCGATGATGAGCTGGACCTTGCGCTCCGAGCCCACCATCGCGTCGCCCTCGGCCGCGGCGCTCGGGGACCAACCGGCCGCGTAGGACACCGCGAACGCCAGGAGCAAGAGCAGGACGATACCGATTAGAACACCGACGATGACGGGCACCCCGGAGCCTCCTTCGCTATGCCGGGACTGGGTCTTTCTGGTGGTCGGCTACCGCTCGCGTGATCGCCTTGCTCGGCCCGGTCTCGACATAGATGCGGCCCTCCCGGATCGTGATCGGGAACATGTCCATCGGCCGCGGCGCCGGCCCGGTAATGATCTGCCCGTAGCGGTCGTAGATCGAGCCATGGCAGGGGCAGTTGAAGCGGCCGGTGGGCTCGATCGAGTCCTCGGACTTGTCGTTCTCCCGCCAGGGCACGGTGCAACCCAGGTGCGGGCACTTCTGCCAGAGGGCGAGGAACCCCTCCGGCACTCGCGACAGGTAGAACTTGCCCTCCGTGATCTTGGTCACCTGGCCCACCTTGAAGTCGCCAGGCGCCCCCGCCAGGACCGTGCCGCCGAAGGTGCCGGTGCGCCGCGGCCAGAAGAAAGGCAGGAACCCAACTAGCAGCTCGCCGACGATCACTAACAGCGACGTCCAGCCTACCCAGCGCAACAGCTTGCGGCGCGAGATGGGGTCGAGCCCGGGCTCGGCGACCGCAGGCACCGTCGCGGGCCGACTGGCAGTCGCCTCAGCCGGGCTGCCGATCGGCGCCCGGCTGCTGGCGTACCAGCCCGGCGGCAGGGCTGCGCGACGCAGCGCGCTCGCCCGTAGCCCCAGGGCCGGCGCCAGTGCGGCGCGTCCGCGGTACGTCCAGGCCACGAGCGCCACTAGCGCCACCGCTATCCACAGGTATCCTTGATCCACGATACACCTCTGATCCCGCGCTGGCCGAGCCAGCCTATAGGACTCCAGGACAGGTGATCTGAAGAGTGTGCGCCCGGGCGCACACTCTTCCGACCCACAGTAGCCAACGATTAGTCGGTTGACGGTGGCATGTTCCACGGCCAGTACAGATGCATCCCCGGACCACGGAAGACCGTGCCCGAGATCGTCAGGAGCATGTACGTCACGACGAAGCCGGTGAACAGTCCGATCAGCACCTCGCGGAGGCTCGCGTGCCAGACCCGGCGGAGGATGATGACCAGGATTACCACTGGCCCGAGCATGATGATCGTCGGGAAGAGCACTCCCGAAATCAGCACGTCCGACAGAAAGTGCAGGCCTGTGGCCTCGGCAACGATGCCGAGGAATCGCTTCAACCCGCAGATACCACAGGTCTGCTCCTCGTCGAGCAGGAGCATGATCGGGATCAGGATCGAGGTGTAGATCGTCGTGAAGATGATGATCGGGATGGCGTTCCGCTGCGGGAACCATTTACCCACGTCCGACGTGTCCCGGTCGATGTAGGGCATCGCGGCCAGCGCCACCAGCGCGGCGGTCGGAACCAGCACGCCGGCGAGCGCCGGGTGCATGTGCAGCAGCAGCTCCTGCAGGTTCAGGAAGTACCAGGGCGCCTTCGACGGGTTGGGCGTGCGGTCGGGGTTGGAGTGCGCCTCGAGCGGGGCGTTCACCAGCCAGGCGAGCACCATCACCGTGAGTAGCATCAGCAGGGCGGCGATGAACTCGATGATCAGGAGGTTCGGCCAGACGAACACGGTCTCGTCGCGCTCGCGGGCTGCGGCCCGCCCCGGCGCGCGCCGGGCGACCTCGGCGACTCGACGCCGCGCGTCCTCGGGCGGCTGCGCGGCTTGGGCAGGTGTCGTTTCAGCCATGGCGTCCTCCGACTCGACGAATCACAGCGGCCCGGCGATGCCGCCGTCCTTCCGGATGCGCCAGAAGTGGACGGCCATGAACACCGCTAGCAGCAAGGGCAGCCCGATCACGTGCAGCACGTAGAAGCGAATCAGCGCGTTCTCGCCGACCTCGTACCCACCAATCAGCATGAATCGCACCTGCTCGCCAAAGCCGGGCGCGCTGCCGACCATGTTCGTGCCCACGGTGATCGCCCAGAACGCGAGCTGGTCCCAGGGCAGCAGGTAGCCGGTGAAGCTGAGAAGGAGCGTTAGCGTGAACAGCACGACGCCGACGACCCAGTTGAACTCGCGCGGCGGCTTGTAGGCGCCTGTGTAGAAGACGCGAATCATGTGCAGGAAGACGGTGATCACCATACCGTGCGCGGAGTAGCGGTGGATGTTGCGCAGCATCATGCCGAAGCCGACGATCGTTTCCAGGTCCTTCATGTCCTGGTAGGCATGCTCGACGGCCGGCCGGTAGTAGAACATCAGCAGCACGCCGGTGACGGTGAGCAGGAGGAACAGGAAGAACGACAGGCCGCCCAGGCAGAAAGTGTAGGTGATCCGCAGGCTGGCCTTGCGAATCTTGATCGGGTGCAGGTGGAGGAAGACGTTGGAGAAGACGACCAGAGCGCGGGTGCGCGGGTCGTCAGGGTAACTGTGGCGGAACAGGCTCCGGAACACGCGGTTCTGCGTGATGCGCTGCCGCCAGCTCCGCGTCGTCTCGCTGATCACGGTTCACCTCGTGCGCTGGATAGGCGCGAGCACCCGCCCGACACGCACCCGCCGTACGGCGCTGAGCAGTGGAAGACGCCCACGCGGCTCCGTCAGCCTGCTGAGCGTGCGGCAACGCCAGGCTATCACACCCCCCCGGGCATGTCAACGCGAGTTGCGCCGAGCGCGCGCGCATACACTACAATGAACTGATAGGACAAGAGCGCGGCTGCCCGGAGGGCCGCGCCCGCGGCCGAGAACGCGACCCGAGGAGTATTGGATGCGCCGTGAGCTACCGAGCGTGGTCTTGCTCATTGACTACGATAACCTCGAGATCGGCGCCAGCTTCGACCTCCCCGGCCGTCCCCTCGATCTCGGCTCCCTCATCGAGGTCTGCCAGCGCTACGGCAGCGTGACCATCGCTCGCGCCTACGCCGACTGGGGCGACCCCAACGAGCGCCTGGCCGTGTACGAGTCGGGCATCGAGCCCTGCTTCGCGCCGATCTTCCGGGCCGGCCCGAACGAGCCGGGGAAGAGCCTCGCCGACACGGTACTGGTCGCCGACGGGGTCGACATCCTCTGGCGGGTGGCGCCCGACGTGCTCGTGCTCGTCACCAGCGACAAGGACATCCTCCCGCTGGCCCGGCTGGCACGCCTGCGCGGCACGCGTACCGTGGTCGTCGGCAGCGACCGCACCGCGCTACCGCTCCGCCGGCTGGCCGATGAGTACGTCACCTACCGCGATCTCGTGCACGGCACCGGCGTGCCCGTCGCCAGCAACCAGCGGGCGGGGCTGGTACCGCTCTCCCGCAGCTCCGGCACCGAGCTGCGCGGGCCGCGCCTGCTGGCCGAAGCGCGTGCCACCGAGCGGCGCGCCGGCGCCCGGCCCACGGAGGCGCGAGCCGCCGAGCCGCGGCTGCCGCTGGCGGAGTCACGGGTGCCGAGCGCCGCCGAGCCGACGCGGGCGCCGGAGGAGACTGCCGGACGCACCGCTAGCGAGAGCGCCGCGACGACGCGTCGCCGCCGGCGCCGCCGCGGTGGCCGCGCTCCCACGGCCAGCGAGGGCATGGCGTTGGAGGCCCAGGAGGGAGCCCAGGTCGAAGCGGGAGTCGAGGCGACGCTGCCGGGCGAGGTAGGAGCCGAAACCCCCACCGAGGCGCTGCGGGAGGTCAGCGAGCCGCTCGCTGAGGCGGCCCCGGTCGCCGAGCCCGGCGGCGGGTTTCCGCTACAGGCGGAGGACCGGGCGCCGCTGCCCGTCGCGGAGCCCGATGTCGAGGGCAGCGACGCGCTCGAGGAGCAGCGCGAGCTAGCGCCCCCCGTGCCGAACGCCCCACGCCCGACGTTTGGCTCCTTTGCGCCCCTCGTGCCAAACGACACGCTGACGCTCGAGGCCCCGCGCCCGGGCCCCGAGCCCCGGGAGACTGCTGCCGCGGCGGTCGAGGAGCCGCCGGCCGTGGGCAGCCTCGTCGCGGAGGCCGCCGGCGGCGCGACGGTCGCCGAAGCCCCGCCGGGGACGGAAGCGGCCGCTGAGGAGAGCGCGGCCTCGCCCGCGCCCGCGCCGCGCCGCCGGCGCACGCGCACCCCTAGCCGCGGGCGGCGGGAGGCGGCGCCGGAAGGGGGCACGCCGAACGGCGCGGCCGGCAGCGAGCCGCCGGCCTGAGCGGCGCCGGCCGACGACGAAAAGACGACGAGGGGGAGCAATGCTCCCCCCCGTCGTTCGCTCGTGGCAGAGAGGTTAGCTGGCGGTCACCTGGCCGCAGCTTATGCCGGGCCCTGGCGGGCTCTCCTGGCGGTGCACCTGGATCCACCAGACCGCCGGATCGGGCGCCGCCGCCACGGTGGACGTGCTCGTGCCTACGCCGTTGGCGTCGGCGACGACGACCTCCAGCGGCATCAGGACGCCGGCCGCGCAGGAGCCGTTGTGGATGTGCGCCGCGTGGCGGCTGTTGGGCTCCAGGCCCTGCAGGGTGATCGTGATGGTGGTGGAGTCGCCCATCGGGTGCACTACTGCCTGGCCGCTGACGCCGCTGTTGTTCGACTCGTTCATCGTCACCGTCATGTCGCCCTGCATGTCCTGGGCTGCCACCGGGCTGGCCACCGCCACCGGGCTGGCAACCGCCGCCGCCAGCGCGAGTCCGAGCAGGCCGCGAGTCAGACTGCCACGCATGGTCCTACCTCCTCGCTCGACGTCCGATCCTGGGCGGGAACCTCGCTCCCCGCCCAGCGTACCCCACTACAATACGCTGGCGGGTTGCACCGCCCTGCGCGCCACCATACGCTACCGCGGCAGCCGCCGTCCAGGCGCGCGCCCCCGCCCACCTCCGGAGACTGCATGTTGCGGTTGCTCATCACGATACCTACAAGATGTTGTATGCGTCGGCACGAGACAATGCGCTCCCCGCGCCGCCGATGGTTGACTGGAGCGCCGCCGGTCTGCTATTTTTAGGGCAGAGATGCGTTGGTGCATTGGGCAGTCTCAGACCCGTGCCAACGGTTGCAAGCTCAGGGACGTCGCGGCTGCTCCTTGCTGAGCTGTGGCGAAGTGCGCTGAGCTTTTTTGTAACCACCGGCGGGCCTGTCGCGGCCTTTACAGGTCGCGACGCCGCCTGCCGGCAAGCCGATCGGTCCTGGGGGAGGTGTAGATGGCGACCGAGCGATTGACTTCCAGCGTGGACGGCATGCACGTGAGCGGGAGCGCGCGATTGCGCCCCGCTTATGGTTTCGACGACGTGGCGCTGGTGCCCGGCGCGCTGACCATCGACCCAGAGGACGTCGACGTCTCGTGGCAGATCGGCGCGCACCGCTTCGCGCTGCCGGTGCTCGCCTCAGCGATGGATGGGGTGGTCGATCCGGCGTTCGCGATCGCCCTCGGCCGCCTGGGTGGCCTGGCCGTCCTGAACCTCGATGGCCTGCAGACTCGCTACGACGACCCGAGCGAGCCGCTGGCCCAGATCGCGGAGGCTCCCGCCGAGCGGGCGACCGAGCTGCTGCAGGAGCTCTACCGGCCGCCGGTGCGGCAGGACCTCATCCGCCGACGGATCCAGGAGATCAAGGACGGCGGTGTCCTCGCCGCCGTCTCGACGACCCCGGCCAACGCTGCCGCCTATGGCCGGATCGCCGCGGACGCGGGCGTCGACATCTTCGTCGTGCAGTCGACCGTCACCAGCGCCAAGCACCGCTCGCGCCTGGGGTCGCTCTCGCTGCCCGACCTCTGCCGGTGGATGCCCGTGCCGATAGTCGTCGGCAACACCGTCTCCTACTCGGCGGCCCTTGAGCTAATGGAGACCGGCATCGCCGCGCTGCTGGTCGGGGTGGGGCCGGGCGCGGCCTGCACCAGCCGCGAGGTGCTCGGCGTCGGCGTGCCGCAGGTGACCGCGACCATGGACTGCGCGATGGCCCGCCGCGACTACCGTGCGCAGACCGGCCGCTACGTGCCGATCATTACTGACGGCGGGATGCGAACCGGCGGCGACGTGTGCAAGGCCCTCGCATCGGGCGCCAACGCCGTGATGATCGGCTCGCCGTTCGCGCAGACGGTCGAGGCGCCGGGGCGCGGCCACCACTGGGGCATGGCCACGCCGCACGCCTCGCTGCCGCGCGGGACGCGCATCCGCGTCGGCGTCAACTCGACGCTCGAGCAGTTGTTGTTCGGGCCCAGCTCGCGCACCGACGGCACGCAGAACCTGATCGGCGCGCTGCGCACCTGCATGGGCGTTTGCGGCGCGGCGAACGTCGGCGAGATGCACGCGGTGGACATGGTGATCGCGCCGGCGATCAAGACCGAGGGCAAGGTCTGGCAGCTCGCGCGAGCGTTCTAAGACGCCGCGCGTCCGGGCCAATCAACCGCTTCGGTCGGCGTCGAGCGCGCCACGGGAGCGTCGCGAGGGGAGGCTGCTCTGGCATCCGCGGACACTGAGCCCGAACAGGGAACACCGCCCGGCGACTCGCACCGGGTCGCGGTCAGCGGCGACATCGAGGTCGGCACCTACCTAGAGATCGGCGGCGCCCGGGCCGGTAGCCGCGCGCCGTCCCGCCAGGCCGCGGCGGGCGCGACGCCGACGCCCAGCCCCCGCGACGCGATCGCCATCCTCGACTTCGGCTCACAGTACTCCCAGCTCATCGCTCGCCGCGTGCGCGAGTGCCAGGTCTACTGCGAGCTGCTGCCACACGACGTCTCCGACGCCAAGCTCGAGAGCCTCAACCCGCGCGGCTTCATCCTCAGCGGCGGGCCGGCTAGCGTCTACGCGCCGGCCGCGCCGCGCCTGCCGTCCTACGTCTTCCGCTCCGGCCGGCCCGTCCTCGGCATCTGCTACGGCATGCAGCTCCTGGCGCACGAGCTGGGCGGCGAGGTGGCGCCGAGCGACAAGCGCGAGTACGGGCACGCTGTCGTATCGGCCGACTTGCCGGTGGCGGAGATCTTCGCCGACCTGCCCGAGGCCTTTCCGGTCTGGATGAGCCACGGCGACGCGATTACCGAGCTACCGCCCGGCTTCCGTACCCTGGCCCACAGTGACAATTCCCCGGTCGCGGCCATGGGCAACGAGCGCGGCTGGATCGGCCTGCAGTTCCATCCTGAGGTGGCGCACACGCCGAACGGCAAGCAGCTCCTGGCGAACTTCCTCTTCCGCGTCTGCGGCTGCCAGCCGACCTGGACGCCTGGCTCGTACGTCGTCGAGGCCGTCGAAGAGATCCGCCGCCGCGTAGGGAGCGGCAGGGTGATCTGTGCCCTGTCGGGCGGGGTCGACTCGGCGGTGGCGGCGACGCTCGTCCACCGCGCCGTCGGCGACCAGCTTACCTGCATCTTCGTCAACAACGGCCTGCTGCGGCGCGACGAGGCCGAGCGCAGCCTCAGCGCCTTCCGCCGCCACCTGAAGATGAACGTGGTCTACGTCGACGCCACCGATCGCTTTCTCAGCCGTCTGGAGGGCGTGGCCGATCCGGAGCTGAAGCGGCGGATCATCGGCGACGAGTTCATCCAGGTCTTCGCGGCCGAAGCGGCGAAGCTCGGGGAGATCGACTTCCTGGCCCAGGGCACGCTCTACCCCGACGTGATCGAGAGCACGTCGTCGGACACGAAGGGCGCGGCGCGGATCAAGACCCACCACAACGTCGGCGGCCTGCCGGAGTCAATGCCGTTTGCCCTCGTGGAGCCGCTGCGCTACCTGTTCAAGGACGAGGTGCGGCAGGTCGGCGCTGCGCTTGACCTGCCCGATGAGGTGCTCTGGCGGCAGCCGTTCCCCGGCCCCGGCCTGGCCATCCGCATCCTAGGCGAGGTGACGCGCGAGCGACTGGAGATGCTGCGCGCGGCGGACTGGATCGTGGTCAACGAGATCAAGCGCGCCGGCCTCTACCACCGTGTCTGGCAGAGCTTCGCGGTGCTGACGCCGCTGCGAACGACCGGCGTGATGGGCGACTACCGCACCTACGCCAACGTGGTCGCCGTGCGAATCGTCCAGAGCGACGACGGCATGACGGCCGACTGGGCCCGCGTACCCTACGACCTGCTGGCGCGCATCTCGACGCGGATCGTGAACGAGGTGCCCGGCGTCAACCGCGTCGTATACGACATCAGCTCGAAGCCGCCGTCCACGATCGAGTGGGAATGACGCGAGGCCGAGGACGGTAGCGGGATGATCGATCGCTACACCTACCCCGAGATGAAACGGGTCTGGTCGGAGGAGAACAAGCTCGCCCAGTGGCTGCGGGTCGAGGTTCTCGCCTGCGAGGGGTGGGCCGCGCTCGGGGTGATCCCTCCCGACGATCTGGCGGCGATTCGGCGCGCCAGCGTCGATCCCAACCGGATGGCCGAGATCTACCGCGAGAGCCACCACGACGTGCTCTCGTTCGTGCGGACGGTGGCCGAGAGCGCAGGGCCGGCCGGTCGCTTCATCCACCTGGGCCTGACCTCGTCTGACGTGCTCGACACGGCGCTGGCGGTGGTGCTGCTCGAGGCGCTCGATCTCCTCGCCGGCGACCTCACGGCGCTGGAGGCGGTGCTGGCGCGCCAGGCGGTGCGGCACAAGCGCACGCTGATGGTCGGCCGCACGCATGGGATCCAGGCCGAGCCGACCTCGTTCGGCCACAAGCTGGCCGTCTGGGTCGCCGAGGTCCGCCGCCACCAGCGGCGGCTGGCCGCGGCGCGCGAGACGATCGCCGTGGGCAAGCTGGCTGGCGCGGTCGGGACGCACGCCAACGTGCCGCCGGCCGTCGAGGAGTACGTCTGCGAGCGCCTTGGCCTGCGGCCGGTCGAGGCGGGCACCCAGGTTATCCAGCGCGATCGCCACGCCGAGCTGGTCCTCACCCTAGCGCTGATCGCCTCGTCGCTGGAGAAGATGGCGACCGAGATCCGCGGCCTGCAGCGCAGCGAGGTGGCCGAGGTCGCCGAGCCGTTCGCGGCCGGGCAGCAAGGCTCGTCGGCGATGCCCCACAAGCGCAACCCGGAGCTGGCGGAGCGGGTCTGCGGGCTGGCGCGCGTGGTGCGCAGCGCGGCCCTCCCCGCCCTCGAAGATGTGGTGCTCTGGCACGAGCGCGACATCAGCCACTCCTCCACGGAGCGGATCATCCTGCCCGATGCCTGCCTGGCGCTGGACTACATGCTGCGGACGTTCACCCACATCATGGACAAGCTGGACGTCTATCCCGAGCGGATGCGGCGCAACCTGGAGCGCTCGGGTGGACTGGTGGCCTCAGGGCGGGTGCTGCTGGCGCTGGTCGAGCGGGGAATGGGCCGCCAGGAAGCCTACGAGCTGGTCCAGGGCTACGCCAAGCAGGCGTGGAACGACGAGGCGAGCTTCGAGGCGCTGCTGCGCGCCGACCCGCGCGTCCAGGCGCTGCTCGGCGCCGACGACCTGGCGGCGCTGTTCGACCACGAGTACCACCTGCGCGAGATCGACACCGCCTTCGCGCGGCTCGGTCTGGAATGAGACTTTCGACGGCTATCGCGAGTGAGCGCGCGGCTCACCTGCCATAGCCTGGCTTCGTCGGGGGAGCCGAGCCTATGACGTCGCGATCCGAGCCGCTCCTTGCCCCGGGCGCGCCCGAGCCGCCGCTGGTCGGCGCCACGGCGCTGCCGCTGCCGGTCTTCAGCCGTGGCAAGGTGCGCGAGATGTACGACCTCGGCGACCGCCTGCTGATGGTCACCAGCGACCGCATCTCGGCCTTCGACGTGGTGATGGACGCGCTCATCCCGGCGAAGGGGATCGTGCTCACTGCGCTGTCCGCCTTCTGGTTCGAGCGCACGCGGCAGATCACCGAGAACCACCTGCTCAGCACCGATCTTGTCGCCACGCTGCCGGACCTCGCCAGCGCCCATCCCGAGCTGGTCGGGCGCTCGATGGTCGTGCGCAAGACGCGGCGGCTCGACGTCGAGTGCGTCGTGCGTGGCTACCTCGCCGGCTCCGGCTGGGCGGAGTACCGGCGGGAGGGCACCCTGGCCGGCGAGCGGCTGCCGCCCGGGCTGCGCGAGTCCGACCGCCTGCCCGAGCCGCGCTTCACGCCGGCCACGAAGGCCGACAGCGGCCACGACGAGAACATCTCCGTGGCTCAGATGGCCGCCCTCGTCGGCGAAGAGCTGACCCGCCGCGTGGCGGCGATCAGCCTCAGCCTGTACGCGCACGCCGAGGCCTACGCCCGGGGGCGCGGCATCATCATCGCCGACACCAAGTTCGAGTTCGGCCTGCTGGACGATCGGCTCGTCCTGATCGACGAGGCGCTGACGCCCGACTCGTCGCGGTTCTGGCCGGCTGACGTCTACCAGCCGGGCGGCCCCCAACCCAGCTTCGACAAGCAGTACCTGCGCGACTACCTGGAGAGCACCGGCTGGGCGAAGGAGCCGCCGCCGCCGCCGCTGCCCGCCGATGTCGTCCGGAACACGGCGGCGCGCTACCGCGAGGCGTACCAGCGGCTGGTCGCCTGAGCGCCGGGAGCGCGGGCAGGGCGCGAGCGCGGTCGCTCTCATGCCCCGATGCGGAGTGACGATGGGACAATGGCTGGCGCGCGTCCACGTGACCCTCAAGCCCGTGGTCAACGATCCGCAGGGCCTGGCCGTGCTCGGCGGGCTGAGGCAGCTCGGCTACGGCGACGTCACGAGCGTGCGGCTCGGCAAGTACCTCGAGGTGGGGCTGAGCGCGCCGGACCAGCCGGCCGCCGCGGCGCAGGTCGACGAGATGTGCCGCCGGCTGCTGGCCAACCCGGTCATCGAGGACTACCGCTACACGCTCGAGCCGGTCGCCCGGCCGGCGAGCGAGGCCGCGCGCCCGGACTGAGGCCGCCGGCGGTCACAGCCGCCGGTAGATCTCGATCGCCCCATTGCGGTAGACTAGCTCGAACGACGAGCGCAGGACCGGATCATTGCCGAGCGTGTTCCAGACGCGGTCCTCGTCGGTACCCTGGTGACGGGTGAACACCCAGGTGACGTGCGCCTCGGGATGCTCCAGCGCCTCGTACCACAGCTCGGCGTTCCCCTCATACACGAAGCGGCTCAGTGGGATGCCGGACTGAAACTGCGCGCTCTCGTTGCCGAACGACTCCATCAGGATCAGTCCGCCGTCGTAGTGGTCGGCCAGCCAGTGCCCGGCCTCGCGCAGCTCGCGGTTCAGCGACAGCCCCTGCCAGGCCAGCGGCTCCTCCAGCGTGACGATCGAGCCGCTGTAGCCCATCCAGACGATCGTCGCGCAAGTGAGCAGCGTCACCGCGACCGTGGCCCAGCGCCGCCGCCGACACAGGTAGCCGCAGAACACCGCGACTGGCAACAGCATCGCCAGCCCGAAGCGCACGTTGTACAGGTCGCCGTTGATCGCGGGTACGTGCAGCGGACGCTGGCCGAGGAAGAGCATCACGATGAAGAACGGCAGTGGGAACAGCAGGACTAGCACGGCGATCGTGCGGCGGTCCAGGCGCTCGCGCTCGAGGAATAGCGCCAGGCCGGCGCTGGCCGCCAGGGCCAGGCCGAGCCCGGTGGTGTAGACCGTAGCGCTGAGGTAGGCGCGGGCCGCCACGCCGAGGTTGCCGACGGCTGCCTCGCTGCTGCTCACCCAGAGGGCCGGTTTCGCGTACTCGCTGGACTGCCAGTACAGGAAGTCGTGGAAGATGAGCTGGTTCCAGAACAGCCAGAGGAAGATCCCATAGGCGGGCAGCACGGCGAAGGCGAGCAGGTACCCCTCCATGCGCTCCTGGGAGAGCCGCAGGACCGAGGCGACCCACAGCAGCAGGGCGGCCGCCGCCAGGAACAGCGCCCAGCCCTCGTAGCGCGTCAGAACGGCCAGCATGATCGCCAGGCCGGCGCCCATCAGGTAGCGGGTCTGGCGTGGGTCGCGGCTCCAGGCCATCAGACAGTACACGGCGGCCACGGTCAGCATGAACAGCGGCAGCTCGGACATCGCCGTCGACTGCAGGTAGAGGACGTTGGGGTTCGCCAGGAAGATCAGCGCCGTGAGCAGGGCGCTGGCCCTGTCCGCCGTCAGGAGCAGGCCCAGACGATAGAGCAGGGCAGCAGTGACGACGTAGGCGACCATCGGCGGGATGCTGCCAGCCCAGCCCGAGTAGTACAGCGGGTCGATCCAGATGAGCGGGAGCATGGCGACTTGCGGCAGCGGCAGCCAGACCCCGCCGAGCTGCGCCAGCCCAGGCGTCAGATTGTCGACGACGCGGCGGGCGATGAGCAGCCGCGCCTGCGCGTCGGGGTAGAGCAGGGTCAGCCCGGCGAGGTGGAAGTAGATCGCGCTGCCGACGGACAGCAGCGCGGCCACGGCGACCAGCGCCGGAAAGCAGCGGTCGGCCGGGCGCTGCACGATGGCCGGTGGCGGAGTGACGGGGGCGGCTCGGACGGGCGTGCCGATCAACTGCATCGCACCTTATGTCTATTCTCGACGGCCACCTGCCATCCGAGTCGCCTCGCCGGAAGCGGCCCCGGCTAGCCCGGCTGGCCAGCGCCGACCGGGGCCGGCCGCCAGCATCCGGCGACCTCGTCGGCGCTGGCCACGGTCCCGAAGTGGCGGCGGATATTCTCCAGGGTCGCCTCGTGGGCCGCGGGCCCGTCGCCGCTGGCCGTGCAGTCGGACAGGAACACGATGTGGTAGTCCAGAAAGCAGCCGTCGCGCGCGGTCGACTCCACGCAGACGTTCGTCGCCACACCGGCCAGGATCAGCGTCTCGCGCTTGAGCGTGCGCAGGATCGAGTCGAGCCGCGTGCCCCAGAACGCGCTGTAGCGCTGCTTGTTCACGATGGGCTCATCCGGCAGCGGCTGCACGCCCCAGAACTCGGCGCCCCAGCTTCCGGCCCGCGCCGCGCTGCCGGCGTGCTCGCTGCGCGCCAGCCACGCCGCCGAATCGGTCCACTTCTCGTGCCAGTTGCGGATCCAGATCACCGGCACGCCCGCCGCGCGGGCACCGTCGAGCAGCCGCTGCAGCGGCGCCAGGATCGCCTGCGCCGCGCTCACGTCGCCGCCCTTGCGCGCGGTGTTCCCATCCGGATGGCAGTAGTCGTTCTGGATGTCGACCAGTAGGACGGCGGCCCGCGCCGGGTCCACGAGCTGCCCTAGCGACTCACGCACCTGCTCCTCCTTACCGCGTCCGCGGCGCTCGGATGGCAGGGGAGCGAGCTGCCGCCCCCGCGGGCCCGCTCACGTCCACTGCCACCGGCGCAAACGCGCCTCTCGCCGCGATTGTACGCGCCTGGCCTGCCGCGCGCACCCATCAGCCCGTGAGCGCGCGCTGCGGGGCGCCGCTCAGGTGCGGTCGAGCAGGCTGCGGCTAGCCACGATCAGCCCCGACTGGCGGGCGAAGGCCAGTGCGAAGCCCGCCTCGCGGACCAGCCCGTCGACGTCGACGGCGTCGTCCGGGAACTCGCATACTCCCGCCCGTACGCCCAGCTCGAGCGTGTTCCGGACCGCCTGGCGCAACCGCTCGACGAGCCGCTGCGCGCCGCCGATGTCCGAGTGGGGCAGCAGCAGCGCAATCTCTCCGTGCTGGCGCATGGCGACCTTGTCCGTGGGCCGCATCATCGGCTGAACGATCGCCGCGAGGCGCGCCTGCGCCTCGCGGGCGGCCGCGGCGCCGTGCTGCTCGACGTAGTCGTCCCAGTCGTCCACGCCGACCACCGCCAGCGCTACCTTGTGCCCGTAACGCCGCGCGCGGGCCAGCTCCTCGCTCATCACCCGCTGGGCGTGCTCCCACTTCATCGCGCCGCTCTCGGCGACCGTGGGCGTCAGCTCCTCGATCATCCGCGCATCGATCTCGCGCTGCAGGTCGTCTCGTTCGGTCCACCAGGCCAGTGCGTCGGCCAGCGCCCCGCTGCCCACGACCGCCAGCAGGTAGACTCCGACGGCGGGCAGCGCCGTGGCCACGCTCGCCGCCTCGGCGCGGGCGGCCAGCACCGCCGCCGCGGCGTAGACCACCGCCGCCAGCCCCCCCGCGGCGACGCCGACGAATGGCCACAGCCGCCAGATGCCGAGGGTGACCACTGCCGTCAGCAGCGCCACGGCCAGCACGCGCGTGAGCGCGGGGTCGAGGTAGACCACCAGGGCCAGGGTAATCCCCGACCAGGTGCTGAGCAGCGCGGCCCAGGCTTTGGCTTCCGGCACGCGCCGGAAACGCGGGAGCAGATTTATCATCTTCATCGGCGGCGCCTCGGCTGGGCGATGAACGCTTGGTAGGCCAGCGCCAGCGCCGCCACGAGCGAGACCAGCCCCGCCGCGCCGGCGAGCAGGACCGCCGTGGGCGGGGGGCCGCCGCGCCGGCTCGGCGTCAAGCTGGCCCCGGGCGGTCGGAGCGTGTACGAGTTGACCTGCAAGGGGTTGCGCGGCGGTGGGTTGACGTCCGCGATGGCGGTCATCGTCGGCGGCTGCCCGCGCCGTGCTAGGGCCACGTTGCCGGTCAGCCCCGACTGGTTGAGCGCGCGGACGCTCAGCGGCAGCGCCGTCGGCTCGGTACCGCTGACGACGAGGACGTAGCGGCCACGGGCCCAGGGCGACGGCACCAGCTCAATGATGCCCAGCTCCACCTGGTCGCGTACCGACAGCCGCAGGTCGTCCGAGAACACGAAGCGCGTGCGCTGGTCCTCATCGACCGTGATCGGCAGGGCGCGGCCGAGCTGCCCGATAGCGGGGTTGTCGGCCGGCGCGCCCCAGAGCACCACGTTCGCGTTCAATCCATTGGGCTGGAAGGCGGTGGTCGGGACGACCGCGGGCGTCAACCACTGGCCGCGGGCGGTACGCCCCATGTCGGCCAGGAGCTGGAAGAACGGGCCCAGCCCCTCCACCTGGGGCGGCACGACGAAGGTGGTGTTGTCCATGCCGTTCTGATCGAGGAACGGGTAGGGGTAGCTGGCCAGGCTCACATCGCTCGCGGCAGACAGCGTCTCGGGCAGTTGATAGTTGGTGTCCGCGTGCAGGACGGCCCAGGCCTGCTCGACGGGGATGCGCCCGCAGTCGTGCAGGTAGGCCAGCGAGGGCGTGTGCAGGCTGAATTGCACCTCGACGGTGTTCTGGCCGGCACGGACGGCGGCCGGCGGCAGATCGACCCGCACCGTCGCCCGCGCCGCCGGCAGGTCCTTGAACAGCGTCGCCGCGATCGGCACGCCGTTCAGCACGACGCGCACCGACGAGCGATCCATGTCCAGCAGCGGCGAGTGGCTGAGCACGACGTCGAGCGGGATGCCCGAGCGGCCCGGCAGCGTGCCCGCGACGTCGAGCTTGAACGAGAGCGAGTGGTCGCCGACGCCCTGCACGGTCTCGTCGGCACGCCCAAGCGAGGCGAGGCTGATCGCGCCCGAGCTCGTCTCGGGGGGAGCCGCCGCGCCCGGCACGACGTCGGCAACGAAGACGTACCTACCCCCCAGCAAGCGCGGCCCCAGCCGACCGCTGAGCGCGCGGCCGGCCTTGGCGACGGCGGCGTCGGTCGCGCCCGTCACGGCCAGCACCATTCGCGCCGGGTTGAGCGGCGAGGGCAGCTCCAAGAGCACGCCGGTGTCCGGCGCGGCCGGCGGGCCGTCCGGGGGCTGGAACGATCCGTCGGGAGCGATCGTCAGCGGCAGGTCGGCGGTGGCGCGCAGGCCGGGCAGGCTAGCGATCTTGCCGACATAGATCACGTTCGCGCCGGCCAGGCTCGCCGGCAGCGAGTCTTGCGCCACTGCCGCCCGCACGACGAGTCGGCGTACGCCGGCGAACTGCCCGAGCTGCGCGCTCACCCCGGCCGCCGCTTCCAGCTCGGCGCGGCTGGCATCGGCGGGCAGCACGAACACCACGTCGGCCGGCGTGGACGGCTCGGCCTCGAAGAACGGCCAGGGGTAACGCCCCAGGTCCGGCGTGACCGCCGGCGGTCGCGGCTCGCGGCTGGCCAGCCGGTAGCGCACCTCGGTGCTCCGGAAGATCGTCAGGTGCAGCGCCTGCTCCTCGGTGCCGCACTCCTCCTCCGAGGGGCGCAGCGAGCCCTGGACCTGGAGGCGGTTGACGGAGGGCAGGATGCGGTCGGTGGGAATCGGCACCGTCCAGTGGTCGAGCGCCCCATCGCCGCTCAGCACCCGGTCGCCGATCGGCACGCCGTTCCAGAGCAGCGTTACGGCCGAGCTGGCGGCCAGCAGCGCCGACGTGTCGTAGACCACCTCGAGTACCGTGCCGCTGGGTGCCAGCTCGTAGTCGCCCGGCCCGGGCACGAAGAAGTCGGCGCTCACGAAGCGGCCGCGGAGCACCGTGTCGCCGTAGCCGCCGTC